>Ga0116227_10012524_pt1 | contig 13752 bp, 4 predicted proteins | sample S1TSphgellanicum_FD_89693 | JGI IMG/M metagenome (GOLD analysis project Ga0116227, IMG submission 89693) | Host-associated microbial communities from peat moss isolated from Minnesota, USA - S1T2_Fb - Sphagnum magellanicum MG | ecosystem: Host-associated > Plants > Peat moss > Unclassified...
GAATGGTTTTGAGTAGTGTTTGATAGTGAGAACAAGTCGAAAATGAAAATAGTGAAAGAGAATAAGGAGGGTGGGGGGTGAGAAAGAAAAAAAAAAAAAGGGGGGGGGGGGGGGGGGGGGGGGGAGCATTCTCAAAATAAATAAGGGGGCCTAAAACAAGGTGGTTGCTTAGTCCGACCCATGCAATAATTTGGGAATGTGCCCCACTTGCAAGCTTTACTAATCGTAAAGCACATGGTAAGGTTATCATGAACGTAGCTATAAGTAAATCATGAGGCATAGGAGGGGTAGGGTTCTTAACTAATAGTCCTTATGATTGAATGGGAGGGATCTTATACTCATAGGCATAAGATCCCTCCATCTCTTGATGGCCAGTAGGTGTAATACTATCCTATAGGCGTTTCATGAATATAAGGTATGCTCCAAATCGACAAGGAAGTTTTTTCCAAGTTTAATTATGTGCAATAAATGAAGACTATATCCATATTTGATGCCTAATTTTTATAAAAATTTCTCGGTTTCATGCAAAAACAACATTTTGAGCTCCAACAGGGTTTGGTAGTGCGGAAAAAAAAGGCTCAAAAAGGAAGGTGATTTTAAGAATGACTTTAATATATGTATCAAATTTGGGGGGTTTGTTTTGCAATTGGCTCAACAAGGGTTCAATAAAAGCCTTATTGGGCAATTAATTGAAAAGGGGCTTGCTTTGCACTCGCATAGTTGTACTGTTTTAATTTGTTGTTCTTCCTTTCAAATATGCCAAAAGGGCATTACTTACTTTCCAAATCATTTCAGCTCATAATTTGTGGAAGCCATGCTAGAATTAATATAAGTAACAACTATTGTTTGGGTGCATATTCAATTTGATGGCAAGTATTTGTCAGGTGCTTGGTCAATTACGTATATAACTATATAACTACGGAGATGAAAATTTCAAAACCTCACACCCAACCCGTACCCCTACCGAGGCAAAATAGAAATCATTGCACGCACCCTTGCCCTTAATCCAAATGCATAAAAGACTAATGTTCATAATGGCAATCAAAACAAGAAGAAATCCCAAGTTGGTTATGAAGCAAAAAAAAAGCCCGGATTTGTACCTTTGTTATGCCTGTAGTATGTTTTCAGGTTTGGCACCTCAATGTTGAATAATTAATTTAATTTTCAATTCTTAATTTGGTGGGTAAATTCTGAATTCTGAAAATTTTGGCACTCTATAGTAAATTGATTATAACCAATTGCTTGTAGAAGAGTAGTTTAGTGCTTTTTTTGGCTAGGTGGTCAATAACTTACCGTCGTAAGCCACTTGGAAGAGGAGGCTCAAGGATCAAACTTGGTTGGCTGCATGAATTTTTTAATTTTTGTCATAACTAATTATTAATATCCAAAAATTTTGACAAATTAAAAATTAATTTTATTTATGCCAAACCTGAAAAGGTACTATGATAATCATCATGGGCATACAATTGGGTTTAGGGTTTATTTCCTTGAATGTAATTGCACTTTGCATTTGATATGTTTGAGTTGACATAGTTTGAAAAGTCATTTTGTCATCTTAGGATTTCTTTGAATGCAACCTTGCTAGTGAAAGGAGCCTTGATGCAATCTATTGGTCTAGCACCTCAATGTGAGGGAGCACCAATCATAGGGCCACCGATCAATGAAACTCATAGGTAATGGCATCACCTAAGCTTTCTAGAAGATTTCACAAGGGAAAGTGAAGAAGGTAAGGATTCCTCATTTTTGTATTTCAATATTGGTTACAACATGCACTTGTTTGAACTTTGTTTGTTCATTTCTTTTCAAATGCATAACATCATTTATTTCTTGGTTATTTCCAACTTCACTCAAAATAGAAACCACACACACTTGATCATTGTCTCTTGTTAACTATCATTAGAGAAAAAGTAAAAAGAGGGAAGAAAATGTTTCATGATTGTTGTAGGCTTTCACGATTTGACATATTTTGCCCAACACACAACACACTTTGTCAAGCTCTATCATCACCCTCCAAAAATTGAACTCAAGCTGAATTAGTTCAAAGGAAGCTTTTCATTTTCATTCGTTTCATGGTACACTTTTTGTTTTTTTTTTTTTTTTTTGGCATCTTGAATATGCAATCTATTTTTATCATTACTTTTTAATAATTAAGATCCAAGGTCGGCATAAACATGTCACGAATACATAACATGGTTTTATGCTAGTTTTTATAATTGAGATTTTAATCACAATGGACAATGGATAAAAATGTCCTCAATCAAATCAAATCAAACCAAACCAATTGTCAATGCCAAAAATTTGACTAAATTTATTTGTTTGAAATGATTAAACCTATTAGTTAACATGGCAATATTGTTTTTTTTAATAAGTAAATTATTATTAATAACATAATAATTATTTTATTTTATTTTTTGGGTTGAACTATTGATGAGTCAAAAATGTAATCACATTAGCCTATGACTCCAATGTTTTAAAAATATTTGGGCTAACTATTGACAAACCCACATCATGTCATCATTATGGTCATAGTTGCAACATGTTCAAAATGAAATTTGAACCTTCACCTCCTTGACCACAACCCAAGATTTTTATCATCTTACCACCATTTCATGTGGTTATATAAATTGTTATCATGAAATATATGAACACACATTTTTTGAATATCACACATTATAACCTTATTTCATAATGAAATTGACCACACATTTATATCTTTAATACCATTATTAAATTTAATTCGTTTGTTAGTCTCATAATCACATAGTTTGAAATTTATAATTGAATTATAAATTTTCAAATTCCACATGAAATCATAAACTACTTTCATTTGTTTTAGGAATGTAATTCAAAAATTAATTAAAGTAACTATATATATATATATATTCTAGTGATGAAATTTGAGGAGCTAGTATATGGGTGGTTTTGCATAATCTTTGATAGGCTTGTAGAATTTATCATATGGTCATCCTTGGATGATTTCAAAAATAATACTAAAAGCAATTCATGATAACGAAATATTGAAAACCAAATGAAAACATGATAAGAAAGGAAAAACAGTAGAACATCACTAGTAGTGCATAGCAACACAGAGCCCAAGTATATATATATTCTCCAATGATGAGTAATCAAAATTTGTATATGGGGGATTTTTTGGAATTTTCATATGGTCATCCATGGACCATTCCAAAGACTATTTCATAAATAACTATTTCATTTCTTTCTTAGTAATTACTTCCTTTTCCTATTAATGTTTTCAATAACTATCTCCCACCTTTCCTAATAACTCCTTCCATTCTTCTTCCTTATCCACCAACATGGATATGGAAAAACAAATTGACATATGTCTTTTCATGTCCTTGAAATGTATGTTAATTTAAATTAAATTTGACATGGACATAAATAATGATGAATCATTGGAAACCAAATGAAGACATTAATATATATATATATATACTAGTTGACCATCACTAGTAGTGCGCAACAACGTGAAGTTAAAATATGTATCATTTTAATATTTCACATCATAAATAGTAACATTATAACCACAATTTGTCATATTTTGATGATTAATTTTAATCACATTAATTAAATTTAAAAAATCCATGTGGGTGCCACATATGCCATGTGTCTAACATATTCATTTTAACTACTTAGCTGAGTTTTTAAAATCAAAATGAACTTACCTTAGTTTTGATTTTAATCAAATCAAGCATAGTCATTTTAAAAAAATGAACTTGACTCTATAGTTTCTTCAATCATGATGTTACTAATGAAAAAAATCATGTTTTGTAGTGATGTGTGGAGGTTGATGTTGATAAACAAAGTATACACTTTTAGAAAACATGTACACAATCTCATTATTCCAATGCATGAATGTTCAAATTAGACATAATGTATAGATTCAAATTTAAAAGATAACAAGTCAAATATATGATTGTTATTACAAATGAATAAAAATACAAAAGATTCAAACTTGCCTCCTTGAATAGACTAGGTGGTTTTTACTAAAACTAAAGTAATTATCTAACTAAGTAGGAATCAATATACTAACTAACCACTACTTAATTAATATTTATACAAATTATAATTTAACATTTATAAAGGTCAAATTTATATTTGATACATGTTAATGTTTATTTAAAATATAATTAAAATGAACATTTTTAGAGATCAAAAATTTATTCAATACATGTTTTCCCATTCAAAAAAGTTTTTGCTACATAACATTACAAGAAAACACGACTTTTTACAAGCTCCAACTTGAGTGTAATGTTCACATTGACCAAAGGGGATGGTTGTTTTGACTAAAAACTTGGGGCATGAAAGACACAAGCTATTTTTTACTGAAACATTTGATTAAAATGACCTTTTTGACCATGTGACAAACCAAACATTTAATAAAAAACGCCAAAGGTCCATCAACCAAGGCGTAGGCAAATTCACCATACTTAATGGCCATTGTGATCTACTATTAATCAAATTGGCCATTAATCAAATCAACCATATTAATTTGGTTATTTAACCTACAAGTTTATTTTGCATAAGGTACATACCAAATTTAAGTTCATAGCTTATAGGCCTTAGGTTAAGCATATTACACCTAGTAGCTACTTATAGAGTTTAAAAGGCTATTTACATGCTACCTTTAGGCACATGTAGGTACTTAAACTTAGTACATTAATTAGTTGATATTTAATAATTGATAATTAATACTCAATAATTTATGATTAATGTTTTATATAATTAATTTGTCACCAAATACATGTTAATTAATAACCAATAATTAGTCTCTCCACCAACTTGTTAATTGATTAATTATTATTATAAAATTATCTATTTTATCTATTTTTTTGGCTAATACTTGATAGTAATTTATAATAATTAATAGTAGTCAATATATAATTGTAAATAATTATTAATAAGTGATTATTTTAAGCTAACTCTTAGTTAATAATAATTTGTTATATATTAATTGATAATTATTAATTCATAGTAAATAATCACTATTCAATATTTAATATTTAGTAATTCCTAGGAATTATTAATCATTGATATTATTTATTTATTTATAATTTATAGTAATTCATCAATCATTTTAAATATTTTTATTAATTACCTATAGGTAGCCTATCCTATTAACTAAGTTAGTGGCCAAGGCCACCTAGGCCTAATTACTAGGTAGGTAGCTTAACCTAGACCACCTAATCCTATTAGGTAGGTATGTAGCTTAACCTAGGCTACCTAGGCCTATTAAGTTTGTAACTAACCTACGCTACTTAAGCCTATTAGGTATGTAACTAACCTAGGTTACACCACCTAAGCCTATTAGGTAGATAGCCTCACCTATTAGGTAAATAGCTTAAGCATAGACCTACCTAGTATGCCTAGGCTAGGTATTACATAGGTTAGTAGGTACCTACATAACCTACTAAATAACATAGGCATATATAGCTTACTAGGTAGGTATAAACATAGATTTAGTAGGTACCTATAAAGCTTAGTAGACTATAACCTATATGTTTCTTAAGTACATGCATTTATTAATAAGTACTTCTTACCAACTCAGGCTACCCTACCTATAACCTACTTAATTATGTAAATAGTGTAAAAAATTTCAATTTCATTTAATATAGTATGCATGTTGAAAAAAAATTCATGAAAATTGATTACAATATGTTGGTCCAAAATCATGTTCATTACAAATAAGTTGTCCAAAAAGATCACTTTATGGGGTGGTGGTGCAATGGTTAACGACTTGGCTGCTCAATGTGGAGGTGAGGAATTCAAATTTCACACTTGCAACTTAGGCCATCTTGACTATTTAGGTGACTTAATTAGGTAGCTTGAAGTTGTAAAAACTATTAAACCACCTAGCCTAGGCTACTTGGCCTAGCTTAAGGGGCTTGGCCTAGCTTAAGTGGTTTGGTTTAACCTAGGTGGCTAAGCTAGGTGGCTTAACCTAAGCTTAAGACATAAGGTTGGTAGTTAAATAAATAAATTATTTTTTTGACATTAATTAATTGGTTCTTATTTAGGTAGGTAAGTAGGGTAATTAATAAATTAATAAATATTTTCATATTACTTTTAAATTAAAATAATTTTTAAAAAAATTAATCACTGCCCAAATTATACTATTGTCATGGTGGTTTAGTAAAATAAACCTAGTAAAAAAAAACCCAGTAAAAAGACAATAAAAAAGACCTAGTCAAAATGGTTAGGTCCAAATCAACTTGTCTAAAATGGCACTTTGGTCAAGTTGAACATGGGGGCAAAAAAACCATATGGAGGGTTTTTTTGAGCAAAATTCCCGATCTAAAAAACCATGATTTCTTGTAGGGTAAGTTAATATGCATCCTTTAATGCAAAAAACTTTGGTTCAATATGTGCAATTTGCATTGGCCACATGCAATTTAACCAATTGCACATTTGATATTTGGATGTCAAAAGGGGCTCATGATGTATTTAATAATACACTCAACGAACCATGCCAATGAATTATTTATATGAAATATTTGGTTATTTATTGTGAACCAAGGTTTGGAGTTCTAATTGTGAACTTTTAAATGAAAATTAATAAACTAGATCTAAAACTTACATGTAATAATGATATTAAACTATGGTATAAGAAAAATAATAAAAGATGGTGATGACAACAAAAAGCTATGAGATGAAATTAATTATGTAATTTTGCTTGTTTATTTCAATTACCAATTCAAAATAAAATATTGCAAGCAATGAGATTCAAAGATCTTGTCATGCTTATATATTGAAGCAAATGCGGGTCTTCTAATTCAATATCAAATAACTTTGGATGTGATAGTTCATAATTAATCAATTCAAATGTATGTGTTGGAAAATCCAATATTGTGCTTTCAACTTCTAGTGATGAACAATTTAATGTTTAGTGGATTACTCTAAAAACTACGCATTTGTTTCAAAGACTTGAAAATAATTGAGGGTAATATCAAGGTTTCATCAATAGATGTAGGAATTTTTAGAAATAATGTCACACAAAATGTACACATATATTGATGCAATGAACTCTAGTTAAAATTGACAAATGTCCCATTTGATTATACAACCTTGTTGTTTTTTACTAAAGGTGTTCATTTTTTGTCATATTTGACAAAATGTCACATTGACCAATTGGTCAAAAAGGTCATTCTAGTCAATTAAGCCACTAAAAAGGGGCATGTCACTTCAATAACCAAAACCTCTAATCAAAATGACCAAAACTATAGCAAAAATGGACATTTTAGTCAAGTTGGACGAGCTTGAAAAGTTGTGAATTCTTGTTGTGTCTAATGTAGCTATGGTAGTCCAATTGCAACAACTCTTTGATAAGTTTAACCTATTTTAGAAGATTGTGGCATGTGTAAAAGATGATGGGTCTAATTTTAGACTTGTGCATATTCTTTAAAACCAATTGTCTCTTATAATGCCTTGGGTGTGTTTAAACCATTTGATGGAATGTGCTTGGGTCATGCACTATCAAAAGTTTGATAATACACTACTACAAATGACAAAATTGCCCAAGGTTTTAGTTATGCATCCATCAAGTTTGTTTAGGTTGATATCCAAGAATGTATTATATGGCCCAAAAAAGTGGCAAAAGGAGGCAAGCATTGGATAAAACTTGCATAGATTTTGGGTTGAGGCCAAAAAACTCAACATACCAATGAAAACTAGGCGAGTGGGATTGATGATGTGTCAATTATTTGTTGTGTTAAATTTGCAAATCCATGAGGATGTTTGTTCCAACTAACAACTTGTTTTGGCCTTTTGGTGTCCTTGGGATTTTCATGTAGGTTTCAAGTTGGGTATTTGTTGCCCTAGGATGCTTTGATGTTTTGCTTGGCCATTGCTTTGTGTTACCATCAACAAACAAGGGCATTGCAAAGTTGTGTACCATCTTTATGAACTTGGGTGTGGTTTGTGAAACTATCATAAAAGTGTTGTCATTAATATTAATTAGTTGTGTGATGTACCAAAACTAGGGTCATTAAATGTTTGGAAACACCTGACACTTTGTCATTTCCACCTATTTAAATTTTTTTGATGAGCTTTCACATTAAAAGGTCCCTAATAACATGATTAATTTATAAACATTCACTTTTTATGAACGTTGTAAGAGTTGTGGGTTCACATGAAGCATCAAGTTTTTAAAATGTTTTACCCTTCATTTTTTTAGGGATTTGATTTTTCGAAAAGATCATTAACATTGTTGTTATATCCTAGGTTTCAAAGTATGTATATAATCATTAGGCATGTGGGTTGTTTGGCTATCCAACAAGGAGTAATTTGATCCATATTGGGCAAAATAACTTCATAATGATTTCACCATGATTAAATCATGTCTTAGAACTACAACTAGTTGTTGACAAATCCATAGGTTTTTTCAACTCCAAATTCTTAAAAATATATATATACACAAAATTCATGCCAAGACCTTCTTCATGGTTCCTTGTATTATCTCCACATTGGAATACATACACAACCACACTTCTTTTCCCAATATTCAAAAACAACCATTCTCCCATTCCCCCTCCTCAAAATATCCTAAGGGCAGTGGCAAGTCTTATAAATTAGGATGCCAAAAACTATAAAAATGGTGGTTGCCTTTTATAGGAATCAAGTGATTTGACCCCTATTTGTTACTTGTCCATTTAAAACCTATTATTGTTACAAATGTTGTGTGGTTCTTCTTTTTTAAAAGAACATCTAGTTTCAATTTTGAATTAAAAAATAAATTTGGAGGTTCTTCCAATGTAGGTTTGAACTTAGTTCTTCCCATTTAAAAACCCTATAATTTTGATTTTGACACATTTTTCTAAATTCAAGAACCTTTGGGCCCATTTGAAAATTGGGTTAAGTTCCATGCAAACATTACACATTTGCTTATGCTAGATATTGTATAAAAATATTGCTTTGTTGTTTAGCATATTTTAAAATGGGGTGGAATCATATGACATGGAACTTTAAAATACATCTTTTAGTGATAAATTGATCATGCAATGAGTTTGAAGTGTTGGCCCATTTTATGAACCACAACTTTTTTCTTTTTCATCTTTGTTCTACTTTTGGACAATGCATACAATGTAAATGTCAAACGTAAACATCAATTTTTCAAGATTTAAATATGCAAATGTGTAAATGTTTTAATAAAATGTTGTTTCATTTGGTTTCTAATTCAAATAATTGGGAATTGTTAGTATTTGATAGAAAATTAATAGGGTACCTCCACATGGTATTTGTCAAATAACTATTCAAGGTCAATCTATGACTTCAAATTTTTGAAATTCCTATTCCTAGCCCATAGTACCTTAAAATTTCAATTTTAAACAATTGAACACATGTATTTCTTTTAATATTTTTATTTTTTAACAACTTGAACCTTCATGGTTCTTCAACTTTTTATTTTCAAAAAACTGGGGCCCAATTGATATATGAAAAAACCAAATACCCACCCCCACATTAGTAACAATCAATGTTGGCCAATTCTTAGGTTTTGAAAAGGAATCATTAATTTTGGGTTTAACCATTTTCATAGAAATGTGAAACTATCATTTTTAGCTCTACTTATTTATTTCAAAAATTAGAACCTATTAGTTCTAGGGTTGGGTTTAATACATTGATAGTTAGTTCCATATTTAAATGGTCTTATTTTGATAAAACTTGTCAATTTGGGTCTTGGGAAACATTATGCGAACTTGGCCCCATCCAAATGACCAAGTGCAACAATATTGAAAAAGCTTAATTATATTCTTTTTTCATACATGTTAAGTGAAAAAAATGGTCAAAGGGTTAAAAACAAGGTCATGGATTTTTTTTTAAAATTTTGGTCTATAGGACTTAGACCTTACATGGCCTTGGATGACCCAAGCATAAGGCTCATTGGTCCAATTATTGGGCGGGTCTTCAATCACCTTAAAAACACTAGGCTTATAGCACAAGAGGGTACATTTTGAGTGTGGCATTAAATGCCCCTTACTACTAATTTGAAAAATTGAATTGCTTTAATTATAGTTTACTACAAAATTTTCCATTTCTATTTATGTGTTTCATCCATCCATCTGTATGTCTAGTCCTTGTACAAAGGGATTTTTTCACACATGAAAAAGGATAATGGGGGAATCCAAATTTGGAATGAAAAAACAATTTGTGGGCCTAATTGCATGCAACCCACTAGTCAATTTGATCTTCTTTTAAAAAGATGATTAACAAAAGGTGAGAAATTTCCAATGGGAATAAATTTTGGGACATTTTGCAAAACGATGATTATAAGTTTTATGAAAATTTCATAGTATGCAACTACCCCACAACCCTAATGTATCAATTTTTATTCTTTTTATTTTCTCCCCCCTTTCTCCCTATCAACAACTACAATAGAATTGAAGTGATCACAAATTTCAAGGCCCATCCAAAACTTTAAATATTGAAAATCCTTTTCACTCAATACTTGGCAATTGGTTAGCTTGAACTTAATATAAATTTTCAACAAGTGGATCGTGCAACTACAAAGCTTGTTTGTTATGCTTAATATGTGGGCAAACCCATCCTTAGGTGGAACCACTAGGAACCACCTCGAGGAATGGTTAAAGAACAAAAAACAACCAAATCATTTTCCCGGGCCCTTTTCTTTAAAATTTTTCACAACTATAAATATTATTTTTTCATCTTTATCCATTTCATGCTTTAACATATGGTTTGAAGTTTATTTGGGAATTTTTAAAATTGGAAAATTGGAAAATTTTATATTCCTGATTAAAATGGCCCTTTAAAAAATTGACGATTTCAACTTTGGAAATTCATAACTAAATTAAACGTAATCAATTTATTGCCTAATAGAAACTTTAAAATAAAATTATTTCCAAATTACCTTAGGAAAAAAAATCAGAAGAAAATTCTGAAATCATGTTTTGAATTTGTGTTTTTAACCAAAAAGCTCAAGGAAAAAAAATGTGTTATGTTCAAAAACTTTTTCTAAATGCAATGATTAAGAACATCAAAATACAAAATATTTTTGATATTATTGAGATTTCAAAATCTATGGAACCTAATAAATGTAATCATAAAAAAAAATGTTTATTTAAGTGTTTCATATGATTTTTCAAAGTTTGATGGGTCCAAGAAAATTAAGGTGTGATGTTCCTAGTGGTACCACCTAAGGATGACAATTGACAAGGGTATTTTCCAATGTTGGGAGGTCTTTTTTTTTCATGAAGAACTTTTGGTTTTGGTTTTTTTTAAATTAAAAAATATTTTGGTCCTAATTTAAAAAATCACATTGGGTTCTTATTTAGTTATTACTAACTTAGTCGAAAACCACGGACTAATGGGGTTAACTACTATTTAACCTCCAATTAAGCCTTTATTTTAATCACTCTTCTTTTCAAAACATGGATTGGTGTTTAACAAAGGAACATTCCAATAGCCATTGGCACCACCATGAAAGGGAAAACTCATGAAGACGGTTAGTGTTATTTGCATTGATGAAAATTAGGGTAGTGTTAGAAGGCACTTCATTTTCATTGCCTTTGTTCCTTGTTTTTATATCCAATGAGCAATATGGAGTTACACCAATAAGTAGATTTTTCTTGCTAGTTGGAAATATTTTACTTTTCTTTTTGTTTAGAGCTTTGAGGGGAGCGGGGGACAAAACAAACAAATGGTGAAAACAATTCATGAGATTTGAAGGGAAGAAAAAAAAATCTTTTATGATCATTCCCAAAACTAATAATCTTGATGCTCCAATTCTTGGAAAAAGAAGTTTTGGTGTTGGTATAGGGAAGTAATAATTTTGGATTGTAGACCTATCATTCATGTTTGCCATTTTCTTCCCATTACAGATATAGTGGGCCAAATGACAATGCACATCATAAGGGCCTTCAGAGGATTAATAATTTCTACAAGTATCCACAAAAGAGGGGGGCGGGGTGCTTTATTTGGATGCAAGTTCAAGGAAGGAAGAATTTGGACGCTTATGACAAGCTACAATGGTGTGATGACTAGGTGGAAAATTCGACATCCAAAAATAGGGGAAACAAAAAATCAAGTCCACATACTATAGTAAGATCTCCATTGTTCAAATTCAAACTATAGAACTAGGAACCAACATTCAAACGCTATACATATTGCAATTTCAAATCCATCTACTTCATTGATCAAGCCACTTTTACATCCTAAAATCCAAACCAACAAGTCTTATCAAAATAAGAACCATTATAACTAACAACCAACATATAAACAAAGTTGACCTAGACCCATGATCGATGAGTTTTCATTTTCTGAAAGATTTAAAGCATAAAAACTAAAATTGATAGGTCTTTGTTTCTATGAAATTAAGAATTAAAATTGATGATTCTTTTAAAAACTTAAAAACTAAGCAACATTAGTTAAAATGTCTAGTCTAATAATAAGTATAGAAGTGGTAAATAAAGTTTTGAACTAGAAATTTTTTAAAGATCACAAAAGATATTTACCATTTGAAATACCCCATTAGGGTTAAACAAATGACCCACTACAAGATGCCACAAGTTTAATAACGACAAACAAAACTCACAAAGGAAAACTAAGAACAAATTGGTGAAAATTAACTAAAAGCATACATAAATTCATTGCTTACATTATGAAGAAGGGATCATTAAACATTTTAGCAATCCAAGTCCTAAGTTTTTTGTTTGAAAGGGAAGATTTTGTATGATCTCCCTTTAAAAAGTCTTGGGGTCAAATCCTTAATAAAAACTAAATGAAAACTGGTCTAATTGAAAATCAATGGCTCCATTTTTAGGATTTTAAAAAATCAAATGAATCCTATATATATATATATATATATACATTAAGCTGGTTCTTAAAATTTATTTTAAGAACCAAAATTAGCAGTTTTCATAACAAATGAAAATCGGCCAACATTGGTTTTGATGCACTCCCAACTCCTTGAAGGACTCAAATGTGAGTCCAAGTAGAAGATAGTGGAAAAGGGAGGAGTTGGGGCACACTCCCTAACTCACAACACTTTGAAGGGTAGAGGGGCGTGTTGGAGCTCCGGGATGGGTCTAGGAAGAGTTGACAAGTTTCATTCACTCACACAGGCTTGCACACAACCCACACCAAATGGTTAGTGCATAGTTGGAGCACCTTTGGTGTTAAGACGAGCCACGGGCAACATGGACACACTAAACTCACCATGGCTCGGACTTGAGGGAAGCCACCACCTTCCCCCTTATAGTATACTTTATGGCTGGCCACGGAGCCCACATCCAAATGGTTTTTCTCTCCCGGGACTCCCGAGTGGGAGTCCCGAAATCGTGCCAATTGGGACCTTCGCGACTTTGGAGCCCCATAATTTTGCGATCAGACCTTGGATCAAGATGCGGTTTGAAGCAAAGTTGTAGTTCTCATCAAGAGCTTTCTAACGGTATGTCGCACGTCCTCTGTAGCCAAGTAAATCGGGTTGATTCCCAACTTTTTTTGGTCAGGAGTCAAACTGGCAATTTGACTCCCGACCCTTCTTTTGGTCATAACTTGTGTTTCAGATGTCCAAATGAGCAATGGGAGCTCATTTAGACATCTAAGTTTCAAGAGCTTTCCAATGATATAAAGAACGCCACATGCCATTGAGTTTTGACCCCTGAAATTGCTCTTTGAAATTTTGGGAGTCCACCGGGACTCCATCTCCCAAAGTGGGAGTTGCCTTGGGAGTGTGAGGGTTCACTCCCTCATACTCCCTCACACTTTTTTACACTCCCGAAA
>Ga0116227_10012525_pt1 | contig 13751 bp, 16 predicted proteins | sample S1TSphgellanicum_FD_89693 | JGI IMG/M metagenome (GOLD analysis project Ga0116227, IMG submission 89693) | Host-associated microbial communities from peat moss isolated from Minnesota, USA - S1T2_Fb - Sphagnum magellanicum MG | ecosystem: Host-associated > Plants > Peat moss > Unclassified...
CCGGCATAACTCGAGCTGACATACGCCCCCAGGCACATCGTCGCAAAAGCAAAACAGGCGGCGAGCGCCAGGGCCGGCGCGGCGCCGTCCCCGAACGCGAAACGCGCCGCCAAGCCTGCCGCCGGACTAGGCGCGGCGACCGCTAAGACGGCGAGGCCGGTGAGTACGGCGAGCAACGCCATTCCCATACCCCAGTGGAGCGTGACCGAGACCGGACTATTGGCGAGCAACACCGTGGCGCCGCCGAGCGAGACCTGGACCGCGAACACAAGGCCGAGGAGAGCGAGCGCGGGCGTCACCCCGGCGATTTGCCGCCGCAACCGGCAACCGGTAACAATCGTCCCCAAAATGACGAAAGACTCGAGGAACGCAACGAGCCGATGCGACCATTCGAGGACCACGCCGCCGTGGAGGCTTGGAACGAGGACACCGTGGCAGAGCGGCCAATCGGGGCACGTCAACCCCGCGTCGTTGATGCGCACCCAACTCCCGAGAACGGCGATTGCGAAGGCTAGGCCGGCGCTCGCGACGGCGAATCCTCGAAACACTTTCACAACTTTTCTAGCATAGGTTTCGTAAAGGCTTCAGGCAACGACTTTGGGATTCGCCACTAGGCGAGCGCTCCCGTTGCGCGAAGGCGTCCATAATGAGGAGACTGACCGCGCTTTGCGCGCTCGTGCTCCTGCTAACGGGCTGCCGCGAAGTGCGCGTCAAGGCCTACCGGCAGGGAACGTCCCCGGCTTCGACCGGCGGCAATGTCATCGCGGTCGTCCGGAACGGACGCGAACTCGAATCGATCGGCATCCGGGCGCCGGTCCGTTTCAACCACGAATTCGGCGTCGCTCTTCTCATGGGACCGCATCGCGTCACCGGCTTCCGTCAAGAAATCGAATCGATCCGTGCAAATTCCGATCGAATCCGTATCGTTGCTTACGAGCGGGGCCCCGCTGACGGCGGCGAACCGACCGAACCCTATCGCACCTATACGCTCTGGATCGTACCCAATTCCGTTTACCGGGTTGGCTCGACGCTCGAAGTCGTCACCCCCGAAGGCCGCCCCATCGCCGACACGTCGCTCAGATGAGCGGCACCCGCTCCGCTAGAGGAAGTCACATCGTGCTGGACACGCGCATCACGCGCTTGGGGATCGCCGTCGAATCGAACGGCGAGCCCGCCGAAATCGAGGGGGTGCTCAACCCGGCGGCGGCGCGTTCGCGAGCGGGCACCCTGCTGTTGTACGCTCGCGCCGTCGCGCGGGGCAACGTCTCGCGCGTTGAGATCCTCGAAGGCTCCGGCTCGGCGAGCAGCCTCACGTTCAAACGCGTCGGATTTGCGCTCGAACCGGAAGCGCCCTACGAATTGCGCTCGGAGCCGGGCGGTCAGGGCTGCGAGGATCCGCGCGTGACGTTCATTCCGGCGCTCGACGCATACGTGATGGCATACACCGCCTTCGGCCCGGACGGGCCGCGCATTGCCGTCGCGCTTTCCGCGGACGGGTACGCGTGGCAGCGTCTGGGCCTGGTCGATTTTTCCGCGCCGGGACTGCCGCACGGCGACGACAAGGACGCGGCCTTCTTCCCGGAACCCGTCATCTCGCCGGCGGGCGTTCTTTCTCTCGCGTTCTACCACCGCCCGATGCTTCACGTCTCCGCCGTCGACGGGCGGGCGGCGGTGCCGATCATTCTGGGCATGAATCCGCGCGAGCGCGAGGGCACGCGCATCGCCTACGTGCCGCTCGAGACCGTACTTGCCGACCGCAGAAACCTGCTGCGCGTCGCCGAATCCGTGCTCGTCCTCGAGCCGGGGCCGATGTGGGGCCGGGTGAAGAACGGCGGCGGCACGCCGCCCGTCCGCATCGACGAGGGCTGGCTCTCGTTCTTCCACGGCGTCGACGGCCTCTACGACGCGGCCGGCAACGTCACCGGCATGCGCTATAGCGCGGGAATCGTCGTTCATGACGGCGAGCGGCCCGACCGCGTCCTCTACCGCTCCCCGGAGCCCGTGTTCGTTCCGGAGACGCCCGACGAGTTGCGCGGGATGGTCAACAACGTCGTCTTTCCGACCGGCATCGACGCGTCACCGGGGGGCGGCCCGCGCGACTTCGACGTCTATTACGGTATGGCGGATTCGCGAATCGGGCGCGTGCGCGTGGAACTCGGCGCGAGCGACCTCGCGGACGTCGGAGCGGCCGAAACGGCCGCCTGAGTTGCGCGCCGGTGCTGCGGTACTTCGCGCTTTCGGCCGCGCTCGTGCTCGCCGCGATCCTCGTGCTCCTTGCCGTTCCCCGCTTTGAATCGCCGCCTCCCCGCGGCCCGCAGTACCACGGCGGCCGCGCGACGCCAAGTGCCGGAGCCGCCGATGCAGGCGGCCGGCGGGTCTCCGAAGGCGTGACCGGAGCGGCACCCTGGGCACTTTCCGCGGTGCCGGAATGTTTTCACGAAACGGCGAGTTTTGCCGGCCCGCCTGCCTTCGCCCGAGCGCACCTGCCCCCCGGAGGGCGGCGCCTGCGCGACGTCCGCTACACGGTCGCGGACTGCACGCTGCGCATCTTCGTCGATTCGGCCGAACTGCGCCGCGGCGACGACGACCTGCGCGTTCCGGCGCCGTCGCGCTTCTACGTCGCGGGCGGCCGGCTCGTGCTCGACCAGCAGTTCGGGCAGCGGGAAGAGGTGCGCATCTATGCCGCCGTGCCCGGAATCCGCTGAAATCGCATCCTTTGCGCCGCAACGTATACTCGTACGGGTGATGACTTCCCCCGATTCTCTTGCCGAAGAGGTTGAGAAACGCCGCACGTTCGCAATCATCTCGCATCCCGACGCCGGCAAGACCACGCTGACCGAAAAGCTTCTGCTCTATGGTGGCGCGATCAATACCGCGGGCCAGGTCTCGGCGCGGCGGCGCGCGCGGGCGGCCACGTCGGACTGGATGGAGCTCGAACGGGAGCGCGGCATCTCGATCACCTCGACCGTGCTGCAGTTCCCGTACAAGGGCCACACGCTCAACCTGCTCGACACGCCCGGTCACCAAGACTTCGGCGAAGACACCTACCGCACGCTGCTCGCCGCCGACAGCGCCGTGATGTTGATCGACGCCGCTAAGGGCGTCGAACCGCAAACCAAGAAGCTCTTTGCGATCTGCCGCGCGCGGGGCATTCCACTCTTCACCTTCATCAACAAGATGGATCGGCCCAGCCGCGACCCGCTCGACCTGCTCGACGAACTCGAAAAAGTTCTCGGCATCGGAACGTATCCGATCAATTGGCCGATCGGCAACGGGCCGTCGTTTCGGGGCGTCTACGACCGTCAATCGCACGACGTGCATCTCTTCGAACGGACCGAACACGGCGCGAAGCGCGCCCCCGTGCGCGTGACCGACCTCGACGACCCGCAGTTCGCGGCACTCACCGACGAAAGCACGTATCGCGAATTTCGCGACAGCCTCGAATTGCTCGAAGGCGCCGGCACGTCGTTCGACCGGGCGGCGCTCATGTCGGGCGCGGCGACGCCCGTGTTCTTCGGAAGCGCGGTCACCAACTTCGGCGTCGCGCTCTTTCTCGACGGATTCTTGAACATGGCGCCCGCACCGCGCGCGCGACTCGCGTTGCACGCGGGCGACACGATTCCCGAACCGGTGCCACCGGATTCCGAGCAGTTTTCGGGGTTCGTTTTCAAGATCCAAGCGAACATGGATCCGCGCCATCGCGACCGCGTCGCGTTCTTGCGCGTCTGCAGCGGAAGATTCGAACGCGACATGACGGTGCGCAACGTGCGCACGGGCAAAGACGTCCGGGTCACGCGCGCGATGAAGCTCTTCGCAAGCGACCGGGAAGTCGTCGAAGAAGCGTTCGCGGGCGACGTGGTCGGGCTCGCCAATCCGGGAACGTTCGCCATCGGCGATACGCTGTGCACGGGCAGCCCCGTCGCCTACGACCGCATTCCGTCGTTTGCGCCCGAGCACTTCGCGAGCGTGCGAAACGTCGATACGGGCTCGTACAAATCGTTCCAAAAGGGCATCGCGCAACTCGCCGAGGAGGGTGCGATCCAAGTGTTCTATGCGGCCGGACAAGTGCATAGCGAACCGATTTTTGCGGCGGTCGGCGAGCTGCAATTCGAGGTCGCGAAGTTTCGTTTGCTCGCGGAGTACAACGTGAAAACCGAGTTCTATCGCCTCCCGTTCGCGCTCGCGCGCAGCGTCGCGGGCGACGCGCCGGCGGTCGCAAGCGCGACCTGGCCTTCGAACGCGAAACTCGTCGAGGACGGCGCGGGTAAGCCGGTTGCGCTCTTCGAGAGCGAATGGAGCATGCGGCTCGCGCAAGAGTGGAACGCGGGCCTGCGATTCGAGTCGTTTGAAGATTCGGGACGAACGGTGGAGGCGACGATATGAGTGGACCTGCAGCATTGACCAACGTGACGCCGCGGCCGGCGCCCGGCGGCCCGCGCAATAATTTACGGCTGCCCGGCTTCGCGCTCGTGGCCCTCGTGCTGTTGCTCGGCGTCTACCGGCTGTTGCACCACGAGAACCACTACGAGCACTTGGCGACCGACGTCACGCGGGCAGTCGCCAATAACGATATGCGACCGGTGGAGAAGGAATTCAACGCGCTGCGCCGCCCGGAACTCGAGAATCGCGCGAAGGTCGGCGCGCTCTCGAATTTCGTCAACGACGAGGGCGCCTTCAAATCGCTCAAAGAGGACACGCCGGCAAATTCGGCCGACGGCTATCACCATTTCACCGCCCACTTCGACAAGGGCGATCTCTCCGAAGATTTGACGGTCGACGCCGACGGCAAGATCGCGAAGTTCGACGTGCGTCCGCTCGCGCCGCCGGCGCAGTGATCGAGCCCGTCTTCGCCGACGTGCGGGCGGCGGCGCTGCGGCTGCGCGGCGTCGCCCATCGCACGCCGGTGGTCACGTCGCGAACCCTCGATGGGCTGAGCGGGGCGAGCGTGTTTCTCAAGTGCGAAAATCTGCAGCGGATGGGCGCCTTCAAATTTCGCGGCGCTTACAATCGCCTCGTGCAGCTCGATGCCGCCGAGCGCGCGGCCGGGGTCGTCGCTTTTTCGAGCGGCAACCACGCCCAGGGTGTGGCGCTCGCGGCGCAGCTTCTCGGGATTGCCGCGACGATCGTCATGCCCGAGGACGCGCCGGCCGCGAAGGTTGCCGCAACGCGGGAATACGGTGCGGAGATCGTCTTCTACGATCGCGGAGCAAGCCATCGGGACGAGATCGCCTCCTCGATTGCCCGCAGGACCGGAGCGACGCTCGTGCCGCCCTTCGACGATCCGGCCATCGTCGCGGGTCAAGGGACCGTCGCCCTCGAGCTCATCGAAGACGTTCCGGGCCTCGACGTGCTGCTGGTGTGCACGGGCGGGGGCGGCTTGTTGGCTGGTTCCGCGCTAGCGGCGGCTGAGCTTGCGCCGGACCTCGCCGTGTATGGCGTCGAGCCCGAGGCCGGCGACGACTTCGCGCGCTCGTTCGCCGCGGGCCGGCGGATCGAGATTGCCGTGCCCGATACGATCGCCGACGGTCAGCGGACGACCGCACCCGGCAAATTGACGTTTCCGATCGTCAAGCGGCTGTGCGCCGGCATCCTGACGGTCAGCGATGACGACCTGCGCGATGCCATGCGATTCGCGTTCGAACGGCTCAAGCTGGTGGTCGAGCCGAGCGGTGCGGCAGCGCTCGCGGCGTTGCTGGGCGGCAAGCTCGACGTGGCCGGGCGCCGCGTCGGCGTCATTTTGAGCGGCGGGAACGTCGACGGCGAGCGCTATGCCTCGATCGTCGGAAGGCGGGAGGCCGAAAGCTCCATGAGGCCGAGCGCCCGGCTGAAGATGGCGCACAACGCTTCCTGATCGGCCACGGGCAGATTGTCGATCACGGGCGGCGGTTGCTTGAAGCTCATCGACACTTGGCCGTAGAGCGCTTGGCCTTCCGCCGTTAGCAAGAGGGCCTTCACGCGACGGTCTCGTTCGGTGCTGCGCCGCTCGACCAGCCCGCGCGTTTCCAATTTATCGACGATCGAGGTAACGTTCGACGCATCGCAGCCGAGATAATTAGCAAGCTCGCTCATCGCGATCTTCCCCTGTTCGCCGAGCACTTTGAGAGCGACCAACTGCTGCGGGGTCAACGCAAACGACGCCGCGACTTCCTCCACGAACGGCTTGCACGTCTTCCAAATCCGAGACATCAGGTCCCAAGCGCGCACGCCGGGACTGAGGGGCTGTTCCGAATCGAGATGTGCGGCGGCGTTCACGGGAACATTATACCTCATAATATTGGCAGTGGCAAGCTATTGCGTTCTACTATTGTTGGTGATATAAAGTAAATACTTCACCAAATAAAGCTTCCTTGAGAACCAGTATACCGAGCATGAAGGCGAGAATTATGAAAACGCAAGCAGAACCAAGTTTCTCCTCGACGGTCGCCCGCTTGGCTTGTGCCCTCGTTCGCCCGGTCGAACCGTTCGGGGATTACTTCGAACGTCTTGGTGCGAGCACGCGCTCGAGCGCTCCGGTGCTACCGTCATGCCGCTGAATCCTGCGTTTGCGGGCGTGGCGGCGGCGCTCTTCCTTGCCAACCGTCCCGACGCCGGTTTGGCGCCGATCGCGCTGCTCGCCGGCTGCGCGGCCTTTCTGACCATCCTCGATTTCGGCGTATCAGCATTCAAGGAGCGCAAGTTGAAGCATTCGACAGAAGTCGCCATGACGACGGTTACGCGCTGATGGTCGCAGCGTCTTCGGCGGACCAGACGCTGGTCGCTGCGGCTCGGGCCGGGAGCGACGATGCCTTCGCGCTCTTGGTCGGGCGCTATCGCGCCCCCGTCGTCCGGCTTGCCTACCGCCTAACGCGGGATGCCGACGAAGCGAACGACATCGCTCAGGATGCCTTCATGCGCGCATATCGCGGCATGGAGCGCCTTCCGGAAGACCGGCCCTTCGCGCGCTGGCTCTTCGTCATCGCGCGGAATGCCTCGCTCGACGCGCTCCGGCGCCGGCGCCGGGCGGCAGCCTTCGTGCCGGCCGAATTAGACGCGGTCGACTCCTTCGGACCGGAGGAGGCCGTCTTGCGCGACGACGAGGCGAAACGCGTTCACGAAGCGCTCGGCGCGCTGCCGGAGCGTTACCGCGACGTGCTGGAACTGTACTACATCGCCGGATTGCGTTACCGCGAGATTGCACTCGAACTCGACGTGCCGATCGGCACCGTGAAAACCTTCATCTCCCGCGCCAAACGGCGGCTCCGCGACGAACTGACGCCGGATATGGCAATCGCGGCTTAACCGCCCCCGCCGCGACCCATCGCGTAAAACTCCGGATTCGGTCGCATATCGAGCGCTCCGGCCATGCGGTTGGAGAAGCCGAAGAACGCGGCGATAGCGGCGATGTCCCAGATGTCGTCGCCGGAGAAACCCGCCTCGCTGAGTCGCTCGATTTCCTCATCTGAAGCGGCGAAGGCCTTTTCGTTGACACGCGACGCGAACGCCAACATCGCGCGCCAACGCGGCGTCAAGCGAGCCGTGCGCCAATCGTTTGCGATCTGCTCGGCGAGGATAGGATCTTTCCCGAGGATGCGCAGCGCCGCGCCGTGCGCTGTCATGCAATACTGGCAGCGGTTCTCGGCCGACACTGCGACGACGATCGCCTCGCGCTCCGCGCGCGTGAGACCGCTCTCACCGCGCATCAGCACGTCGTGGTACTGCATGAACGCGCGAAAATGTTCCGGCCGCTTCGCGTACGCGCGAAAGACGTTGGGAACGAATCCGAGGCGTTCCCGATTCTTCGCGTACACGGCTGCGATATCGTCGGGCAACGCAGCCTCATCGGCCTCACCGAAACGCGAAATGCGCAGTTCGTCTTCATGCATTCGCGGAGTGTACGCGCAGCGGGACCGGCATTCCCTGGCCAGCGCTTCGGTACGGTCAGTATAGCCGTATTTGTGATTTCTTCGCGAGCCCGTGTTTTCTTCGCGAGCCCATTGAGGGCAACGGATAGGCTCAGGACGACGACGACATGCGCGTCACCCTGAGCCTGTCGAAGGGCGAAGGGCGAGCTACATCGGTGAAGCCGACGCCATCGGCATCGCCTTCATCGCGCTGCCGGCCGACGCGAGATCGCCGCACGCGACGTAGTCTTTGAGATCTTCGGTCGATTTGTGAACGTTGACGGCGAAGGTGCCGCTCGTGAGCGACGCCAGCGAAACGTCGACGATCGTCGTTGACTTTCCGCCGACGACGTTCGTCAGAGGATACTTCGGTGCCGGGTCGAGCTTGGCGCAGCTACCGGGGTGGATGTGGGCGGGCTGAGCCGCGGCCGGAGCACCGGTGAGCGCGACCGTCACGGTCGTTTTGTCCGAACCGTCGGGCGTTAACGTAACCGTACCGGTTTCACCCGATCCGTTTTGCGCTGAGATCGGGAACGTTTTCGCTCCCGATGCTTTCTTCGCATCGACGGCGAGCGGCGCTGCGAGCGCGAGCGCTACGGCACCGGCTAATAAAATTTTGTTGAGTTGCATGTCGTGGTTATTCCGATGCAACGGAAACGGTGCCTGCTAGCGCGACGCGAGCCGCATGAAAGCCGGGGATGCCGCTCACGCAACCACCCGGTGAAGCGCCACTTCCGCATAGAAGCAAGCCCTCGATTCCAGTGCGCACGGCGAAGCGCTCGCTGAGAATTTGTCCCGGAAGAAGCTCGCCGTGGAAGATATGTCCGCGGTACAATCCGAAGCGCTCTTCGAGATCCGGCGGCGCGAGCAATTGGGCGGCTTCAATTGCAGCCGGAACGTTCGGTGCGTAGCGCGCGAGCGTGTCGACGATCGACTTCTGCGCGGCGCTACGTTTGGCCCGATCCCACGGGCCGTCGCTCCGTTCGTACGGATAGTATTGCGCGAAGATCGAGAGCAGATGTTTGCCGGCGGGCGCCAGGCTCGGATCGGTCGGCGTCTGCATGAAGCATTCGAGCATCGGCTCGAGCGACGCACCGAAGGCATGCGCCTCGTCGTGCGCTTTCTGCAAATACGCGAGGCTCGGCGCGACGTGCACGGTGGCGCGATGATGCGGCGCCGCCGTCGCGTTACCGGGACGCGCGGTAAAGTCGGGCAGTTCGCCGAGGGCGAGATTGAGCTTGAGCGAGCAACCGTCGCTGCGCCACGTCGCGAGCTTCGCCCGGGTCCGCGCCGGTACGTCGGCGGCGTCGAGCAGGGTTGCGAACGTCGTGTGCGGCGTTGCGTTGGAGAGAACCAGGGGCGCTTCGAATTCGGTGCCGTCCTCGAGGGCGACACCGTACACGGCGCCGTCGCGAATGAGAATGCGCGCGACCGGAGCGTTCGTTTGGAACGCACACCCGGCGATGCGCGCGGCGAGTCCGAGCGCGCGCGAGATGCTGCCCATCCCGCCGCGGACGAATCCCCACGCGCCCTGCGTACCGAGCGCGCGTCCCGCGTAATGGTGGGCGAGCACGTAGCCGGTTCCGGCGTCGTACGGGCCCGCATCCGTGCCGATCAGGCCGTCGGTGGCGAGCGTCGCTTGTAATACCGGCGTGCGAACGAAACGCTCGACGAGCGTTGCTGCGGACCCCGCAAACGCGGCGCTCGTCGCATCGTCGAAGCGCACCGTCGTGGGATCTTCCGCTTCGAAGGCATCGAAGAGCGCGGAGCCGAGCCGGGTCGCCTCGGCTTCGAACGCGGCGAAGCCGGCAACGTCGGCCGGTTCGAACGCCGCGATTTCGCGCGCGTTTTCGGCGGGGTCGCGCGAGAGCAGAAGCGAGCGGCCATCGAGCAGCGGCGTAAAGGATGCCGGGTCTTTCGCGTACGCTTCATAGCCGTACGATTTGAGCTGCAGTTCCGCGATGATGCGCGGATGCAAGAGGCTGCATACGTACGACGCCGTCGAAACGGTCCAACCCGGCCAAACCGCCTCGCTCACCGCCGCGCCGCCGAGCACGTCGCGCCGCTCGAGAACGAGAACGGAACGGCCCGCCTTCGCGAGATACGTCGCCGCAACCAGGCCGTTGTGGCCGGCGCCGACGACGATCGCGTCGTAGCGCGACGCCCGCACGGTGCGCGCTTCGATCACGACCGAACCTTCAACGCCGTACTTTTTTCTTCGCGCTGCGTTCCTTGCGGACGAACGGCGTGCCGGGAACGAACCCGCGGTCGTGTCGCAGCGAACGGTCGACATCTTCACAGCCGATGGGCGTGAAGGCGCCACAGTCGTGCGGGCGCGCCGAATAAATGCCGCAGTAATATCGTCCGGACGTCGACCCCTTCAGAAATACGCAGCGGCTCGCGATGTCGTCGGTCACCTTCTTGAGATAGCCGACGGAGAATCCGTCGGCCGAGGGGCGTTGGACGACGTAATCTTCGAGCGCGACCTCGTAGCTGATGCCGAAGTGCTCGGCGATGCGCCGCACGTCCGCCGCGCTCACGAACGGCTCGTATCCGCTGCAGCACTCCGCGCAGCCGGGCGGGCAGGCGATGTTATCGGGAAAATCGCGCAGATGTTTTCGCGCGAGTTCGATGACCGCACCGATCGCCGCAACGAATTCCGGATCGTCGTTGTACTTATACGACCACTCTTTTTTCGAGATTTCTTTGGCGTTGTAGCGGTGCGTGATCTTCTCGTTGTAGGTGACGGTCACGTGTTCTTCGGTGATCTCGATTTCCGTCACGTGCTCCATCGGAGCGAGGTCGAAAAGCTCCAGCGTCGTCGGTTGGCGGGTCCGTTGCGTGAACGCGCGCAGATCGCGCAGGGCGGCATGCGAGATGAGGTCGATGGTCTGCTCCATGCGCCCGGGTTCGCGTAACGCCGCTGCAGGCCCCGCGGCTCTTCGGCGGCGGGTCATGCGGATCTACGGGTCAGGGACCACAAGGAGCGCAACCGCCCGTTCCGGGAGTACCCCGTATGCCGTTTCCGTTGTCCGCAGGCTTTCGCTCGAGGTCGCTCGTGGTCGCGACGAGCGCGCTTGCGATGTTTCTGCCCGTCGTGCTGCCGGTTCGCGGTGCAGCCGAGACGCCTGCGTCGCTGCGCGAGAAAATCTTCGCGGCGTATCGCAGCGTGACGTCCTACCGCGTAACGGTGCTCGGCTCGGTGCGCTCGCTCGGCGTCTGGGTCGCGCCGAACCGCTATCAGATGACGACGGAATTCGAGGGGAAGCCCGTCAAGACCGTGATCGTCGGCCGCGATTACTGGATGCTCTCGGACGGCAAGTGGCAGAAATCGGGAACGGCCTCGAACAATCTCGACGTCGATATCGCCGGTCTCCTACGGATCGCCAAAGCCGATCCGAGCATCCCGTTCGTTCCGCTGGCGGACCAAACTCAGGACGGTAAACGAGTCGGCACGTTCGGCTACTCGTTCAAGAACGGAACCGACGAGCGCTGCAACTACGACCCGGCCACCTATCGCGTCACGCGCTGCAAGGCCGACGAACTGACGCTCCTCTATTCGGGCTACAACGACCACGCGAACACGGTGGCCAACCCGAAGTAACGCGAGCTACGGCGCGCTACCCGGTGCGTCGAAAGCCAGGGCCACGAACATTCGCACGCCCGTAGCGAGTGCCGCTTCGTCGATGTCGAATTTGCCGTGGTGGTGCGGGAACGAGGTGCGGGCGTCACCGGCGCTGCCGAGCACGAAGTAGCACGCGGGCACGCGCTCGGCGAAAAACGAGAAATCCTCGGCGCCCATGTGCTTTTCCGACTCGATCACGCGCTCGCTTCCGAACGTCGCAGCGGCGAGCGCGCGCACGTATTCGGTTTGCGCGGCGTCGTTCGATGTGACCGGATAGCGCCATTGATAGTCGAATGCGTAGCTCGCGCCCGAGGCCTCGCAAACGCCGCGCAACACGCGTTCGATCCGCTCGGCCATCTTTGCCCGGACGCCGGCGTCGAAGGCGCGTACCGTCCCCATAAGCGTGACGCTCGTGGGAATGACGTTGTGCGTCGTGCCGCCGTGAATCGCACCGATCGTCACGACCGCCGGCTCCATCGGATCTATTTGACGGCTGACCACTTTTTGAACGGACGCGACGAACTCCGCGGCCACGAGGATCGGGTCGACCGAGAGATGCGGCGCGGCGCCGTGACCGCCGAACCCGTCGATGCGGATTTCGAGCGAGTCGCTCGATGCGTAAAACGGGCCGGCGCGAAATCCGAGCAGGCCGGTTCGCAATTGCGAGAAGAGGTGCAGCCCGTACGCGCGCTCCACGCCGAAACGCTCGAGAACGCCTTCCTCAACCATCTTTTGGGCGCCGCCCTTGCCCTCTTCGGCCGGCTGGAAGCAGAGGACGATCGTTCCCGCAAGCGCCTCCCGGCTCGCCGCGATGAGCCGGGCGGCGCCGAGCAGCATTGCGACGTGACCGTCGTGGCCGCAGGCGTGCATCGCGCCCGGCGTGCGCGAGGCGTACGGCCGGCCCGTTTCCTCCGGCAGCGGCAGCGCGTCCATATCGGCGCGCAGCATGATCGTTTTTCCGGGCCGCGTTCCCCGCAGCACGCCGATCACGCCCGTGACCGCGATCCGTTCGTGGACGTCGTACCCGAGTTCGCGGAGGCGGCCGGCAACGATCCCGGCGGTGCGCGCCTCCTCGAATCCAAGTTCGGGATGTTCGTGGAAATCGCGCCGCAGCGCAATTACGTCGTCGATGAGGTCCGGCGGCGGGCTCGCGATCGTCATCGCTCGTTCGTTCGCTTTCGTGGCGCGGGGCGGCCTGCGCGGGGACCGGACGCCGTTCCTCGCGCGAGGCGGGCTGCGCGAGGGAGGCGACGCTTCGGAACGAAGGGCCCGGCGTGTCGCAAACAATCGGCGTCGATCTCGGTGGTTCACACGTCCTAGCCGCTTCGGTCGACGAAGCGGGGAAGATTTTGCAGCGGGCCGAGCGCGACATTGACGATCACGATGTCGATTTCGTCGTCAAGGCGATCGGCGAAGCGGTCGACGACGTGCTGGGAAAAGAGAAGGCGGCGACGGCCATCGGAGTCGGTTCGCCTGGGCTCGTCGACCTCGCGAACGGTACGATCGAATATTCCCCGAACTTTAACTGGCACGACGTGCCTCTGGGCCCGAAGCTGCGCGAGCGCTTCGACTTACCGATTTACGTTGCCAACGACGCACGCTGCGCGACGCTCGGCGAACACGCCTTCGGCACCGGGGCCGGAACGAAGGACTTCGTTCTGCTCACGCTCGGCACGGGAATCGGCGGCGGCATCGTCGCCGGCGGAAAACTCGTCCTTGGCCAGAGCGCAAGTGCCGGCGAAGTCGGACACCATCAAGTGCGCGCAACCGACGGCTTCATCTGCAACTGCGGCAAGACGGGCTGCTTCGAAGCCCAGGCGTCCGGCACCGGATTGATCCGTCACGCGCTCGCGATCGCGCACTCCTTTCCGCGCAGCACGCTCGTGAGTGGCAAGCCGGAAAAACTCGGTTCGAAGTCGATTCGCAAGGCCGCCGAAGCCGGCGACCCGCATGGCACCGCCGCCTGGAAACGCTACACCGACGACCTCGCGCGCGGCCTCGCTAACGTCATCGCCTTCGTAAACCCCGAAGTTATCGCGCTCGGGGGCGGCGTTTCGGGCGCCGGCGCGTTCATGATCGACGCGCTGCGTCCCAAGGTCGACGAGCTGACGACGATGGCGCCGCGCGGCAAAACCCGCATCGTGACCGCGTTGCTCGGCAACGATGCGGGAGCAATCGGCGCCGCAACGATGGCCCGCCGGGGCGGATTGATTGCCGCGGTTCCGGCTTGAGGCGAGCGTAGCCAG
>Ga0116227_10012526_pt1 | contig 13749 bp, 11 predicted proteins | sample S1TSphgellanicum_FD_89693 | JGI IMG/M metagenome (GOLD analysis project Ga0116227, IMG submission 89693) | Host-associated microbial communities from peat moss isolated from Minnesota, USA - S1T2_Fb - Sphagnum magellanicum MG | ecosystem: Host-associated > Plants > Peat moss > Unclassified...
AGGGGAAGCTCGACAGGTGCATTATGCACCAGGTTCACACTAGTAATCATAATGGATGTTTTCAATACAAAAGCTTTTTATTTTTTTTTGTTCAGGGCAGAACTTTGATTACATATTGGGAGGAACTTTTCCAACTGGTTTCCTCCTCACCCAAAGAGCCAAATGACATTCTACTGCATTCTAGTTCGATCCAACTGGGTAAGAGCATCTCCACCAATGCTCAGTATGTGACTCAGCAAAAATATTTCTTTACATCCAAGTTTTAGTTATTAACTTTTTTTTCCGACCTCGCCCAGCCCTTTTCAAACTGAAAATGGGACCGCAAATAGCTGGGAGATTACTAATAGCAAACCACTTGGACCAATCAAACTATCTAACCAATCAGAAACAAACAAGGAACAGTCAATATATATGATGTGACTGTGTTTACCTATTAGACTCTTCCAGGGGCTCTCTGAGGACTTTTCAGGGTTTCCAATGGATTCACTGGATTTGACTGATGAACCTCATCCAACATTTCTACTGCAGGGTCACATACTGAACATTGGTGGAGATGCTCTTAGTTTGGGTGGGGGGGTGGACATTGATGGACCATACTGTCAAACATCCTTCATTATAGATATGCACATGATATCTAGACATGATTTTATACACACTTGATTTGGATACACATTTTGATTGCAATCCTGAAGAAGCTCTTGTCTTCTTCTCCTTTGGAAATGAACTTGGTTGTTGTTGTTGTATAATACCGAGTGGGTTGTAGTATGATGGCAGGTTCTACCAGGTAAGCTTGCTCGGGGATGAGCAGGCGGGCAGAATTGCACGGACTCAGCTCACTTTCTACCATTAAGAGCACTTAGGTGTTCAATATGGGTAGGCGGAATTAGTTGCGCTTGCTGATTCTGCCAAGGCAAGGTGAACCTATTTAATCCACACCAAGATATATTGGTTGCAGAATATAGCCTCTAGAGAGCCTACTAATCAAACCACAAGTGCTTGTAATGTTCTATGGATTGGGAGCATTAGGGCCAAGATCCACCACGTACTACACCAAGGCAAACCAAGTAGGGTGAGATGGTGTTCTCTTAGGTGGTAATGGATTTTACCGGGGCCTATTCCAAAGTATAACTCGTGTTCCCCATTTGTTGAGTCAGATGCCCAAGAGTGTTCCTCACCCATAATGTGAATTTGTGACATTCTTTAGTAAAAATGGTGATTTTTGTCATTGCATGGGACTACTAAGTGATTTCCATTGCAAATTGGAACTGGAGGACCCAAAATTGTACTGAGCTAGCACTTAAGGTGCATTCACACCTAATGTTAAGTCAGTGTTAAGTGAAAATCTAGGTGGCATCTTAGGTGGCACTCAATGTTAAATGGGTGATTGTTTAATATTTAAGTGAATGTTAACTTGACATAAAATCTTTGGGGTAAATAGGTTTAGGTCCTAAATGACTAGCTTGGTGTTAGGGGACTTTACACTAGAGTCCTTAACATCAAGTTGCAAAATGCGCCTTTACTTGTATATCTTGGGTGCTAACATCCCAAGTTTCCGAGGAATGGGATTGGGTTTGTCCATCCTACTCTATATATGCTTGTGCCATTGACCCAAGTGTGAACTCGTTACCCAACTGTTTTTAGCCTTTGAAAACCATTTTTTGCAATTTAATTGAATTTCCAATGACAAAATCACTTGAAATTCAATGCCTCCCACATCATCTTAGGTCTAAGAATTTCCAAATCATGTTTGTTAAATCCTATTCAGTGAGAGATTTTCAACCAATTCCAAGAGTGTCCTCAAATTCCCTTATTCTTGTGGGAGGTACCTATTATTGATTTTTTTTAATAAAAAAATGTGATGGCATGGTTGGCTTCCTAAAGTTTAAGAATATGTCATCATATAAATAAATAAATAAATAATTTATACATCATCATATGCTTGGAAATAACTTGTAAGCTTTGTAGTTATTTGTAAAGTATACCATATTGGGCACTTGTTAGGCCATCAATTTGGACCCAAATTTTTCATTCTCATGCCCAAATCATTTTGGACTCTAACTTTAGAGTCAGATTTCTGAAGTTAGAGACTTAAACCCTAAACCCTAAAGTCAGCCAAAATGAACACCCCAGTCCTTGAAGTGAGCACCAAATTTTGAAACTGAGAAAAACTGAAGAGTAACATTCCCAAGTAGTACTTAAGCCAGTTCAACACTAATTACATTATTTTCAGAGATATTGAAATTTTCAAAAGAAATTTAGAAATATTTTTTTCCCAAAGGAAATTTTAAAAAATGTGATGGAATGAGAAGTTGTGATTTTGGACATGTTGAGTGATAAAGATTAAAAGTCTAACCCGTAAATCAAACCTTTTGCATTAAGGGTGAGAAAGTCATTTACATGATCTTTGAATAATTGATGATTTAATAATCAATTTAGTTGTATATGATGCCCAAGTGAAAATTTGAAATAATAGCTTATTGAAAAAATTAAATTAATGAGCAAAAATACTTAGAAGATAATCAACCTTTAGACTTTGGACACCCTTCCTAATGTGATATGGAAGTGCTCACCATTAATATATTAACTAAAATCAATTAAGCCCCTTTTACCAATTGAATACCTTACTTATGACTCATGTTCCACACAAAAGATTTGGCCCGAAAAAAAAGGGAAATTTTTATTGATATTTGTTGATATTTTTTAGAATAAAATTCCCAATTTGTGAAAAAAAAAGTATTGTCCCAAAAATTGGGTTATTATTACAAATAAACAACAAAAGGTGTACTTTGCATACTTGTTTTTCAAGTGTTGAAATTCTCGAAAATTCAATTTGAGATTGCCTAACCTTGTTTTGTAAATAAATAAATAAATATTCACCAAAGAAGTGCCAAACATTAGTCATAGGTATGGTACACACCTTAGGGGGGAAAAAATAAAATAAAATAAAAATAAAGATCATTTTTTCTCCATGGTCAAGTTTTCAAGCAATCCAATAATCATATTTTTTGTGAAGAAAACTAGGGTTTGGTTATATCTTATTTTGAGTGTGTGAAAATTTAGAGTGAATCATGATATGTATCAAAACCCAAGAAAAAAACTCAATGTAACTTTGATGCAAATGCAATGACTTATAACTCAAAAAAAAAACCCTAATTCATCATCCCACTCATGTTCATACTTCATACCTATTCCATTAATTGGTGTGCTCAATTGTGCTTGATGATGATGATGATTCGGAAAAAGCTCATCATCCATTCATTCATTCATGTGCATTCCGATTCAATAATGTACTCCTACTTTGGTGTTGAGATTCATCATTCAAGCCACCTAATAGCCCTTTCTCTAACTTCCCATTTGATTTCACTGACAATTGGATGAATGATGATGCCACGGATGCCAACCGATGCTCATGGCCTTTTCCGGGTGTAATGTATCATCAATTGATGGTACTTTTAACCACCTTTGCAAGCTAGTGGGGCATCTTATTATAACTAGTGATTTTCTTTGTGGTGTTTTTTAAAAATAAATAAATAAATATATTTATTTAAATAATTTTTAATATTAATATATTAATATATAATTTAGCTTTTGTTAGTGGAAAATACAATTTCTACCTATGCAAAGGATCTTTTGCCAAAATAAAATAAAATAAAATGGCACATGTTTTTCCATATGTTGAGGAAACCAAACTCAAATCACTGGATTTTAAAAATAGGTTCCAATAGATAGCCAAAATATAGAAGGATCCTTTTTTCTAAACTTACATATCTAGTTTATAGCCAAAAGTGAGTTTTTTTTTTTTTTTTGATGGTTGTGAATCATGACTTTGTCTGCAATATTATTTTTTTAATATTTTAAAAACACCAATCCCCCAAAAAAAAAATCTTCAAATTAGTGAGGTAGGTGAGTTGGGTATCATCCCACAAGAGGATTTAGCCAGATTTGGCTATAGGTCAAAGAGGAAAGTAGAAAAGTTTAGGAATCATGCTATGTTTTTTGGCAATGTGCTACAAATTATTGTCTAAAGTCTAAACATGGAAACTACAAGTTTTTTTTTCCCCCTCATAATATGGCGAAAATGAGCCTTTTTTATAATTAAAAATAAGACTTTGTACTTGAAACGAGGGGTCTTTTTTTTTGGTTGCAAGGTTGTGAAATCTCACCCCCAAAAAAATCACTCATCCCAACTAAGGATCAATTTATTTTCAAGAGCCCAAAGACATGCACCATGGGTAACCCTAAAATCAATTGTTGATTATCTCACAAATTGTTAGATTTCAACGAAAGAAAACCATAAAAACCTTAAACCCTAAACCCTAAATGTACCTAACACTTACAGCCACAAGCAAACACTCAAATGAGGGGATGAAAGATAACTCACAAGCCCAAATCATGTTGTAGGGGAGGTTCTGGTACGAGTGGGTTCTCCCGTCGAGGGAGGGAGGGAGGGAGACCCAAGGGCATGAGCCCAAGGGTTTCCCGAACCTCAGGAGAACCCATGATCCCCCAAGTATGGGAACCTCCCTAGACACATGTAAACAACATGTCTTTCTATGGGAACATGGGAACATATCAAAATAGAAAGGATCTCCACCCCTTGCATAATCCCCTTGGGGGGTTCTTCATGGATGATGATGTATATGACTGAATTTCTCCAAGAGCGGGCGACTATGGAAAATGGAGCAATCGATCACTTGGCTCTTAACAAATGATACGAATGCCCAATCATCCCACCCATCCATCTTCCATCCAATTAATCCTGTGAACCCACCTCCAATTAATCCTCCTTTCAATTTTGTCACTTTGGTGAAATTACTAGGGTTTATAAGTTTTAGGTCAGAATTTTTTTCTTTCTCCTTTTGCAGAAATTTAATAAATAATAAATGTTTGGAAAAATTTAGTTTTCCATCAAAGAATCAATCCATAAAAAGGTAACTTTTTAAATTATATCTCTTTCCGAAGATATATATATATATATATATATATATATACTTCCTTATGCTGGCTGGATCAAGTGCACAACTGACATGTGTGTGTGTGTGTGCGAACCCAATGGAATCAAAATTGAGCAAAAGCTTTGCTTGAAAATTGCAATACACACTTGTTGTACACAGCCAGTCATGGCCGACTTTTGTTTTTGTGAGCTTTTGATGATCAAGTATATATGATAGAAGTGACAGAGTATGTTGTTGCAACTTCCAACAGAGATTTAAGAAAACCCGAGTGTGTGTTTGTCACTTTGTCTCTGCCAAGAATCTGTTTGTTTGCTGCATGTTTTGAGTTCATGTCTTCTACAATTTCACTCACTCAAACTCACAAATCCCTGCAAGAGAAATGCAAAGAGTGAATTTTTTTTAAAAGCACAACAACATGGTGGGGGGAGTAGTGAAGGGTATGGAATGGAGTCATCATCATATATTGTAAAGGACGTCGGGATGAGAAATGAAGCTTCCCCTGAATCCGTCCGGTTGTCCATCCCGTCATCCCTCTGTCCATCTGTCTCGTCATGGTCTGTTTACTCCGACGGGAACAAGAACCCGTTGGCTCATGTTAGTACGGTATAGAATATACTACTATACTTGTATAATGTAATGTAAGGTAAGGTACTTGGCTATAATTTGTAGTGTATCTGGAGGCTGCCTTAGCTCCACGAATATATCTGACATGCCCTTCCCACACGGAGGTGTTTGGTGGGTTCCCTTGGTGTGGGGTGCACTACGTCGGTAAAATTGACTAAGCTAAGTGATGAGTAATGCAAACTCATCATGTAGTCTTGTGGTTGAAGACTACTACTATAAGAGGCAAAATTGTACTAGGCTCTCAAGTGTGTGTGAGACCCACCACCCATCACAAGGTGACTCGCATTATGGTGATACGCTAGTAGGCTCTATAAGGTAAAGGGCTAATTGTCATTAGGTGGTTGCTTGATGTGCTTCAAGAGTGAGCATGGGTGTGAAGACCTTGGCCTTGAGAGAGGAAGTCGACAAATGGATCTAATGTAGATTCATCAAGGTTAGATGGGTGTCTTGTCTTAGTGTGAGCTAGCTTGTGGTTGGTGGCTAATGTATAAGTGTGGTTGCTTGTGCAAGTAGTTAGAAGCACAAACTAAGACTCAAGTTGTGTGTGAGGCATTCCAATAGAGAAGGTTGCATCAATAGCCTTGTTGAAAAAAGGAAGTAGCTTACACCTATTTAGTTACACTTACTTTCTTGTGCTTACAAAATAGGCTTAAGCTTCCTCATACTTTACCTTGGGTAAGGCCCTATTGTCATGGCATTACCTAAACCTTGATTGTCAAGGTGTAAATGCCTTGATAGGTGGATTTGAGAGTGGATTGGGACACATTTTCTAGTAGTTCATACCATTATAGTGGGGTTTAACATTTCTCTTGTGGCTTTGCCTAATGGTTGGGGTGGTCACTTGGAGGTTTTTGTAATGGATTTGTTTAGTGGTTGGGTTTGTGTGGCAAGTCACCACTTATCAAACACACCATATGTAGTGATTTTGGACATTGATATTTTAATTATTTAAAAATATTATTATTATTATTCATGTTTTCTAAACATAGAATCTATATACAATCATTGTGTGGTCAACATACAATCAAAATACAATTGTTAATATTAAGATTTGAATTTTGATCTTTTCAAAGAGGATTCAAGATATTTGTTAGCAAATGACCATTTCACATTATAATAAAACATGTTGAAGATTACATAGTTTTAATTACATAGTTTTTTATTTTATTTTTTCATTTTAATTTTTTTTTCTTGCCCATTTGATGCATCGGATTGATCCATGGAAATGTGTTGGTGAGTCAGCCACTCACTTTAGTTCAACCATGGTTTATTTTGCTCATATTAGTTCAAGGGATTGTTCCACCCACTTGTTTTCAATAATTTTGTCCATTATGTTGTTCACCTTGGTTTAGGGGTTTCATCCATTTTTTCCTAGTGGTCTTGTCCATTGAGCTAAATTTGGGTGGATTGTGGTTTGATGATTTAATACATTCTTTCTATTCTCATGGTTTAGTTCAATTTGGGTAGTTTTTCATGTACGGTGGTTTTCATTTCGTGGTTCCATTTGGGTGGAAATGTAGTGGGGTCTTTTGTATGGTTTAGGCATGACCACACAATTGTGCAATGGTCTTTGTTTGCTCCACTTTGGGTGGTTTAGGGTCTCAATTTGGGATTTTGGGAACATGTTGAAAATTAATATTATATTTTCTAATGTGGCATGTGCCATTGATCCAAGTGTGAACTTGTTTCAAAAATAAGAAAATGTATGAATTTATTTTTGTAGGGTTTAAGATTTAAAGTTAAATTAAACTTTAAACCTTAGACCTATATCCAATTTTTGTAAAGTTAAATATGACATGCAAGTGTGGTCACATCCTCAACTAAGCAAAACCCTTGGTTTCTGAATTTGTGATGACAAAAATCACTTAAAATTTGATATTTCCCACATCCTCAGTCCAAAACTTATGAAATAAATTTTATTAAAATTCGTTCATCAAGATCTTTCCAACAATTCCAAAGGCACATCCCAATTCCTCATACTTGAATTGAATGGTAGACCTTCAAGTGTGATTTATTTGAATTTTCAACGACAATAATCACTTAATATTTAATATATCCCCCATATTAAGTCCAAATCTTATGAAATATATTTCATTAAATCCTCGTCCTCATCAACTTTTGAACAACACCAAAAGTGCATCCCAATTCTTTTGAAATTTTTAGTTATGTTAATTTTCAATGAAAAAATCATTCAATATTCAAGAACTTTTACATCATAAATCCAAATGTCATGAAACCAAGTCGATGCACCCCTCTTTATCAAAAGCTTTCCAAAGATACTAAAAACATGATCTAAAACACCCTGGTTTGATGGATATCATAGTTACAAAACAAAACAAACTACCTCACTTCATAAATAGAGGTTATGTACATTATTTAGAATGCATGTGTAAGGGATTCCTTACAATTTACAAATATGATATATATATGTTTCATTCATATGTTAGTATGGTTACTTTGGAAACAACATTTTTGTTTATTTGGGATTCATACTAGCACAAAATATTTTGTCCACATTCACATTACTCCCATTGGGTTCCCAATTATGCATAGACATGAATGCAATTTAGTGAAAATTGATCATTAAACATGCAATACAATGCAAATTCATAATCGAATCCAGATATCAAGTTATTGTGTGAAGATGTTTTCCACCCAACATCCAATTGGGTGGAAAGTTTTAGTGGAAATGGACACTATTTCCAATAATGATGTGTGAGGAAGGTGGGAGCCCTATTTAATTAAATTGAAATATCTACAAAAAGTTGTGCAATAATGTAATTATGGAAAAGAGAATTCATGAATTAAGGAGGAAAAAACATATATATCTACCCACTAACCATTAGTTTTATTTTCATTTTTGTGATGTAACATGGGTGGCGATCATTGGACAATGATTTAGTTTTAATGGCAACAAGTTTTGAAAAAATGTGGGAAAAAAAAATGTTAGGAGAAAAACTATTCTAAATAGTAGAAATTTGGTGAAAGTTCTTTTGTGATCGCATGCATTCTAGCACCTTAAATCTCATGTTAGAACACAAGTGATGAATTGGAGTTGTAGACTTTATGGGTGTGACTCTCTAAGTAAGGATGAAATTTTGCATCAATTTGCCCAAAAAAAAACATTTTAAACCATGCAACGATGCTTCATGAATGTTAGAATTCTGATGTTGATGGTTGAAATCAAAACAATTTGACGCTAACCAAACATTCATTACTTCCCACCTATTGAAGTAGAAGTAGGCTTCAAGAACAACATCATCTCTCAAAGTCAAATTGCTTCAATGCATGTGTTACTCTCTCCTTGAGTTCTCACGTTTCTAGAAATGAGTCAAGCTTTTTAGGAAGTGGCCGACACCTCAAGAATGTTGTGATTAGAACATGGTAAAATGCAATCACTTGAAAAGTGCATACCTTTCACACACACCTTCAAAGAAGCCTACACCATTGCATGAAAACAAGCCAAACCAAAGCATCTTCACATTGACCCATCGGCTCTAGAAGGAGATTCCTAATGAATGATAAAATCAATTGCCAACATGACATTATCTTATTAATTTTGAGGATTGTAACCATGTCTCCTAGTCTAGTTGTTTTTATGAGTGGTTGCAAGCTAGGATCACTCATTTCCAACAAATACACAACTTTGTGAAATTTTTTTGCCTTGTGATGCAAAATGTGAACCTCTCTATCTTGCAACGACCTGTATCGACCTCCTATACTAGGTTATGGCTTATCACTTATCACCAATCTGGCAAGCAGCATGAGATTTGGGCATGAACTGGACAATGAGGCCAAACAATGAATCTACACACATTCCAACTCCACTTACCAAATCAATGACGTCTTTTGGCTTGTCCTGTGGAATTGTGGATTCTAGATAGACAGACCTTTCTGGAGCTTGCAACATGAATTGAATTGAATCACCTTTCAGCCAGGACTACCCGCACCAGCACCAAATTCCAGGAACACTGCTGTCTGTGATTGTCAAAACCTGCACTTTGTACAAGATAACAGTTGCATCTTGGAACTAGTTGTAGTAAAGAACACAAGAAAGGGAGTTATCCTGCATCCATCCAGCGGTGATGGGACAAAAATGAACTCATTTTACCCTGACTAGATCCTAAACCAATGCATCCATGCCCATGCTCTCTGCTGCTGTGAATCATTTGCAGTTCATCTCATGCAAAGATAGTGGACAACTCCAGGCTGCCGCATGAACTTGGATGATGAAGGTTCTTTAAAGATCAATCTGAGCTTGGCACTTCTATCTCACTTTAAGTTTGCAATTATTTGTGCGCACAGAAAACCCTCCAAGAATCGTATAAGAATTCATACAAGAATTCAGATTCACACTCTTCACAAGAGACCACCATTATCATCACACCACGAGGCTCACTAGTACACAGAAAGTGACATTTGCAGTCTCATTGACCCATTTCCTTCAAATTGCAGCTGCACCCGAGAATTCCACAATTCTGTCTAAACCTGAGCTATATCACAACTGTTGAAGTATCCCAGCAACAATTGTGCACAATGAGCTCCCAGGGCACTTCCATAATTCATTCTCAAAGGAACTGTAAGTACCAGAACTCAATTATCAGTGCCCAAAAAATTGCTCTCCAGTGCCCATTGACTTCACAATCTTTGAGAGGAGAGATCTCCCAGTGACTGCAGCAGCAAGTTGATGCTTGGGTAAGCAGGGTTTTTGTCAGTGTTCAATTGTTGTTCAAAAGCCATTGGTTTCTTTACTGTCAAATTTGATCTCTGGCTCTTTCATCCTGACCCAATCTCCGAACTGGCAGAGAAAATGCACAAGTTGAACTGCAGATTCCAAGTATGTATGCCAAGTGTGGTGAAAGCACTTGGGGTTAGATGCTCACATGCAGCAGAGTCTCTTGCAATTGCATGCTTAGAGGATCAGAGATGCTATTGCATGGACATGTTAAGGCTTGGCTAGCTATTGCACATTTTGAACAGATTTGTGATGAAGGCTGGCGTAGAGGAATTCCATTTCACATCATCAAGTCAGTGACGTTCTTAGACCGTCAGCAGCTTGTAGCTATGCATGTGGAGTCAGTGAGGGCCTGGGATGGCAATTCTTTGATCCTCTTGAGACAAAGAACCAAAGAACAATTACAGTGACCTACACCAAGCTCACAATCTTTCTCCCTCCAGATCTCACCACAAGTATGATCAGATCATTCACATAGCGGAGCGTTTGTTGGTTTAGGGTTTAGGGTTTAGGAATTCTTCTTCTTCCATCTGCAAACACTGCTCTTTTGAACATTTTTTTGTACATGACAACCATGTTGATTGTTGAAATATCGTTTGTCCACCGACTTTTGCGCATGGATTGGCTTAATAATCTTAAAGCAGATCTGTGAACTCATTCCAAGCAAATTAATTGAACCATGTAAGTACTCAAGTGTTGTGGCAGGTTCATGGGAAGTGATGGGAGAATGAATTCTGGTGTTGCAGACTATGCACTATTGCAGGATCTGTTTATAACATTGGGAATGACTCTCAAAATTTCCCTAGTGCATTTAGACAGCACCTTAAAACAGTTTAGGGTTTAAGGGGTTTAGGGTTTTTAGGGTTTAGGGTTTTTTAGGGTTTTAGGGTTTAGGGTTACCACCTTAAATGTGTAGGGCATCTTACATTTTAGTGCGAGCTTTTTATGGACTATGTACCCTACCCTACCCTACCCTACCCGGCAAGAAGAGGCCATCCATTGCTGAAAAAATTAGTTGAGTGTAGGATTGTTGAAATTATTTCATGACCTTGAGCTAGTTATCAAACATAACCGACCGCTCCGAGGTTCAAGAGTGACAACCCAACCCTCCCACAAATGGATGAAAAGTCATGTAACTCTCTTGTGTATGGATGAAAACTTGTGTATAACCCTCTTTTCAATGGATGAAAACTTGTGTATAACACTCTTTTCAATGGATGGAAACACATATTCACATCCCGAAGAAGCATGTGATGGGAAAAAGAAGTCTGAAAGGTTGTGCTTGGGTGAATGCCAAATATTTGGTGAGGATGAATCCAAAGCTTCAGAAAAACCTCTGGATGGTAGATTATGTCGTCTGGGTTGGCAGATTACGCCATTTTCTTGACCACATTATATGACATAACTTCCAGGGTGATGGTCATTCACTCTTTAATAGTGAGTGACCAAAATGTGTCTGTTGAAATTCTCTTTTAAATCGTTGAATCTGCCGACCGAGATCATAATGTCATGGAATGGCCTTGCCCTGCCCGTAATGTGTTGGGTGCATTGCGTGGCTTGCCCTAAGGGGGCTCGCCTGATGCCTTAACCTAACATAACTTGTTGGCTCCTCCAAAAGAAATTGGTGATGTGGCATCACCCCATTGGTGGAGAGGTCACAAGTTACAACCCATATCCACTGCGAGACTTTTTTCCCGTAACTGGCCTGCTTGAGCCTGGTTACGTAGTCCATAATCGGTAGGACTTAACCATTCCGTTGTACATAATGTTGGCCTTTCATTTCAAGTGATATTTAAAATCCTAATGCTTTTGTATGGAAAGAAAATTTTGACGGTCATTTACCAAAATTCTAATATCATTTTGCAAATTTTAAAATGATATTATAAATTTCAAACATGAAAGATTTGGCAAATGGGGAACAAAAAAAAAAAAACTCAAATTTAAAACTCAAAATGAAAAAGATAATTATGCGTGAGCTTTTATTTTTTATTTTTATTATATTCTTGAAATGAAAAATGAAGAGAAAAGTATGATGATTTTTATTATTTTATAAAAAAATTCTTCTTATTTTTGCTAACATTAATAGGGAGATCGAAGATTTTGATCACATGCAAGTCAATAGATATGAACAAACCGATGACATATTATTAGGTTGAGTTTAACAAGGGGAAATATTTAGGGTTAGGGCTAGCACACAACTCACAAGTGCGCATTATTTTGGAACAAAATGTCATATGAGCCATTTAACAAGGGGAAATATTTAGGGCTAGGGCTAGCACATGACTCACAAGTGTGCATTATTTTGGAACAAAATGTCATATGAGACATTTAACAAGGGGAAATATTTAGGGTTAGGGCTAGCACACAACTCACAAGTGCGCATTATTTTGGAACAAAATGTCATATGAGCCATTTAACAAGGGGAAATATTTAGGGTTAGGGCTAGCACACGACTCACAAGTGTGCATTATTTTGGAACAAAATGTCATATGAGACATTTAACAAGGGGAAATATTTAGGGTTAGGGCTAGCAAACGACTCACAAGTGCATTATTTTGGAACAAAATGTCATATGAGCCATTTAACAAGGGGAAATATTTAGGGTTAGGGCTAGCACACAACTCACAAGTGCATTAATTTGGAACAAAATGTCATATGAGACATTTAACAAGGGGAAATATTTAGGGTTAGGGCTAGCACAAGACTCACAAGTGTGCATTATTTTGGAACAAAATGTCATATGAGCCATGTAAAAGCAAAGAGTCTCAATCAAGTTTTCGTCTTGGGAAATGGAAGTCAAGTAAAGGTCGAATTCACTTTGGTGGACGCGGTGGAGGGAGGGAGGGTTCAAACTTCGTGTATGGTCTTGGCCACCAAACCCCCAGTTAGCCAACCCCATGGTAGTCCCCCTTACCGATGGATGGTTGCTTTAGGTGAGCTTTCTTTGGCTTGGGTTTCTTTCATGGGGTTTCCATGCAACCACAAGCATGTAAGAATGAAGACCATCACTCGCGGTATTACCATAGTACCTTGACACATTCAACACGTGTTTGTCGAATAATTAATTAATTAAATTTGAAATTTTTGGGATGTAGCCAAATCGGTGATCATCAACAAGAGTATTTAGCCAAATTGGTGATCATCAACAAGAGTATTTAGCCAAATTGGTGATCATCAACAAGAGTATTTAGCCAAATTGGTGGTCATCAACATGAGTATTTAGCCAAATTGGTGATCATCAACAAGAGTATTTAGCCAAATCTGACTATAATAGATATGAAAGTAATTTAAAAAAAAAGAATCCTTTAATATTTTGGCTACCTACTGGGAACTTGTTGTAAATATCTGGAATATATATATATATATATATATATATATATATATATATATATATATATATATATATATATATAAAAAAAAAACATATATAAAAAA
>Ga0116227_10012527_pt1 | contig 13748 bp, 13 predicted proteins | sample S1TSphgellanicum_FD_89693 | JGI IMG/M metagenome (GOLD analysis project Ga0116227, IMG submission 89693) | Host-associated microbial communities from peat moss isolated from Minnesota, USA - S1T2_Fb - Sphagnum magellanicum MG | ecosystem: Host-associated > Plants > Peat moss > Unclassified...
CGGCCTCCGCCCGATCGGCGAGGTCGTTACGAACGATCGTCGTCCCGAGCCGATCGGACTCACCTCGCAACCGACGTTCGTCATCGATCGCGCGCACATCGAAGCGTTCGGCGATCGAACCGTCGACGAAGCCCTGCAAGACGTTCCGGGCGTTGACCTGTTCTCGTATGGCGCCTTCGGCGCGCAAACGACCTATGGAATCCGCGGTGCGTCGTCCGAGCAAACGCTCGTGCTCGTGGACGGCATTCCCGTAACGGATCCGACGACCGGCGCGATTGCGATCTCGCAGTTCTCCACGGTCGGCGTGCAGCGCATCGAAGTCGTCGAGAGCGGTTCGTCGACCCTCTACGGCACGAGCGCATCGGGCGGCGTGATCAACATCATCACGCAGGTTCCGCGCGGCGCGTATCTCGCGGGATCTCTCGGTTCGTTTAACGACCGCGACGTGCGCGCGACCGTCGGCGATGGGACCGTCGGCTTCGATTTCGAGCGTCACGTCGCAACGAACGACTATCCGTATGGGCCGTTGAACTATGGGCCCGGCGCCACGTACCCCGGCGGCATACGCTCCAATGCCGAGGGCGATGCGACGACGGGCCGATTCTCGCTCGACCTTCCGACGTTCGCCGGCTTCACGGTGCGCGCGCGTGCGGATGCCTCGGCCTCGTACATCGGCGCGCCCGGGTCGCTCGGACCGTACGCATCGGAAACGGCGACGCAAGCGACGTCGACCGATTCCGTGCTCCTCGATCTCGAGCGCTCGACCGCGGCGAATACGTTGACGATCAGCCTCGCCGGATCGAAGACCCGCCTCGCCTACGTCGATCTCGTTGCAAATAACGGCGAGAGCGACGTCGACACGGGTCGGTCGCAGATTTCGATCAAGGACGCGTTCTCGGCCGAGCGCATCGACGGCGTCGCCGGCATCGATCTCTCGCGCGAAAGCGGTGTCTTTTCGTTCCCGTACGCGCCCGGTTATCCGGCGGAGGACGGCTATCCGGCGACTCCGGCCGTTCCGGCATACGCACTCGGAGCGTCGCAAGCGCAGGCGGCCGCGTACGCGCAACTCGGCGTGTCGCCGTTCGCCGGCGCGCGGCTCACCGGCGGATTGCGCGCGGAAAACGATTCGCCGCACGGCAGCGTTCTCGCGCCGTCGCTCGGCGGCACGATCCGCAGCGGAGCGCTTCGTTTTTCGGGCGACGTCGGCGAATCGTTTCGCGTTCCGACCCTCGAGGATCTGTACTATCCCAACTATTCGAATCCGAATCTCTTACCGGAAAAAGCGCAGACCGCCGATACGACGGTTGCGTACGAGACGGGTCGCACGACGGTATCCGCCGGGTGGTTCGATCGCAACGGCTCGAACTTCATCGTCGACGATCCGGTGACGTTCGTCCCCTATAACGCACAACGCGCCGAGACGGCGGGCCTCGTCTTCACGGCCACGACGAAACCGATCCCGGGGATCGTCGTTCAGACGAGCTTCACGAATCTCTATCGCGCGCTCAACGTGACGACCGGTGCACGACTGCCCTTCAATCCGGTCGGCCAGGCCGCGCTTTCGATCTCGCATCCGTTCGCGGGCGCGGACCGTCTGTCGTACGGCATGCGCTGGGGTATCGTCGGTTCGGACGGCGACGACAAGGCGAACGTGACGCCGCTCGTCGGTTCGTACGATGCATACGATCGGCTCGATGCGTACGTGCGATACAAGATCGCGCGCGATACCGTGCTGAGCGTGCGCGGCTTCAATCTCGGAAACGAGACCTACGCGCCGATCTTCGGATATCCGTCGCCCGGTCGCAGCGTGCACGTGGAGATCTCCACGCGATGAAACGTCACGATCTGATCTGGGGCGTGGTCCTCGCCCTCGGCGGCACCGCACTCGGCGTCGTGTTCCTCTGCATCGCGCCGTTCGCGGCGGTTGCCGCTCTTGCGACGCGAACGCTCGCGCGCCGTGCGGCGATCGCTGCCGTGGCGACGATGTGGTTCTTCAATCAGGCGATCGGCTTCGGCGTTCTCCACTACCCTCGCGACGTGCCGACGATCGGCTGGTCCGCGGCGATCCTCGTCGCGTCCGTCGGCTCCGCGCTCGTGGCAACCAGCTTTCGGAACGCGTTCTTCGCGTTCGCTTCGGCGTTTGCGACGTACGAAGTGACGCTCTTCGCATGGGGCGCGCTACACGGCGTCCACGGTGGCTTCTCCGCGGACATCGTCGCCGAGGTGTTCGTCGCCAACGTTGCGGGGCTCGCGATCCTTACCGCGCTACGAGCCGCGCTCGTCGCGGGCGTCGGCGGCGGATTCTATGCGCGACGCTGACGCCACGCCGCCTCCGGGGCTCGAGCCGGGCGATTACTATTTCGAATCGGGTTTGCTCGTGTTGACGGCGCAATACCATCTGCGTCGCGGCACCTGTTGTGGGAATGCCTGTCGACACTGTCCGTTCGAGCACGAGAACGTGCCGCGCGGCTAAGTCTGCGGCGAAAACAGAAGAATCCGAACCGCCGAAATCAACCCGACCACGGCGAGCACGATCGCGATGACGAACGTGACGCGTAGACGCTGCGACGGCATGCCCATCGTTTCAGATCGGCCGGCCTGCGTCGTGATCGCGACGATGCGGCCACGGTAGAGTTGCACGGTCGCGCTGCGATCGGTCCCGTAGCTCGCGGCGTGCCAGAAGCCGGCCGGGCGCGGGCCGGAGAGTTCGATCGACGATTCGCGTCCATCCGCGAGCGCGACGCGGAGGTGATACGACGTTCCGTTTCGCGACGAGGTCATCCACGCGTCTTCGATCCGCGCTTGCGCGAGCGTACACGCGCCGGCGTCGGCGGGCTCGTATGTGAGCGCGAGCGTACACGTCGGATCCGCGTTGAATGCTGACGCGTCGGCATCTTCGATCACGAAGAAGATGCCGGCGATCGTCAGCCCCGCGACGCAGAGCGCGAGGTGAAGGAGCGGGTGTCGGCCGACGCGCCACGCCGCGGCGCGGTTCGGCGGGAACGGCGTCACGGGAGCGATCGCGACGAGCCGGTAGCCGACGGAGGCCAGCACGGCAAACGCGATGGCGGAGATCGGAATCGCGTAGATGAGCGCGCCGATATCGATCGTGTTCCCGTGGACCACGCAGAAATACGCGGGAATGCCGACCAGAAGCAGGGCGCTGACGGACACGATGAGGCGCGCCAGCGGAGGCGTGTAGGGTCGGTCGATCATCGAAACCGGCTCGGACGCAGGCGCATCGTAGTCGTTTTATCGGCACGAATCGCCCGCGGGCCGAGGCGCCGGGAGATACCTTGAACGATCGTTCAAAGTATGATATCGTGCGACGGTGACCAGACGGGTCGATGAAACGACGCGACCTGACCTGCTCGAACGCATCGTCGAATACGCGCTCGCGAACGGCGTAGCGTCGCTATCTCTGCGACCTCTCGCAAAGGAACTCGGCGTCAGCCCGGGTTCGCTTCTCTATCACTTTCACTCGAAAGAAGAGCTGACCATTGAGATCCTCAAGGCCGTTGGTGACCGACAGCGCGCGATCTTCGCATCGATGCACGATGGGGAGAACGGGCCGCCCGAACTCGGACCGAATATCTGGAAGATTTTCGGCGCGCCGCAGATGCGGCCACTCTTTCGACTCTTCTTCGAAGTGTACGGGCTCGCGCTCGTCGACCCCGATCGATTTCCCGGCTTCTTTCCGGCGGCCATCGAAAATTGGCTCGGCGTTCTTGCGGGGCCGCTCGTGCAACGCGGCATGAGCGTAACGGAAGCGCGTGCGAGCGCGACGCTCGGGCTCGCCACGTTTCGCGGACTCTTGATGGATGCGTGCGCGACGAACGACGACGCGCGGATCGAACGTGCCGTCGAGATCTGGTGCGCGTCGTGGACGTGAAATCCGCCGCGCCTGCCGCGCGTTTCGTGTTCGTCACGATGGTCTTCGAGTGGCTCGTGATCGGCATGCTCTCGCCGGTGCTTCCGAAAATCATCTTGCAGTTTTGCGACAACGACGTCGCGCGGGCGTCCGCAATTTCCGGAACGTTCACGTTCATGTTCGCAGGCCTGCAGTTTTTCGCGGCGCCGCTCCTCGGCGTACTCTCCGACCGCTACGGCCGTCGTCCGGTCATCTTGTGTTCGACGCTGGGCTCCGCGCTCGATTGCTTCGTGCTCGCCGTCGCGCCGAATCTCTGGTGGGTTTTCATCGGCCGCTTGTTCTCGAGCGTGACCGCGGCGAGCGCCGCCGCGTCGGCCGCCTACATCACCGACGTGACGACGCCGGAGAAACGCGCGTCGGCGTTCGGTTTGATGGGCGCGGCGTTCGGCATCGGTTTCACGCTCGGGCCGGCCATCGGCGGAATCTTGGGCGGCATCGGGCCGCGCGTGCCGATCTTCGTCGCAGCCGCGCTGATGTTTCTCAGCACGCTCTACGGATTTTTCGTGTTGCCCGAGTCGCTCGCGCCCGAGAAGCGCTCGGAGACGATGCGTTGGTCGCGCGCGAACCCGATCGCTTCCCTCGCGTTGTTACGGCGCCATCGCGATCTCTCGCGACTGGTCGCAAGCCTTTTTTGCAGCAACCTCGCCGTGCAATCGTTCAGCGTGTTCGTGCTCTACACGATCTATCGCTTCGGATGGGGCGTGCGCGACAACGGTGTTGCGCTCGCCATATTCGGCGCGCTTTCCGTTGCCGCATCGATCGTTACGGGCCGGCTCGTAAAGCGCTTCGGACAGCGTCCCGTCGTCGCGGGCGGGTTCGCGCTCGGCGCCGTCGGATTTCTCATCTACGCGCTCGCGCCGAGCGGCCTCGCATTCGTTTTCGCGCTGCCGCTCACGGGTCTGTGGGCGATTGCGGGGCCGCCCGTGCAAGCCGCGATGTCGCATCGTGTGGGAAATTCGGAGCAAGGGCAACTGCAAGGTGCGATCGCGAGTATGCGGAGCATCTCGCTCATCGTCGGTCCACCGTTTTTCGCGTTCGTGTTCACGCTCGTGAGTTCGCGCGCGATCTCACCCGTGACGGGGCTTCCATGGGTGTTCGGCGCGATGCTCTTGATCGCGGCCATCGCGTTCTCTCTTCCGGCATTGCGGAGCGACGAGGTCGCCGCCGCGTAGATCCGCCTTAGGCCGAGTGCGACGGTTTCGTTTGCGATGCATGGCGCGCGATCATGAGATGGCGCCCGCTCTTGCGCGGAACGCGTTCGCCACGATCGACCGCCACGCGCGCGGCCGCAAACGCCGCTTTCATGCGGCGGCTGCCGGGTTCGACGATGATGGAGCACCCTTTCGCGCGAGCGTTACCGAGGGCGACGTCGATCGCGTTGATGCCCTCCTCGGACGAAAGTGCGACGTGCTTCGTCATGAGGACGACGTCGGTCGCGCCCTCGTCGACGAGCCCGGAGAGCGTGTCGGAAAAAATAACGCCGAGGGTCGCATCGAGGTCGCCGATCAGATCGATGGCAACGGCAACGCGAACGTCCGGAGCGAGAGAGATCGCCTGCGTCGTTTGCATGCACCGAGTATGACTGGCGCCACTGTGATTCGTCTGAGAGCCGGGTGAGAAATGCGACCGTGGGTCGAGTCTCAGACGGCTCTCAGCTATGCTTTGTAGCATCACGGTACGATGCAAGCACAAGCGCGAGTTCTCGTAATCGACGACGAACGTCATATCCGCGATCTCCTCGAGATCGGTCTCGGAGATGAGGGCTACGACGTTCGCTCGGCACCCGACGGCCAGGTGGGCCTCGCGATCGCCCGGGAATGGCAACCCGACGCGATCGTTCTCGACGTGATGCTACCGAAGATCGACGGCATCGCATTGCTGCCGATGTTTCGCAAATTGACCGAGGCGCCGATCCTGATGCTCTCGGCGAAGACGGAAACGACCGACAAGATTTCCGGCTTACAACATGGAGCCGACGATTACGTCGCCAAGCCGTTCGAAATGAACGAGCTGACGGCGCGCCTCGAAACGGCGCTGCGCCGCCCGAAACTCGCGCAGCCGCAGGTCCTGCGTTTCGCGGATCTCGAGATCAATCTCGAAACGCGCGTCGCGACGCGCGCCAACAAGCGCATCGCGCTCTCCGCACGCGAGTACGATCTTCTCGTCGCGCTTCTGCGCAATCCGAATCGCGTGTTCAGCCGCGATCAGCTGCTCGACCAGGTGTGGGGCACCGAGCGCTTCGTGGGTCCGGGCGCGGTTGAAACCTACATCTCGTATCTGCGCGCGAAGATCGACCACGGCTTCCCGAAGCGTCTCATCCACACGCATCGCGGGGTCGGTTACTCCCTCCGCGAAGAATAGGTCATGTTTCGATCGCTCGCGACACGGCTGACGGCGACCTACGTCTTCGCCGCAATCGTGCTCGTGGTGATCGTGATCGCGGCCGTAACGGCGTTTTCGCTCTCGATGTTCGGCGTCGCATCTCGCGCCGGTATGGAGGCCGTCGCGCGCGAAGCGCCGTTCGAAGTGCGCATGCACATCGCGCGTTCGGGCTCGCTTCGAAGCGCGGCCCCCGATATCGTCGAGAGTTTGGCGCGTCCGGGATTGCGCGTGACGCTCGTAACCACGAGCGGTCTGCGCCCGCATCCGTTGGCCGTTGCGGAATTCGACGGCAGTTCTGATGGGCGTGCGCGCGTTCGGATCTTTCCGAAGGGATTTTTCAGCCGCCCGCCCCCGCAAGGCGATGCGCCGGGTGGCGCTCATCTCGGTGGGGGACCGTTCCCGCCACCCGGCGATCCGTTCTTCCGGGGTCCGTACGGCGCCGGATCGTATCCGCTCGGCCTCGGTCCCGTTTTGCACATCGAACCGCTCAGGGTCGCCGTACCCGGCGGCGCCGTGCTCATCGTCCCGGATCCGGCACCGTTTTACGACACGATTCACGCGTTCTGGCTCGCGATGATTCCGATCGGGATCTTCGCGATCGTCGCGGCGTGGTTGCTCGGGCGTTACATCACGGGTCAGGCGCTACGGCCGCTCGTCGAAACGACGGCGTCGCTCAATCGTTTCGGTAGGGGCGATTTCACGCCGCATCCCGTCGTCACGCGCGACCGGAACGAGATCGGCGAGCTCGCGACGGCCTACAACGCGGCGGCCGCGCAGGTGACGGCCGCGTTCGAAGAGCGTCGCGTCGCCGAACAACACATGCGCCAATTCATCGCGGACGCGGGCCACGAGTTGCGCACGCCGCTCACCGTGATCATGGGCTTCATCGACGTGTTGCGGCGCCGCGCTTCGAACGAGACGTCGGGCAAAGACGGCTCGATCTCGACGAAAATCTACGATACGATGCTCGACGAGAGCCGCCGCATGAAGGCGTTGATCGATAAGCTGATCGTTCTCGCACGGCTGGAGAACGTGCACGAACGCGAGCTCGAGACGGTCGACCTCGGCCAGGTCGTCGGCGGCGTCGTTTCGGCGCTGCAGGCGCTCGATTCGCGTCCGCGGATCGGCATGCAGACCGAGCCCGGCGCGATCGTGCGTGGATACGAGAGCGAACTCCACGACGCGATTTCGAATCTCGTGGAGAACGCGCTGAAGTACGCACCCGATTCGCCGGTCGAACTTCAGGTTCGTATCGAGCGCGAGTCGGCCGTGCTCGACGTGACCGATCGCGGCCCGGGTATTCCGCGCGACGAGCACGAGCTCGTGTTCACGCGATTCTTTCGCGGTCGCGATCGCGCGGACGCGGAGGGGTTCGGGCTCGGACTCGCGATCGCGCGGCGCGCCGTCGAACGTTCGGGCGGTTCGATCTCCCTCGTGAGCGCGCCGGGAGAGGGAAGCACGTTCACGATTCGCATCCCTCTGGCGTCGCGCGGAGAGGCAGCCGCACTCGCCGTATAGGGCGAGGATGATACGTCTTCTCGACGAGACGACCGTCGGGCAGATCGCGGCGGGCGAGGTGATCGAGCGCCCGCTCTCGGTGGTGAAGGAACTCGTTGAGAACGCGCTCGATGCCGGGGCGCGGCGAATCGTCGTCGCGATCTCGCGTGGCGGACTCGATGCGATCGACGTCGCCGACGACGGCGCGGGAATCGCACCGGATCAGATGCACCTCGCTTTCGCGCGCCACGCGACGAGCAAGCTCGCTCGCGCCGAGGATCTCGAGCGGATCTCGTCGCTCGGCTTTCGTGGCGAAGGGCTCGCGAGCATCGCCGCCATCGCGCGCGTGCGGCTGATCTCGCGGACGGCCGAGAGCGACGTGGGATTCGCCGTCGACGCGCACGGCGGCGACGTCGGCGAGCCGGAGCCCGTCGCGGCCCCTCCGGGGACGCGCGTCGTGGTGACCGAGCTCTTCGGCAACGTGCCCGTTCGTCGCGAATACGTGCGCACGCCGTCGGCGGAGTTCGCGCGGATTTCGAGTTTCCTCGCGACGCTCGCACTCGGATATCCCGACGTCGCGTTTTCGCTCTCGCACGACGGGCGCGCGACGTTCGCGTTTCCCGGAACGCCGTCGCTCGACCAGCGCCTCGCGCACGTATTCGGGCCGGCGCCCGCGCGTGCGCTCGTCGCGCTCGAGCCCGAAGGGTCGCGCGATGCGCCGCTGCGCGTGCGCGGCTTCGTGAGCTCGCCCGGCAACGACCGCGGCGACCGGCGCATGCAACTCCTCTTCGTCAACGGACGGCTCTTGCGCTCGACGTTGCTCGCGGGCGCGTGGAGTTCCGGGTACTCGACGTTCGCACTCGCGAACCGGCACCCGTTCGGCGTCCTCTTTCTGACGGTGCCGCCCGAGCACGTCGACCCGAACGTGCATCCCACGAAGAGCGACGTGCGCCTGCGCCATCCCGAAGCCGTGCACGACGTGGTACGCCGTGCCATCGCATCGACGCTCGCGCGTCATGCGACGACGCGCATGCGCGATGCCGTCTCGTTCGCGCCGCCGGAGATGGCGAGCGATGCGGAATCGGCGCCCTCGAACGGACGCGCGCACGAGCCGCAGACGTTCGCTTGGGAAACGACGCCCGACGGGTACGCGATGACGCCGGCGGCGCCGGCCGCACTCTCGATCCTCGCGCAGCTCGACGAGACGTTCATCCTCGCGACCGATGGACGTGCGCTCGTGCTCGTCGATCAGCACGCGGCGCACGAGCGCGTCGCGTTCGAGGCGATCGCGGAGCGCGCCGCTCGCGGCGCACCGGCGAGCGAACCACTCTTACTGCCGTATACGATCGAACTCGATGCCGAAGATGCGGACCGCTTCGAGCGCTCGCGCGCGGCGCTTGCCGAGGCGGGTCTCGACGCGGAGCCGTTCGGCGAACGCGCGTATCGCATTGCGGCGACGCCGGCCGGATACGGTGCGCGCGCGTTCGACGTTCGCGCCTATATCGACGATCTCGGCGACGACGTGCCCGGGCTCAGCGCGACCGAACGCGTGTGGGCGTCGCTCGCGTGCCACTCCGTCACGCGTGCGGGCGAGCGGCTCGAGCGCGCGGAGATGGACGCGCTGCTCGCGCGCTTGATCCGCTGCGAAAATCCGATGCATTGCCCGCACGGCCGCCCGACGATCGTGCGCATCGAAGCGGACGCGATCGCCCGCATGTTCAAGCGAACGCCGTGACGGCGGACGCGCTGCGAGGCGTGCTGATCCTCGCCGGTGCGACGTGTTCGGGGAAGACCGCACTCGCGCTCGATTTGGCCGAGCGCTTCGATGCGGAGATCGTGGGCGCCGATTCGCGTCAGATCTACGCCGGCATGACGATCGGAACCGCCGCACCTTCGAGCGTGGAGCTCGCACGCGTGCCGCACCATCTCATCGGGTTCCTCGATCCGCACGAGCGCTACAGCGCGGCGCGCTATGCGACGGATGCGCTCGCCGCGATCCGCGCGATTCAGTCGCGTGGGAAACGCGCGATCGTGGTCGGCGGAACGGGCTTCTACGTTCGCGCGCTCGCGGGAGACGTGCGCCTCTCCGGCGCGTACGACGAGGCACTGCGCGCGCGCCTCGCACGCGAAGCGAACGTGCATCCGCCCGAGGTGCTGCACGCGTGGCTCGCGGCGCGCGACCCGGAGCGCGCGGCGGCGGTGAAGCCGGGCGACCGCTACCGTGTCGCGCGCGCGCTCGAAATCGCACTCGCGCCGCGCGCACCCGCACCCGCGTCCGCGCGCGAACCGGAACGCGCATCGCTACGCGACGATGGCGTGCCGTATCTCAAGATCGCGCTCGACGTCGCGCAAGGGGAGATCGACGCGCGCATTTCCGCGCGCGTCGAGACGATGCTCGATGCAGGGCTCGTCGCGGAGGCGGAGCGTATCGGCATCGACGCGGTTGCGGCCGATGCCGTGGGCTATCCGCAGGCATTCGCGTATCTCGCCGGTTGGTCGACGCACGCGGAACTCGCAGCATCGCTCGCTCGCGCGACGCGCCGCTACGCGCGGCGACAGTTCACGTGGTTCCGGCACGAGCCGGATATCGTATGGAGTGCTCCGCACGACGTGTCAGCAGTGGTGTGCCGAACGCTCGGGTGGAGGATGCGCTCGGAGTCGACCTGAAGGCCGCTTCTCATGCCGATCAACGGAAGCTCGCCCGCTGGAAACCGAGCGCAACTTCAAGACACGTATCTCGCTGAGGCCAAGCGTCAGGAAATCGCCGTGACGTTGTACTTGATGAACGGATTTCAACTGCGCGGCACCGTGAAGGGCTACGATGCGTTCACGATCGTTCTCGAATACGAACACCGCCTCCATCTCGTCTACAAGCATGCCGTCTCGACGATCTCGCCGCAGACGCCGCTCGTGCTCGCGGACATGTAGGTGACGTACCCGTGCGCGCGGTGACGTCGCTCGACGTCGTGAAAATGCACGGCACGGAAAACGTGTTCGTGCTCCTCGACGAGCGCCCGCCGCGCTTCGAGCGCTACGACGAGATTGCGCGGGAGCTCTGCGCGCCGGGCGGAGAACTCGGCGGAGCCGATGGAATTCTCGTCGTCCGCGACGCGCCCGGATTCGCCGCAGCGATGTGGATCTTCAACGCGGACGGCAGCGAGGCGGAGATGTGCGGCAACGGCGTGCGCTGCGTCGCGCGCTATCTGAGCGAACGCGGTGCCGGTGAGTCGTTTGCGATCGAGACGCTGGCGGGCCCGATTCTCGCGGAAATCGTCTCGCCTCCGCCCGCATTCGCCGTGCGCGTCGATATCGGGCCGGTTCGCTTTCCCCGCGACGCCGCGCTCGAGTCGATCGAGGTCGCCGGCCGTACGTGGTCGTTTTACGACGTGTCGCTCGGCAATCCGCACGCCGTGATCTTTTGCGACGATGTCGGAGCGATCGATCTCGTGGCGCTCGGAAGCGCGTTCCAACGGCATCCGCGTTTCCCGCAGGGCACGAACGTGCACCTCGCAAGCGTGCTCGACGCGGATACGTTGCGCGTGCGTCATTTCGAACGCGGCGTCGGGCTGACGCAAGCGTGCGGGACGGGAGCGGTCGCGTGTGCCGCCGCCGCGATCGAAACGCGTGGCGTGAGGTCGCCGACGAAGGTTCTCGTGCCGGGCGGGACGCTGTTCGTCGCGTGGAAGCCCGGAGAGAACGCGCGGCTGACGGGTCCCGCCGAGACGATGTTCGCGCGCACGATCGAACGCTAGTGCGCGGCCGCCCCGGGCTCGCCTACGCGGACGCGCGCGGTCGAATCTTTTTCGACGAAGAGCGGACGCCGTTTGCCGACGGCGGCGACGTTCGCGAACCCCGCGCCGACGAATTGATCCCGGCGCCTCCGGGAGCGTTGCCCTCGATGTTGCCGGGACGTGCGCCGCGGCTCTCGCGCGGCAGCAACGTCGTCAAACGCATCGCGCTCGGCGTGCTCTTGCCGGCCGGCTATACGCGCTTGCTGCTGCCGGCGTATCGCGAACTGCCCGACGCACCGACGTTACCGCTCTTCGGATACACGTATGCGTGCGTGGTCGACGACGAACTGCACGTCGCGGCGATGCGAACGGATGCGAGCGAGGATTGGACGCCGCGTACGTTCGATGCGGGCGAACTCGAAGCGATCGTGGCCGCGCGGCGCGAACGCGATCCGGAAAACGGCGTCCTCGCACAACTCGCGATCTGCGCGCAACGCTACGCGTGCTTCACGGCGCAGAACGTTTTTCTCGAGCGTGGTGAAGCCGCGCTTCCGGTCTCGCCCACGTGCAACGCGCGCTGCATCGGTTGCATCTCCGAACAAGAACCGGATGCGGGGATCCCCTCGCCGCAGGCGCGCGTGCGCGACGAAGCGACCGCGGACGCGCTCGTGCGGATCGCGCTCGCGCACCTCGAGCGCGTGCCGGACGGCATCGTTTCGTTCGGGCAAGGCTGCGAGGGCGAACCGCTGTTGCGCGCCACGACGATCGCGCGGGCGATCGAACGCATTCGTGCGGCGACGTCGGCCGGCACGATCAACATCAATACGAACGGCAGCCTTCCGAAATCGCTCGCGATGCTGATCGATGCCGGCCTCGATGCCGTGCGCGTGAGCCTCAACTCATTCCGGCCCGCGATCTACGGCGCATACTATCGTCCGATCGGCTACGACCTCGACGACGTGCTCGGTAGCGTCCGCGATGCGGTCGCCGCGAAGCTGCGCGTCTCGCTGAACCTCCTCACGCATCCCGGCGTCACCGACGCGGTAGAAGAAGTTGCGGCGTCGGATGCGTTCTTACGCGACGTGCCGGTGACGATGGTGCAGACGCGCACGCTCAACATCGATCCCGCGCGTTATTTCGCGGCGGTCGGTCGCCCCGAGACGCGCCCGCTCGGCATGCGCGAGGCGCTCGCGCGCATCGAATCCCGCGGCGTCCGCGTGGGAAATTTCACGCACGCGCATTAGCGGCTAGCGGCTCAATTCGACCACGCTTCCACCGACCTCCGCGACGATGACGCGCGACGTGAGGCCGATGAAGAGTCCGGTCGTGACGACGCCGTGAAAGCGTGAGAGAATCTCGTCGAGTCGCTTGGGATCCTCGATCGTTCCGAACCGGCAGTCGAGGAGCGTGTTGCCGTTGTCGGTGACGTACGGCGCGCCGTCGCGCTCGCGCACGGTCACGGCGGCGCCGAGTGCTTCGATTTCGCGCGCGACGAACGAACTCGAGAACGGCACGACTTCGACCGGAAGCGGAAACGCGCCGAGCGTCGGCACGAGCTTGCGTGCCGTCGCGACGACCACGAACGACTTTGCGGCGAGTGCGATCGCCTTCTCGCGAAAGAGCGCGCCACCGCCGCCCTTGACGAGCGACCAATCCGGTGCGATCTCGTCGGCGCCGTCGATCGCGACGTCGATCGGCGCGCCACCGAAGCGCGCGAGCGGGACGCCGAATTCGCGACACAAACGCTCGGTTTCGAGCGACGTCCCGACCGCGCGAATGTCCGCGCCGCCCGCGACGAGTTCGCCCGCGCGCTCGATCGCGTAGTACGCTGTCGACCCCGTCCCGAGACCGATACAGTGGCCCGTTCGAACGAACGTTTCGACGGCGTATCGGCCTGCGGCGCGCTTCGCCTGCTCTTCGGGATCCTCGCTCATGCGATGATGGTACGACGACATCTGCGAGCGGACCGCCCGCACGGATAGGGAAACCGTGGAGCGTGGTGTTCACACTGCAGACCGTGGCCGTGGTCGTCCTGCTTCTGGCCGTGGCCTATTTGTTCGCGCAGATCGCGCACTACGCGGGTCTGCCGCCGGCGGCATCGATCGTGCTCATGGGGATCGCGGCGGGCGGTATGTTGCCCTCGGATCTCCACATCGCGCTTACGCCCGCGGTGCTCGCGCTGTTCTTGCCCGCGCTCATCTTCGAAG
>Ga0116227_10012528_pt1 | contig 13748 bp, 12 predicted proteins | sample S1TSphgellanicum_FD_89693 | JGI IMG/M metagenome (GOLD analysis project Ga0116227, IMG submission 89693) | Host-associated microbial communities from peat moss isolated from Minnesota, USA - S1T2_Fb - Sphagnum magellanicum MG | ecosystem: Host-associated > Plants > Peat moss > Unclassified...
CCGATGCCGGCCCAGTGCAGCATCGGCACGTCGTTGCGCGAGTCGCCGATCGCGAGCACGCGCTCCGGCGCGATTTGGAAATCCGCACACAGGCGCGAGAGCGCCGTCTTCTTGCTCGCGTCGCGATTGAGCACCGCGCACTCGACGAAGTCGTGCCAGGTCTCGTAACGGAAGTTGAGCGGCAGATCGCCGAACTCGCGCTGCAACGCTTTCACCGCGTCGGCGCCGAGGAAGCGGATGAACGTCGGCGCGCTGCCGAGCACCGGCAGCAGCGAGTCGACCTCGCGCCAGCCCGGACCGCGCATGTCCTGCATGTAGGCATGGCCGCCGCTGATGCGCCAGAAGAGCTCCTCGGCGTAGATCGCGATCGGCAGCTTCTCCGCTTCGGCGAATTCGACCAACGGCTTCGCGTACTGCAGCGGAACGGGGATGTGCACGAGCGTCTTGTCGGCGCCGAAATCCTTGGTCAACGCGCCGTGACAACAGATCACGGGCAGGTTGAGGCCGAGCTCGCGCGAGATGGTGATCGGGGTGTCGACGCCACGTCCCGTCACGAGCACGACGCGGATCCCCGCCGCCAGCGCCCGGCCGATCGCGGCGCGGTTCGCACGCGAGATCGACTCGTCGGGAGCGAGGAGCGTGCCGTCGAGATCGAGGGCGATGAGGTCGATGGGCTGATTCACGATCCAACTTTCGAGGGTGCGGCGAGCCGGCATTCCATCCGGACGACGCGCATGCGATACCGGCCGTCCACCAGCGTCACGTGGGGTGCGAGCGCTGCGGCGGACGGTCCGCGGAGCAACGCTTCGACGTCGATCCCCGGTTCCGGCTCGTCCCAGCGTTCCTCGACCGGTGCGAACCCGGCCGCCCGATACGCCGCGATCGCTCGCGCGTTGTACCGGGCAACGTCCAGCCGCAACCGCCGGAATCCTTCGTTCCAGAGAACCGCCGAAAAGGCGGCGAGGATTCGCCGGCCGATGCCGCGCCCGATGTACTGCGGGTCGAGCACGATGCCGACATCGCCGGTCGCCTCGTCCGTGGGCCGCACGACGAGCGACCCGATCACCGCCGAACCCGCCAGCGCGGCATAGGGGCGGCGCACCTCGGGCATGCCCGCGAGCGCGCGCCAGAACGCGTCACCTTCGCCCGGGTCGAGCGGGCGCACGTCGTAGTGACGGAAGAGCGGGTCCGCGTGTTTGCCCCAGGCCGCGAACGCGTCGACGTCCTCACGGCGCATCGGGCGAACTGCAACGATCTCTTCCTGCCCCACGTTGTTCGGGATATGCGGACGATCGCACGTTCCCTCGCCGGAACGATCGCGGGCCTCCTGATGTTCGGCCCCGGTGCCGCCGGAGCCGACCCGGCCGACCGCTGCACGCACGAGAGCTGGAGCGTGGACGGGTCGCCGCTCGCCGCGATGTTCTGCGTCCCGGCGGTCCCCGCCACGCACGTCGTGGTGAGCGAGACGTTCACGCGGAACGGCGCGAGCTTCGCGCGCTCGCTCGACCTCGAGCTGGTGAACGGCGCCGATGTCGCGCGCGCGATCGACACCGTCCCGCTCGACGCGCTCGGCTCGTCCAAGCAGTTGCACCTGACGCTCGCGTATCGCAACGGGCGCGCCGAGGTCGAGCACGCGCTGCTCCTCCCGGGTGCCGTCGTTCTCAAGTGACGCAACCCCGGCACCCCCGCCACGGTTCGTAGTGCCCGACATGCGGTGTAGGAGACGGCAAGCCTGATGGGTTGTACGGCGATGGATCCCGGCCTCGACCCGGCGGCGCGCGGACGCTACGTCGCCGAGCACCTTCCGCCCGGCCTCTTCCGCGTCGCCGACGGTGCCGATCCGGATGCGCGCGTCGCCTGGCGGATCGCGCCGCAACCGTTCGCGCTCGCGCCCGCGACGGTGGCCAAGATCGAAGCGCTCGGCGCGGATCTCGTCGCCTTCTATCGCGTGCTCAACGGCCTCTACACGCGCAGCGCGCGCGGCACGATCCCGGCGTTCTTCGCCGAGTATCTCGATCGCGGCAAACCCGAGAGCATCGTCAAGCTCGCGCGGCAGAACCGCTTTCGCTCCGAGATCCCGCAGGTGATCCGCCCCGACTTGATCCTCACCGACGACGGCTTCATCGCAAGCGAACTCGACAGCGTGCCGGGCGGCATGGGCTTCGTCGGCGCGATGGCGCAGACGTATTGCGAACTCGGCTTCGACACGATCGGCGAGAGCGACGGCATGGCGGCGAGTTTCGGCGCGATGCTCGCGGCGACGGCGCAGAACGAACGCCCGACCGTGGCGATCGTCGTGTCGGAAGAATCGGCCGACTATCGCGGCGAGCTCGGCTGGATCGCGGAACGCATGCGCTCGAGCGGCGTCGCCAACGCGTTCGTCTGCGCGCCGAACGATGTCGTCTTCACCGAAGACGCGCTCTTCGTGCGACACGAAGACGGACGCGAAGACCGCATCGACGTGCTCTACCGCAACTTCGAGCTCTTCGATCTGCTCAACGTGCCCAAGCAAGAATTGATGCTCTACGCGGCGCGCCACAATCGCGTGAAGCTGACGCCGCCGCCCAAGGCGCAGCTCGAGGAGAAACTCTCCTTCGCACTCTTGCACAACGCCGCACTCGAACCGCTCTGGAAGAAAGAGCTCGGCGCAGACGTCTTCGCGCGCCTGCGCGCGCTCTTCCCGCAGACGTGGGTGCTCGATCCGCGTCCGCTGCCGCCGCAATCGGCGATCGTCGGGCTGACCGCGAACGGCCTGCCCGTGAACGACTGGATGCAGCTCGAATCGCTCGGCAAGGGCGAACGCGATTACGTCGTCAAGCCGTCGGGCTTCAGCGAAACGGCGTGGGGTTCGCGCGGCGTGCAGATCGCGAACGATCTCACCCGCGAGGACTGGCGCACCGCGCTCGCCGACGGCCTCGCCGCGTTCGATCGGACGCCGCATATTCTGCAGCGCTTTCACAAGGGCCGGCGGATCCGCGTCGACTACGTCGATCCGGCGAGCGGCAGTGTGCGCGCGATGGACGGTCGCGTCCGGCTGACGCCCTACTTCTTCGTCGCGGGCGAGGCCGTGCGGCTCGGCGGCATTCTCGCGACGATCGCCCCGGCCGACAAACGCTTGATCCACGGAATGAGCGACGCGATCATGGCCCCGTGCATGATCGCCGACGACGGCGCTTGACCGCCGCCTGGCTCGCCCCGTCGGCGCCGATCTGGCGCTATCGTTTCGTCGCGTTCGGGGCGGCGATCGGCGTCGCACTGCTCGTCTTCTTCTTCGCACCGGCGTGGCTGCACGGGACGGTGCGCACCGTCGCCGCCTACGATTGCGCCGCGCTCGTGCTCCTGCTCTGCAATTGGACGATGGCGCTCAAGGACGACGCCGAACATACCGGCGCGCGCGCGGCCCAAGACGATCCGGGCCGCAACGTCATGCTGGCCGTCGTCTTGATCAGCATCGTCGTCGGCTTCGCGTCGGCCGTCGTGATCCTCGGCAAAGGGCCGAACGTTCCGACCGCCGATCGTCAACTCGCCCTCGGCCTCGGGCTCGCCGCCGTGGTGCTCGGCTGGCTGTTGATCCACACGATGTTCGTCTTCCGCTACGCGCACCTGTTCTATTACGACGACAACGACGACGGCGTCGCCGCGCGCGGCCTCACCTTTCCGGGCACGACCGACCCGGACGATTACGACTTCGCCTATTTTTCATTCATCATCGGGATGACGTTCCAGGTGTCGGACGTCGAGGTCACCGACCCGAACGTGCGCCGCGTGGTGCTGGTACACGGGCTGATCTCGTTCGGGTACAACACGGCGATCGTGGCGCTCGTGGTCAACCTCGCCTCAGGGCTCTTTTCCGCGCATTGACGCGCGGCGGTCACTCGCCGAGGCTGTCCTTCGTTTTCCAGGCGATGTTCTGCGCGCGGTCGCCGACGCGTTCGATCGACGCCAGCACGAAGAGCAACATCGTGCCCGCCGGGACGACACTCGGATCGGCTTGCATCTCGGCTTGCAGCGCGGCGATGCCGCTGTGATAGAACTGGTCGACTTCGTCGTCGCGCGCGATCACGGCGTCGGCGAGTTCGCCGTCGCCCTCGCGATAGGAGCGCATCGCGTCGGCGAGCATCGTCTGCGCGGTGGCCGCAATTTGGCCGACTTCGACCGACGCCGGCCGAACCGACACGTCGATCAGCTTGATCGCGGTCTTGGAGATCTCGACGGCGTAATCGCCGATGCGCTCGAGGTCGGTGACGATCTGGAGCATGCCCGCGATCGCGCGCAGTTCGCCCGCCACCGGTTGCTGCTTCCAGATGAGCTCGATGCACGCCGCTTCGACGCGACGGCGCATGTCGTCGATCTCGTCGTCGCCGGCGATCACGCGCGCGGCGATGGACGAGTCGCGACGTTCCAGCGCGTGGGTGGATGAGCGGACGGCGTCGAGGGTGAGAGCGCCCAAACGCACGACGTCGAGGCGAGCGTTATCGAGCGCCTGGTGATAGGCGGTGCGCATGACCGATCAACTATAGCACGAGGTGCGGTCCAGACAACGTTCTTAATCACAAGTTACGAAAGGGCGGCTCCTGCACGGGGGCCAAGCCGAACCGGATGGACGAGTCCATCTTGGTCGCGCGCGACGGCGCCGTCGCAACGCTGACGCTGAACCGGCCGGCGGTGCTCAACGCCCTCAACGCCGAGTTGCTCGACCGGCTCGCCGCGGCGCTCGACGCGATCGACGCCGACCCGGGCGTGCGCGCGGTCGTCCTGACCGGCGCCGGCGAGCGCGCCTTCGCCGCCGGCGCGGACATCGCCGAACTGGCGACGATCGCCGGCTCGATCGACGGCGTCGCATTGGCCCGCCGCGGGCAGCGCGTCACGCAGCGGATCGAATCGCTGCGCGTGCCCGTGATCGCGGCGGTCAACGGGTTTGCCTTGGGCGGCGGCTGCGAACTCGCGATGGCCTGCGACATCCGCATCGCGAGCGAAAACGCGTCGTTCGGTCAGCCCGAGGTCAACCTCGGCCTTCTGCCCGGCTACGGCGGGACGCAGCGCGCGGCGCGGCTGATCGGCCCGGGCGCGGCGATGCTGCTCTGCACCAGCGGCGCGCGGGTCGACGCGGCCGAGGCGCTGCGCATCGGACTCGTCCAGCGGATCGTTCCGCTCGCGGATCTGCTCGCCGAAGCGCGCGCGCTCGCGGGGACGATCGCAAGCAAGGCACCGTTAGCGGTCGCCGCGACGAAGCGTGCCATCCTCGACGGCGCCGCGCTCGCGCTCGGTGACGCCCTCGCGCTCGAAGCGCTGCACTTCGGCACGCTCGTGACGACGAGTGATTTTCGTGAAGGGACGCGCGCGTTTCTCGACAAGCGCGCGCCGGCGTTCGAAGGGCGCTAACGCCTCACGCGCTGCGGTACGAGCGCGCGCGATACCCCATGACGTCGCAGAACGCTTCGACGTACTCGGGATCGAATTGGGAACCGCTGCACGCGCGCAATTCGGCGAGCGCATCGTTGGGCGTGAGCACGCGCGTGTACGGACGGGAGACGGTCATCGCGTGGAACGCGTCCGTCACCGCGATCATGCGCGCTTCATACGGAATCTGATCGCCCACGAGGCCGTCGGGATACCCGCGCCCGTCGGGCCGCTCGTGATGCGCGCGGATGATACGCTCGAACTTTGCGAGGTGGGGAAATCCCGCCGCAATCGTCGCGCCGAAATGCGGGTGCATGCGGACTTCGCGCCATTCTTCTTCACTCAACGCCGCCGGCTTGTTGAGGATCGAAAGCGAGATCGCGTGCTTCCCGATGTCGTGCAATCGCGCCGCGAGCGCGATGCGTTCGACGTTGGACGGATCGAGCCCGAGCGCTTCACCCAGCCGTTCGGTCAGGAGACCGACGGCATCGAGATGCGCTGCGGTGATCGGATCGCGTTGCCGAACCATGCGAACGAGACCGTTGACGATCGCGACCTCGGTCGTGACCGCCAAGATCGACTCCGTCGCCGGCGGCGACGGGTCGCGGAAGAGATCCACGATTACGCCGTGCGAGCGATCCGGGCGCGATAACCGATCATGCCGACGAACGCGTTCACGAGGTCGGCGTCGTAGTGCTTGCCGCTGCGCGCGATCAGTTCGTCGAGCGCTTCGCCCGCCGGTTTCGCGTTCCGGTAGGCACGCGGTAACGTCATCGTGTGAAAGGCATCCGCGATCGCGACGATCCGGCTCTCCAGCGGGATGTCGTTTTCCGAGCGTCCTTCGGGATAGCCCGTTCCGTCCACGCGTTCCCGATGTGCGGCGACGATCGGCGCGATCGCGGCGAGTGCCGGTAATTCGGCGAGCGTGGTGGCACCGGTCATCGGATACGCACGCACTTCGTCGCGTTCCGCGGCCGTGAGCGGCATCGGCTTGGCAAGAATGGAGCGCGAGATCCGCATTTTGCCGATATCGTGCAGACGAGCGGCCAGCGTGGCGCGGGCAACCGTGTCGGCGTCGGCTCCGATGTGGAGCGCGAGACGTTTGGCGAAATCGGCCGTCGCTTCACTGTGAGCGGCGAGCTCGGGATCGTGGAGTCGCAGCGCGGACATCAGCCCGTCGGCGAGCACGACCGCGTTGGGATCGAGCGACGTCGTCGCGGCATTTGCCGACGCGCCCGTGATACGAAGATAATCGACTGCATCTTGGCGGATCTTGTTCGCGAAGCGAATCCGATCCGAGAAGCCCACACCCGGCCGTGTCAGTTGGTGCAGCACACCATCCAGACAACCAAGAACTACGGAAGAATCGGGAACCGCGCGCTCGACGTCGATCCAGGCGCGGACACGACGGGGGTTGTTCGTACGCTGGGCCTCGGCAACGATCTTGACGCACGCGTCGATCGTGTGTGCCGGCCAAGGCAGAGAACGGTAGAGCGATTGCGGCAGCGACTCGAGAACGTCACGGGAGACGGTCGAATCGTCGCGCTCACCCTGCGCGAGCGTCGACATCTTAGATGGGGGGAATCGCGATAGTGGGAGCGTTCACAAGAGCCTCCATACGAAACGAAGTGGTCTGATGGACCTATCGTATGGGATGTGACGCGGTTCGTATCTCCCCAGAAGTGGGGAGATTGTGACATCGCGCTAGTCGAGCCAGCCGCGGTTGACGGCGTAGGCGACAGCGGCCACACGCCCGGAGCAACCGATTTTCGAACAGGCCGACTTGATGTGGCTGAGGACGGTACTGCTCGATTTGCCGACGCGCTCCGCGATCTCGGCCGTCGTCCCGCCCGAGCGCAATTCGCGCAGGATCTCGAGTTCCGTCCGGGTCAGCTCGTGGACCGTCGCCGGCGTGAGGACGGCGCGGAAGAACCGTGCGTAGCCCAAGAGCCCGATGGCAACGAGCGGTTCGGTGAATTGTTCGATCTGGCGTGCCGTGATCGTTTGCCGCGACGCCGAGCAGATGGTGCCGATCACGGAGAGCACCGCGGCGTCGATGGGCGGGAGATCGTTGAAGCTCGGGAACCGTGCGCGCCGCGCCGCGCGCCCCCGGCCGATCAACCAGTGTCCCAAGGCGTGGAATCCCTGCGCGTAGACGAGATAGCGGACCGAGTCGAGATCGCGCTCCGCGAACGCGAGCACCGGACGCTCGAGCAACGGACGCGCTCGCTCGACATCACCCGTGGCATAGAGCACGGACAAGGTGGCGTCGATGAACGCCGCGGCGGGCTTTTTCAACCCGGATCGATCGATGCGGGTGAGTTCACCGATCGCACGATCGATACGGCCCAAGCCGGCCGCGCGGATCGCTTGCTGAAAGCGTTGCCAGGGCAGGTTGTTTCCCGACGATTGAACGGTCAACGCCCGCAACTGCGGAGTGCGCGCCTCGTAGAGTTCGTCGTCACCTTGACTGCAGGCCATCATCACCAGCGACTCGACCGCGAAGATCTGCATGGCCCGGTCTCCGCTGGCCTCGGCCGACGCCAAGCACGCTTCGAGGTACCGTCGTACGGCGGGCACGTCCGCATAGGTCGCCGCGGCGACGACCTGCAGAATGCTATAGGCGCGCGCGGCAAGGCTTTCGAGGCCGACCGCGTGCGAGAGTTGCGCGCACTCCATCGCGTAGAGCTCGGCCAGGGCGTATTCGCCCAGGCACATGTACGCAAACGCGAGACGATGCCGGACAAACGCGCGCACCTCCACCGCACCGGCCTCGAGTCCGGCCGCGCAGAAGCCGATCGCGTCGCGCGCGCCGTCGGCGTCGCCGGACATCGCCGCGACCATCGCAAGCGTTGCCGCCGCCTTCGTGCGTTCTTCGCTGCTGAACCGCTCGTTGCTCATCACGGCGCGGTTGAGGCGCAGGGCCTCGGGCAGATCGCGGATGTTGAACGCCAGCGCGCCGCACTGCAGCATCAACGCACCGCGCAGCGAGTCGTCGATGTCGCCGGCCAGCGACGACTCGATCTCACGCTTCGCCACGTCGTAGACGCCGTCGATCGCCAGCGCGTAGCCACGCAATCCGGTCACGACGGGATGGTCGCGGAAGCGCCGCGGGAGTTGCGCGAGGGCGGCGGTGATCGCGCCGCGGTGGCCGTTCTCGATGCGGTCGATGCCGCGGCGCGCGAGCAGCGCCAGCGCGCCGTCCCAATCCTCGGCGCGGATCGACATCGCGACCGCATCCTCGAAGCTGCCGAATCGCTCGAGCGCGTGCGCCAGCCGCGCGAGCACGGCGGCCTGCGCAACGGGATCGTGTTCGGCACGTTCGAGGATGAATTCGCGGAAGAGCTCGTGCAACCGGAACGTGCCGTTGCCGAGCTTCGAGAGCAACGGCATGCGCCGGTGCAGCGCTTCGAGCGAAAGCCGCGATTCCGGGAAGCCGGCAGCGCTGAGGATGCGCGGACGCAACTCGTTCAGGTGCGCCGCCGCATCGAAGAACTCGCGTTCGGTCGCGGTGAGCCGCGACCACACCTCGGTCTCGAGGAAGTCGAAGAGCACGCCGCGCGTGCGGATGCGCAGCGGCGGCAACGAGCGCGTGCGCTCCCACGAGTCGAGCGAGAGCCGGACGGCCAGTGGCCAGCCCGACACGTCGCCGACGAGTTCGCCCAGTGCGCGCGCGTCGATGTCGACGCCCATCGCGGCGGCGACGCCGGTCGCCTCCTCGAGGTCGAACGCGAGATCCTCGGTCGTGACCGGCAGCGTCATGTAGTCGCGCGCGAGCCACGTTCCGATCGGCAGTTCGGGCGTCTCGCGCGAGACGAGCACCCAGCGCACGGACGGGATCGTCGCGGCGATCACGTCGCGCAAAAAGGCGAGCGCGTCGACGTCGGCACAGATGCGCTGCGCGTCTTCGATGACGATCGGCTGTTCGACCGAACGCAAGCGCGAGGCGACCCAGCCCATGAGGTGCGCGCGGTTGTCGGCGTCGGCCGCGCGCGCGAGCAGCGGGCTCAGCGCGCGCAGCGCATCGGGCGCCGCGACGGCGACGATGTCGCGCGCGAGGCCTTCGACCGTCACGCCCGCGTCGGCGACCTCGATGTAGTGCGCGGTGGGGCCGAAGGCGTCGTTCACCGCCTCCGTCTTGCCGAAACCCGCGGGCGCGATGATCATCGCGATGCCGCGGTTGGCCGAATCCTGGAGCGCTTCGCTTATCCGCTCGCGCGGATACAACGACATGGTTCAGCCGCCGCCCGGCGCAGCGGTGCGCGCCGGCACGAGGACGGCGGGTGTATGCCGCAGACGGAAGGTGCTCACGCGTACGCTGGATTGGCTACCGGATGCGTGACGTTCCTGGCAAGAGGGTTGATTGGCCCCTTGCTCTATCGTCGTGCGAATTGCCAGGCGTTCCAGAAGTCGCGGCCCAGCGGATTGGGCCGAAAGCCGGTGAGCGAACGCGCGACGACGTACGTTCGCCGCTCGAACCCGAGCGGCACGACCGGCAACGCCGCGACCAGCCGGTTCCCGGCACGCACGTAGAACGGCGCCCGTTGGACGTCATCGTACACGGCAGCCCCGCGCGCTTCATCCGCGTCATACGCCGGGTCGCAGTAGAACATCGAGTTGCCGCCGCCCGGCGGTACCGCGGCACAGCCGAACAGGTAGGAGCGGTCGGGATCGAGCGCCGGCGACCACGACGTCAGCGCAAGATCGTAGCGCGCGCTCTCGAGGATGCCGCCGCGATCGCGCGGCCCCCAGAACTGCGCCTCTCCGTAGGAATGGATCGTCGCGGTCAGCCCGGCCGCGGCGAGGTTCGCGGCGATCTGCACGGCTGCCGCCGAACTATTGCGCCAGTCACCCGCGATCGCGAGCTCGAGCGTGAGGTGGAGCGGCGCGAGCACGCGCCTCGCGGCCGCCGGGTCGTACGCCGGGAGCCGGTCGGCCGCGCGAAAACGCGGGTCGATCTGGGTCGTGTCGGCGGGTTCGAGCGTGCCGCGGTAGATGGCGCTCGCCAGTTTGGCCCGGTCGATCGCCATCGCGATGGCGCGCCGCACGCGCGGGTCGCGCAGCGCCGCGGAATGCAGGTTGAACTGCAGGTAGTCGGTCACGTTGGTCGTGCGCGCGACGAGCGCGGTGCCCGGGATCGTGCGCGCCACGTCGACCCCGAAGCCGGTCACTTCGGTGAGATCGAGCGCGCCCGTGCGCGCGAGGACGAGGCGCGTCTGGGCGTCGGGGACGATCGCGACGTCGAGCTCGGAGCTCGCGGCCGGCCCGCGCCAATAATACGGGTTGCGCACGAACGTCAGGCGTTCGCCGCGGTCCCAGCGGCCCAGGCGAAACGGCCCGAGGCCGACCGGCTGCGTGTCGAGCGAACTGCGGTCGAGCGAGGGCAGCCCGGCGGCGATATGGCGCGGCAGGATCGCGAACGGATCGTCGGCGCCGAGCGTGAGAAACGAGCTGACGAACGGCGCCGAGGGCGCGCGCAGCTGGACGACGAGCGTGTCCGGCCGCGGCGCGCTCCACGACCGGATGTCCGCAACGGCCGAGGTGTCGGGCACGGATGTGCGCGGGTTACGCAGCGCGTCGATCGTGAAGCCGACGTCGCGCGCGTCGAACGGCGCGCCGTCGCTCCAGCGGCCGGTGCGGATGCGGTACGTGATGCGCGTGCCGTCGGCCGAGATGCCGCCGTTGGCGCGCGTCGGCAGCGCGAGCGCCCGGTCGGGGACGAGCCGGCCGCGATCGTCGACGAGGAACAGATAGCCCTGCGTGATGGGTCCGAGGAGCCACCCGAACGGCGTGTTGCGGATCGTGTCGAGCGAGTTGGGCTCGTCCTCGATCACGAGCGCGGGCGGCCGCAGTGTGGCAGCGGACGCGGGTGCCGGCGCGAGCAGCGCCGCAGCGGCGGGCCGGAATCGCTGCACGGCTTCATACATGCGCAGGCCGATCGCCGGATCGTAGCCGACCCACTCGCCGCGGATCGTCCCGCTCGGGTCGATCGCGACGAGCGTCGGGTAGTTGTCCACGCCGAAGGCGTGCGCCGCGACGAGATCCGGGTCCAACGCCACCGTGCGCATCGCGTGGCGGGCGACGTAGGCGCGCACCACCGCCGGCGGTTCGCCCGCGTCGACCGAGACGACGTCGACCTCGGGGTGCTCGCGCGCGAAGCGCTGGACGAGCGGAATGGTACGCGTGCACGGCTCGCACCACGACGCCCAGAAGTCGAGGAAGACCATCGTGCCGCGATGCGATCCGACGTCGAAACGGCCACCGCCGAGCGTCGCGAGCGAGATGGGCGGCGCCGGTTGGCGGCGCGCGGCGGCCAGGCGCGGTGCGACGACGAACTGGTAGACGGCGAAGAGGACGACCAGGACGGCGAGCGCGTCGAGCCCGCGCGCGACCCAGCCACGAACGGGAGCCATGCAACCGCAAAGGTTCGCACCCCGTGCAACGCGCATCCTACATGCCGATGGCCAGTAACCGTGCGCCGTCGGTTACGATCGACGCGCGCGCCTTGCCGGCAACCAACCGGACGCACCGCATCCTCGAGGCGTTCGACAAGTTGCCGCTCGGCGCAGTCCTCGAACTCAACGACGAAAGCGACCCGCGTTCACTGCGAAACGAGTTTCAGCAGTATCGCCCCGGCCGCTTCTCGTGGGATGCCCGCAATCACGGCTCGGGCCGGTGGACGATCCGCCTCGAGCGCATCGACGAGCGCGCCGATTCGGCGACGTTCCTCTCGCACTGCCCGCCCTTCGCGTCGGCGCGTCAATCGACGATCACCGAACTCGCGACGCTCGCGACCGAACGCAGCTACCGTTCGGGCGAGACGATCTTCGACGAGGGCGAACTCTGGCCGTATCTGGCCTTCGTGCGCAGCGGCAAGGTCGTGTACACGCTGCTCTCGCCCGACGGCAAGACGCACGCGCTGGGCGAGCGGCTCACGCACGATTCGGTGAACGAATCGGGGACGTTCGATCAGGGCGGTGCGACGACGCGCGCCGAGGCGCTCACCGACTGCACGCTCGTGCTCGTGCCCGCCGATGCGGTGCTGCACGCCGTGCGCAACGATTCCGAACTCGGCCTCGGGTTTCTCGCTGCGGCATCGCAAGCGCGGCGCCGCTCGATCGACACGATCGCCGACCTCGCGTTCGCGCACGTGCTGCAGCGCGTGGCGAAGTTCCTCATCTCGTACGCGCCGGCGACGACCGGTATGGCACCCGGTCTGCCGGGTGTGGAAAATCTCTCGCAAGCGCAGATCGCCGCCGCCGCCGGAACCGTGCGCGACATGGCGGCGCGCGCGCTCATCCGCCTCAAGAACGCGAACGCGGTCGAACTCGACCGCGGACGTGTGCGCTCGATCGACCGCGCGCGACTCGAGGCGTTCGCGCACGGCGTACAAGCGCCGCCGGTCTAGCGCCCGATCAGCTCAGACGGATTCCAACGCCGCGGTTTCGCTGTGCGCGGGCTCCGCTTGCGCGTCGAACGCGGCACGCTTCGATTTGGCCGCGGCCTCGGCCAGCGGTTGCGACGCGGACGGCTCGACGAGCGTGATCGTGGCCGAAGCGTTCGCGCGCGCGGCGGCGATCGTCTCGATGCCCTTCTTCACCGATCCGAGCGCGGTCGACAGACGCGCGTCGAGATCCATGAGCACCTGCGCGGCATACGCGTCGGCGCCTTCGCGCACGCGCGCGGCCTTCGCTTCGGCTTCGCGCAACACGGTCTCGGCGGTGATGCGCGCACGACGAACGATCTCGTGCTCGTCGACGAGTTGCGCGTGCGCTTCCGACGCGTCGACGACGATCGCTTGCGCGCGCTCCTGCGCCTCGCGCAACACGCGATCTTTGTCTTTGGCGATCAGCTTCGCGCGGCCGACTTCCTCGGGCAGCGTCGAGCGGATCTTCTCGATGAATTCGTACAGCCGCTCTTCGCTGAGGACGCGACGCTTGAGCGGGAGCACCGTGCCGGTACGCACGTAGGCTTCGAGTTTGTCGAGCACGCGATAGATACTCACGTTGGGCGGTTCTCCTCGGGTTCGGTGGGACGAAGGACGGCGCGTTTGGCGCGCATCACCTGGAGCACGGCTTCGGGAACGTAGTGTTCGATCTCGCCGCCGAGAAAGAACACTTCTTTGACCAGACTGGATGATATGAACGAGTAGCGCGGATCGCTCGGTAGAAACACCGTGTCCACGCCGCTGAGCGAACGGTTCATGAGCGCCGTGGACATTTCGTTTTCGAAATCCGAGACGACGCGCAGGCCCTTCACGATCACGCCCGCACCGATCTGCTTGACGAATCCGGCAAGCAGCCCACGAAAGTCGGTGACGTCGACGTTACCGCAATGCTTCGTCGCGG
>Ga0116227_10012529_pt1 | contig 13748 bp, 9 predicted proteins | sample S1TSphgellanicum_FD_89693 | JGI IMG/M metagenome (GOLD analysis project Ga0116227, IMG submission 89693) | Host-associated microbial communities from peat moss isolated from Minnesota, USA - S1T2_Fb - Sphagnum magellanicum MG | ecosystem: Host-associated > Plants > Peat moss > Unclassified...
CTCGACGATCAGGCGCGCGCCCGACTCTGCCAGACGGTCGTGCAGCGTCGCGGTCGTGTCGTCGTCGTGAATCGGCGTGCGCGCTTCGGAGATCATCGCGCCCGTATCGAGGCCGGCGTCCATTTGCATCAGCGTGATGCCGGTTTCGGTGTCGCCCGCTTCGATGGCGCGGTGAATCGGGGCGGCGCCGCGCCAGCGCGGCAACAACGACGCGTGAATGTTGATGCAGCCGTGCGGCGCGATATCGAGCACTTCCTGCGGCAACAACAGGCCGTAGGCGGCGACCACCATCACGTCGTGCGGGGTGGCGCGCAGCAGGTCGATCGCAGCCGTCGCTTCAACCGGATACTTGCCGTTACGGCGCAGAGACGGCGGCTGCGCGACCGCGAGAGCGTGCTCTTCGGCGTAGCGCTTCACCGGACTGGCCTGCAGTTTCATGCCGCGCCCGGCCGGGCGGTCGGGCTGCGTAAGCACAAGCGGCACGGGAAAACCGGCTTCGTGGATAGCGGCTAGCGCCGCCGCGGCGAACTCCGGCGTACCGGCAAAGATGACGCGCAACGAATGGCTCATGTACGGGGGCGGTAGGCGATGTGGGCGCGCATTACATCGCGTGGGCGAGCTTCTTCATCTTGTTCTTGATACGCGTTTGCTTGAGCGAAGACAGGTACTCGACGAACACACGGCCCATCAGGTGATCCATCTCGTGCTGGATGCACACGGCGAGCAGGCCTTCGCAGTCCAGTTCGAAGGTTTCGCCTTTTTCGTTGAGCGCGCGCACCCGCACTTTCTCAGCGCGTTCGACGTTGTCGTAAATGCCCGGCACCGAAAGGCAACCCTCTTCGTTGATCATCTTCTCGTCGCTCGACCAGATGATCTCGGGGTTGATGAAGGCGTGCAGTTCGTCGTGCGCGTCCGACACGTCGATCACGATGACACGCTCATGCACGTCCACCTGGGTGGCCGCGAGGCCAACGCCGGGTGCCGCGTACATCGTCTCGGCCATGTCCGCGACGAGCTTGCGGATACGGTCGTTGACCGCTTCGACCGGCTTGGCAATCTTGTGCAGCCGCTTGTCCGGGTAATTGATGATGTTCAGTAAAGCCATGATCTTGATTTGGTTTTAAGCGCCGCTCACGGGTGGAAAGTCGCGACGCTGGCCATTCGGCCAGCTTGTGGGGCCGTCGCGATACGCCGAGGATAGGTGGTGTCGAACCGGTTCGATTCAACGCGCCAATCAAGCGCCAACGACGAGCCCGCGCGGGTAGGCGCGGCGCTGCAGTTATTTCGGATGATGAAAATTTTAGCATGGCGGCCGCCTGCCCGCTGGCCGTGCTGGAGGATTGACACGCAATGCACACCCTGCCTACAACCGACAACGAACTCGCCGCCTGGCTGCGGCTTTCGATAGCGCCAGGGCTCAGACCCGGCGCGCTACGCGCGATGCTCAACGCGTTCGGCCTGCCGGAGGCCATCCTCGGGCAGCCGTTCGCACTGCTCGCCGCCGCCACCGACGAAGCCTCGGCACGCGCCGCGCTGACCCCGCCCGGCGCCGACTTCGCGCGCCATCTGGATACCGTACTCATGTGGCGCGAGCAGGAAGGCAACGCGATCGTGACGCTCGACGACCCGGTCTACCCGCCCGCCCTCCTGACCATGCCCGACCCGCCCTCGCTGCTATATATAAAAGGCCGGCTCGATCTGTTGCATGCAAAGGGGATCGCTGTGGTCGGCAGTCGCAGCGCCACGCCGCAGGGAGTGGAGGACGCCGAGCGCTTCAGCCGCGCGCTCTCGGAAGCGGGGCTCGTGGTCGTCTCGGGGCTCGCGCTGGGCATCGACGGTGCGGCGCATCGTGGGGCACTGGCGGGCCGCGGCGGCACGATTGCGGTGATCGGAACCGGCGCCGACCTCGTCTACCCGGCCGCCCATCAGCCGCTCGCGCGGCAAATCGCGACCACCGGCACGATCATCTCCGAATGGCCGCTCGGTACGCCCGCGCGCGCCGCCAACTTTCCGCAGCGCAACCGCCTGATCGCCGGACTGGTAGGCGGGGTGCTGGTAGTCGAGGCGGCAATGCGCTCCGGCTCGCTGATCACCGCGCGGCTCGCCAACGAAATGGGGCGAGACGTCTTCGCTTTGCCGGGCTCGATCCACGCGCCACTGTCGCGTGGATGCCACAGAATGCTGAAGCAAGGCGCCAAACTCGTGGAGACGCCGGAGGAAATCCTCGAAGAACTGGGTTTTGTGCCGCCGCCGGCCCGTGCGGCCGGGCCTATGCCGTGGGACAGCATTCCGGCAAAACCGGGGCCTGACGGCACGTCTCGGGGTGCGGCCGGGACAGCGGTTGGTACTGCGGCTGGGACTGCGGCTGGGACTGCCACCGGGACACCGTCCAGAGCCGCACCGGAGGCCGCGTCCCCTCATCAAACCGTTGCCGAAGCCGATCTCGGCCCGGAAGCGCAAACGCTGCTCGCCGCCCTCGGCCACGCGCCAGCGACGCTTGAAATTCTTGCCGCCCGCACCGACATGCAGGACGCCACGTTACAAAGCACGTTGCTGCAACTCGAACTGGCCGGCCGTCTGACGGTCCTACCCGGCGGCCGTTTTGCGCGAGTAACTCACCGTTAAGCGCGAGCCGCGGCTGAGCATGGTCAATCCCGACAGGCGACGGGCCATGCTACATTCGCGCCAAAGCACCTGACAAAGTACGCAAGGAACCCACATGCCCGCGCTGAACCTCGACACCGACCAAGACCGGATCGCCGAGCGCGTCAACGACCACGAAACGCTTTTCGTGGCCTGCCTGTGCGCGGAGTGGTGCGGGACCTGCCGGGAATATCGGGATGCGTTCGACCGGCTGGCGGACAAGCATCCGGAAATCTGTTTCGCGTGGATCGATATTGAGACCCACGCGGATCGCTTTGACGACCTGGACGTAGAAAATTTTCCTACGATCCTGATAGAGGACGGTGTGACCACGCGCTTTTTTGGCACGGTACTGCCGCAGGCGGCCATCGTCGACCGGATGCTGGCCGATCTGACCGCGCTACCCGGCGTGACCGGTGCGCCCAAGCTGCGGCCGGCTCTCGCGGTCGCCTAAGCGGCGTATTTTTGGCAGCGCTTTAGCCGCGCTGCCCTGCGGCACGGGCGTTGCAGGCATGCTGCAGGGCGTCCGCCGCCGCTTGCTCAATATATAGACACGCATTTATGATGGCCCGCTTTTTATGGCACTTGACACGCCCGCACGGCGCCGTGTGCTATAAAGCGGTCGTTAATGGGTCGCAAACCTAGGGGTCGCAAACCCAGGGCCTAAACCCGGATCCACCAACTCAAATCCAGTCATGTCCAAAGCACTGATCATCGCCGAAAAGCCTTCCGTCGCGAACGACATCGCGCGGGCTTTGGGCGGTTTTACCAAGCATGACGAATACTACGAAAGTGACGATTACGTCCTTTCCTCGGCAGTCGGCCACTTGCTGGAAATCGCCGCGCCCGAAGAATACGAAGTCAAGCGTGGCAAATGGAGCTTCGCCAATCTGCCCGTCATCCCCCCGCATTTCGACCTCAACCCCATCGCAAAGAGCGAGTCGCGGCTGAAAGTGCTGACCAAGCTGCTCAAGCGCAAGGACGTCGAACGGCTGATCAACGCATGTGACGCGGGGCGCGAAGGCGAGCTGATTTTCCGCCTGATCGCGCAGCACGCGAAGGCCAAACAGCCAGTCCAGCGCCTGTGGCTGCAGTCGATGACCCCCGCCGCCATCCGCGACGGCTTTGCCCGTCTGCGCAGCGACGAGGAAATGCAACCGCTCGCCGACGCAGCCCGCTGCCGGTCCGAAGCCGACTGGCTGGTCGGCATCAACGGTACGCGCGCCATGACGGCGTTCAACAGCAAGGGTGGCGGCTTCTTCCTGACCACGGTTGGCCGGGTGCAGACGCCGACGCTGTCGATCGTGGTCGAGCGCGAAGAGAAGATTCGCCGCTTCGTGCCGCGCGACTACTGGGAAGTGAAAGCGGAATTCGTCTGCGCCGCCGGCTTCTACGAAGGCCGCTGGTTCGACCCGAAATTCAAGCGCGACGAGTTCGACCCGGAAAAACGCGATTCACGCCTGTGGGCGTTGCCTGCCGCCGAAACGATCGTCGCGGCTTGCCGCGGCCAGATCGGCACGGTGACGGAAGAATCGAAGCCGACCACGCAACTGTCGCCGGCACTGTTCGACCTGACCAGCTTGCAGCGCGAGGCCAACGGCCGCTTCGGCTTTTCCGCGAAGAACACGCTGGGTCTGGCCCAGGCACTGTACGAACGGCACAAGGTGCTGACGTACCCGCGTACCGACGCCCGTGCGCTGCCTGAAGACTATATGGACACGGTCAAGCAGACGCTTGGCATGCTCAAGGAAAGCAACAACTACTTGCCGTTCGCCAAGCAGGTGCTCGACAAGGGCTGGGTGAAGCCGAACAAGCGCATCTTCGACAACTCGAAGATCAGCGATCACTTCGCAATCATCCCCACGCTGCAGGCGCCGAAGAATCTGTCGGAGCCGGAACAGAAGCTCTACGACCTGGTCGTGAAGCGCTTCCTGTCGGTGTTCTTCCCCGCCGCCGAATACCGGGTGACCACGCGGATCACGGAAGTGGTCGGCCATCACTTCAAGACGGAAGGCAAGGTGCTGGTCGAGCCGGGCTGGCTGCAGGTCTACGGCCGCGAGATCAGCGGTGAAGACGCCAACCTCGTTCCGGTGCAGAAGGACGAGAAGGTCAAAACGGACAAGATCGCCGCCCAGCAACTCGTCACCAAGCCACCGGCGCGCTACAACGAAGCCACCTTGCTGTCGGCCATGGAAGGCGCGGGCAAGCTGGTCGAAGACGACGAGTTGCGCGAAGCCATGGCCGCGAAGGGTCTCGGCACGCCGGCGACACGCGCGGCGATCATCGAAGGTCTGCTCGGCGAAAAGTATCTGATCCGCGAAGGCCGTGATCTGATCCCAACCGCCAAGGCATTCCAGTTGATGACGCTGCTGCGCGGCCTCGGCGTCAAGGAACTGACCGCGCCCGAGCTGACCGGCGAATGGGAATACAAGCTCTCGCAGATGGAGCGCGGCAACCTGCCACGCGACGCGTTCATGCAGGAAATCGCCCGCATGACGCAGACCATCGTCAAGCGCGCGAAGGAATACGACTCGGATACCATCCCGGGCGATTACGCGACGCTCGAAACGCCGTGTCCGAATTGCGGCGGTCAGGTGAAGGAAAACTACCGCCGCTTCGCGTGCTCGAAGTGCGAGTTCTCCATCTCGAAGATTCCGGGTGGCCGTCAGTTCGAAATTCCGGAAGTCGAAGAACTGCTGCAGAACAAGACCATCGGACCGCTGTCCGGCTTCCGCAGCAAGATGGGCCGGCCGTTCTCGGCGATCCTGAAGCTGTCGCTCGACGACGAGATCAAGAACTACAAGCTCGAATTCGACTTCGGTCAGGATTCCGGCGGCGAAGACGGCGAAGTGCCGGACTTCTCCGAACAGCAAACGGTGGGCGCGTGCCCGAAATGCCAGGCGCGTGTGTACGAACACGGCATGAGCTACGTCTGCGAGAACTCGGTTGCCAATCCGAAGACCTGCGACTTCCGCTCAGGCAAGGTGATCCTCCAGCAGGAAATCACGCGCGAGCAGATGGGCAAGCTGCTGGAAGAAGGACGCACCGATCTGCTGACGAACTTCAAGTCGTCGCGCACCGGCCGCAACTTCAAGGCGTTCCTCGTCAAGCAGAGCGACGGCAAGATCGGCTTCGAGTTCGAGAAGAAAGAGCCGTCGGCGAAAACCGCAGCCAAAACGGCGGCGGCCAAAGCTGCAGCCAAAGCCGCACCGGAAGCGGACGATGAAGACGGCGGGGACGGCGGCGTAGCGCAGAAGACCGTGCCGGCCAAGAAGGTTGCAGCGAAGAAGGCGCCAGCCGCGAAAAAGGCAGCCGCCAAGAAAGCGCCTGCAAAGAAGGCCGCGGTTCGCAAGACCGGCTCGTAACCCCACGCCGTGACGGGGCGGGCTCGAGCGCCCTCTGCCCGCACGACCGTCACGGCAGAACAGAAAAGGCGTAGCCGCTTCAGTGGGCTGCGCCTTTTTTCTGCCGACTGGAACCGGGCTATCGGTCAAAGTCAAAAACGAGGCACGTTCACCGCATCGAAACAAAAGGCGCTGCCATTTTTAAAGTGGCAGCGCCTTTTTTACTAGCGGCTCGTCCGGCACGCGGTGCAAACCACCGCGCCATTGAATCAAGACATCAAAGCGGCGACAACGCAGCAGGCCGTGCCCGCGACGACGGCGCCTTTGCAGGCAGCTTCGGCGACAGTTCGCTATCCAGCAAGCGCGACAGCGGCTCCGCGCCATCGAACGCTTCGGGCGGCGCGATGTCCGACGAATCCAGACCGGACGCCAAACCAGGGCGCGGCTGGCCGTCCTTGATCCATTGCTCACCGAGGAGGCTGTTCGGGGTCTGGCTGAAATGCTCGACCAGATGATCGATGAACGTGCGCACCTTGGCCGGCAAGTGACGGCGGCTCGGGTACGCAATGTTGATTTCGACCTGCGGCAAACGGTACTCGCCGAGCAGACGCACCAGCCGGCCACGCGTCATATCGCGGCCAATCAGGTAGCTCGGCAGGATCGCAATGCCCATCCCGAGCAGCGAGAACTGACGCAGCATTTCGGTGTTGTTCGCGACGATCACGTTGGTGGGCCGCACCCGCACTTCGCCTTCCGGACCTGTGAAGACCCGCTCGTCGCCCCAGTATTCGGACGGCAAGGACAGACACGGATGCTCCAGCAGATGCTCAGGGCGCGTCGGCGTGCCGTGCTTCTCCAGATACGCGGGCGTCGCGCACACCGTCATGCAGCCCGTTGTCAGGCGCCGCGTGACGATGCTCGCACTGCGCATCTGCCGCGCGATGACAACGCCCACATCGAAACCTTCTTCGACCAGATCGACCTGGCGGTCAACCAGCGTCACGTCGGGAATGACTTTCGGATAGCGCTCGGCGTAGGTCTGCAACACCGGCGCAAGATTGTGTAGCCCGAACACCACCGGCGCGACAATGCGCAGCGTGCCGACGGGTTCGTGATTGCGCGCCACCACCATCTGCTCGACGTCTTCCAGTTCGTCGAGAATCTGGCGGGCGCGTTCCAGATAAACCTGGCCTGACTCAGTCAGCGAAAGGCTGCGGGTTGTGCGATTGAGCAGGCGGGTACCGAGACGGCCTTCGAGATCGGCTACATGGCGGGTGGCCACTGCGTTGGAAATATCCATTGCGCTGGCCGCGCGGGCAAAACTGCCGAGATCCGCCACGCGGACGAAAACTCGCATCGATTGCAAATGATCCATAAGACAACTCCTGCCGTGTTACAGCTTCCTGACAAACCGGTTTGGCCAGTGAAGCGAACTGCGAATTCTCCTACGACTCCCCAAATCGTGCAGAAGTTGCTCAAGAATGGTTAATTTTCATAGATTTCGTATCACCGTACTTCCCAGTGTCGTGCCCGAGAGTCCATTGTTCCTGTTAGGGAAACAATATGGTGCGCTGCAGCTAGCACTGTGTTCATTGCCGGAACAGAGAGCGGTGTCGCAGTTGCGTCGAAAATGTGCACAACAGGCTCAGCGTATCGCAGAAAGCAAAAGACCGCCCGGAGGCGGCCTTGTTTAGCGGAGTGAGCACTCACATGATCAGGTAGCGAGTCGCCCTTCCAGGGTCGTTTTGGCCTCGCGCAGCGCCTGCGGCAGGTTTTGCTGCAGTGTGTCGAAGAGCTCCGCGTGCAAGGCGAGCTCTGCGCGCCAAGCCGCGTCGTCGACAGAGATCACCGTGTCGAACTGCGCCCGGGTGAAATCGAGGCCGCTCCAGTCGATATCCTCGTAATGCGGCGAGACGCCGAACGCATGTTCTTCACCTTGGGCCGCGCCTTCGATGCGGCCCACCATCCAGCTCAGCACCCGCATGTTTTCGCCGAAGCCCGGCCAGACGAACTTGCCGTCCGCGCCTTTGCGGAACCAGTTCACGCAGAAGATCTTCGGCAGCTTCGCGTTCAGTTGTTCAAGCCGCTCGCCGGTTTTCAGCCAGTGCGCGAAGTAGTCGCTCATGTTGTAGCCGCAGAACGGCAGCATGGCGAACGGGTCGCGCCGCACCACGCCCTGCTGGCCGGCGGCCGCGGCGGTGGTCTCCGAGCCCATGGTCGCGGCCATATAAACCCCTTCGACCCAGTTGCGCGCTTCGGTGACGAGCGGCACGGTGGTCGAACGACGGCCGCCGAAGATGAACGCGTCGATAGGTACGCCGGCCGGGTTCTCCCAATCCGCGTCGATCGACGGGCATTGCGAGGCCGGCGCCGTGAAGCGCGCATTCGGATGAGCCGCCTTGCGGCCGGTTTCCTTCGCGATGGCCGGCGTCCAGTCCTTGCCTTGCCAGTCGGTCAGATGCGCCGGTGCTTCGTCGGTCATGCCTTCCCACCAGACATCGCCGTCGTCGGTCAGAGCGACGTTGGTGAAGATGACGTTTTCCTTGAGCGTCGCCATGGCGTTGAAGTTGGTCTTTTCGCTGGTGCCGGGCGCCACGCCGAAGTAGCCGGCCTCCGGGTTGATTGCGTAGAGGCGGCCGTCCTTGCCCGGTTTGATCCACGCGATGTCGTCGCCGATCGTCGAAATCTTCCAGCCGTTCAGACCCTCCGGCGGAATCAGCATGGCGAAGTTGGTCTTGCCGCAGGCCGACGGAAACGCCGCCGCCACATGATGCTTGCGCCCTTCCGGCGAGGTGACGCCGAGGATCAACATATGCTCGGCGAGCCAGCCTTCGGCGCGGCCCATCGTGGAAGCGATTCGCAGCGCGAAGCATTTCTTGCCGAGCAGGGCGTTGCCGCCGTAGCCCGAGCCATAGCTCCAGATCTCGCGCTGCTCGGGGAAATGGACGATGTATTTGGTGTCGTTGCACGGCCACGGCACGTCTTGCGCCCCCTCGGCGAGCGGTGCGCCCACCGAATGCACGCACGGCACAAAGTCGCCGTCGGCGCCGAGCACGTCGTACACCTGGCGGCCCATGCGCGTCATGATGCGCATGTTGGTCACCACGTACGGGCTGTCGCTCAGTTCCACGCCGATATGCGCGATGGGCGAGCCGAGCGGACCCATCGAAAACGGCACGACGTACATCGTGCGGCCACGCATGGCGCCGTCGAACAGGCCGTCGAGCGTCGTGCGCATGTCCGCCGGCGCGATCCAGTTGTTAGTGGGGCCAGCGTCTTCGCGACGCTGCGAGCAGATAAACGTGCGGTCTTCGACGCGCGCCACATCCGACGGATCGGACCAGGCGAGATACGAGTTCGGACGTTTGGCCGGATTGAGCTTTCTTAGCGTGCCGGCCGCGACCATCTGGGCGCAAAGCCGGTCGTATTCTTCCTCCGAGCCGTCGCACCAGACGATCCGATCGGGCTTGGTCAACGCAGCGACGCGTTCGACCCAGTCGATCAGCTTGCGGTTTTTGACCCAGGCTGGAGCCTCAATGGCGGAAATTCCGGCAAAGGCGGGATGATTCATCGAGCTGTCTCCGTTTCGTTTGTGTAAGCAAAAAGAAAAACGGTACGAGCCCAGCGACGCTGCTGCGAGAGGCGGCAATCCAGTCGCGCCAGCCTAGGCTGGCGCACGATTGTGCAGGTCGTGATGGGCCATACAGCCTGTTGCCTGGCACCCTCCGCCAGCAGCCCTTGCAACCGTCTGTAAAGCGGCTTGCATCGAGCGGCAACAAACTGTTAAAAACGTTCTCAACTCATGCCGTTTGCGTGGTCATGCCGTCTGTGCGGCACTTTCTACGATAAGGCATCCATCCAAACCAGCGTGTGATCTACCTCACATGGTGGGACAGCAAGCTTAACACTCCGTTCCGCACCGTCATGGTGCGTCGCAAAACACCAATACTATGAAGATTGCCATCCTCGACGATTACCAGGACGCCGTCCGCAAGCTCGACTGTTTTCAGTTGCTCGCCGACCATGACGTCAAGGTGTTCAACAACACCGTGCGCGGCCTCGGTCAGTTGGCCAGCCGTCTGTCGGAGGTCGATGCGCTGGTGCTCATCCGCGAACGTACCCGTATCAACTCGCAACTGCTCGATAAACTCCCGCATCTGCGCATGATCAGCCAGACCGGCAAGGTATCGAGCCATATCGATCTGGCCGCCTGTACCGAGCGCGGCATCGCCGTGCTGGAAGGCAGCGGCTCGCCGATCGCGCCGGCCGAGCTGACCTGGGCACTCATCATGGCCGCGCAACGGCGCATCCCGCAATACGTAGCAAACCTTAAGCAAGGGGCCTGGCAGCAGTCGGGGCTGAAGACGTCGGCCCTGCCGCCGAACTTCGGCCTGGGCCAGGTGTTGCGTGGTCAGACCCTGGGTATCTGGGGCTACGGCAAGATCGGTCGTCTGGTGGCGGGGTACGGCAAGGCGTTTGGCATGGACGTGCTGGTGTGGGGACGCGGCACGACGCTCGAAGCGGCGCGCGCCGACGGCTATGGCGTGGCCGAGAGCCGTGAAGCGCTGTTCGAGCAGAGCGACGTGCTGTCCCTGCATCTGCGCCTGCACGACGACACGCGCGGCATCGTCAAGCAGGAAGACCTGCTGCGGATGAAGCCCACGGCGCTGCTCGTGAATACAAGCCGGGCTGAGCTGCTGGAAGAGAACGCGCTGGTGAATGCGCTGGCGCGCAACCGGCCTGGGATGGTGGCGATCGATGTCTTCGAAAGCGAACCGATCTTGCAGGGCTACAGCCTGCTGCGCATGGAAAACGTGATCTGCACGCCGCACATCGGCTATGTGGAGCGCGAGAGCTACGAGCTGTATTTCAGCGCGGCGTTCAAGAACATTCTGGCGTTCGACGGTGGGGATACGTCAAGCGTGGCGAATCCGGAAGCGCTGCAGGGCGGGCGTCGGCGGTAGCGGTTTTGGTGGGGCTGGGGCGGGGCTGAGGCTGAGGCAACGCACGCTCAGCTTTGATGCACGCAGATGAAGGTGACGGTCACGGTTGAGGCGCCGGGCGGGATGTGCCCTCGCCGTCAGTCGGTCGCAGTCAGTCGTGCGCCGCCAGTTCGAGCAACTGGGGGATCCGCTGCAAGAACTGCTCACCGTCCGCGCGACCGAGGTTGTACGCGTGCTGCATCTGCGACGGGCTGGTGTAATCCCAGCTCGAAATGGGCACCTTGCGCGACGGCTGCACGTACAGGCGTTGCTGCGCGCCATGCGGCACGACGAACATCTGCGGCCGCGGATAAAGACGCGTGACCATCACGAGGACGTTGCCGGGCGTTTCATCGAGCGCGCCGACCGGCACGTTGTCGACCATCCCGCCATCCAGCACCGGCCGGCCGTTGCGCCGCAAGACCGGCGTGAACGGCGGCGTCGAGGACGATTGCAGGATCAGGTCCGCGAGATCCTCGACCGTGGCGCAATCCTGCGCCCGCACGAATTCCGGATGGAAGCCGAGCGTCTGACCCAGCGTCGGATGCAGCGTCTTGCGCACGTACTTTTCGATGTTGTACGCGATCAGGCCCGCCGCGACAGCGCTGCGAGCGCCGAGCCAGCGCGGCAGATGCGATACGCCGATACGGATCTCGGGCGCCTGGGCGAGGCTCGCGAACTTGTCGCCGTAGATGTCGAGCAGTGCCTTGCGGTAGATGCGGTAGTGAGGAAACACCGATTCGCCGCGCAGCAGATTGCCCCAGTACGCGTTCTTGGTATTGTGGCGCAGCGCCTCTTCGTAATAGCGCATGACCCAGTCGGAATCGCGCGTGTAGAGCATGCACGCGGTGGCTGCGCCCGCCGAAATGCCGGTGATCACGCGCGGCCGGATTTTCAGTTCCGGCTGCACGATGTCCCAGAATCCCGCCTGCCACCAGCAGCGATTGCCGCCGCCCGCGAATACGACCTGATCGAACATTGTTCCTTTCCCTTGGAATGCGACTTGCCGCGCTTACGAGAGCAGCGCGTAAGTGGTGGTGGCGTGGACCGCCATCTTGCCGTCCTCATCGAACAGCTCCACTTCGCCGAACACCAGATTGCGGCCCATGCGCAGCACGCGGGCGGTGATCAGCACGTCGCCCTTGCGCACCGCGCGCATGAAGCTGATGTTTAGCGACACCGTGGTCATGGGCTTGAAGCCGTCGAGCGCCGCGGAAATGGCGACGATCATCGCCGTATCGGCCGCCGCCATGAAGACCTGGCCGCAGATCACGCCGCCCGAGTGACGCAGTTCACCGGAGAACGGCAGCCGCATGGTGGCGCTCTCCTCATCGACTTTCACGGGGGTCAGCGCAAGCGTGCGGACCCACGGGGCCAGCACGCGGTCGAGCAGTTCAGCTATCGCTTTGTCATCCATCGTCGGTCCCCGGTAAGCCACGTGAGGCGTCTCGCGGCATGGTGTGGCGACATGATACCGGCACGGTAGAAATTGCGCGGTTTTGGGGACTTCAGGGGGACGCGTGGAGGTCTGTCATCAGGGCGACACGAATTTTTTTAAGAAATCTGCGAACGGGGGCTTGGCAAGTTAAAAAAACTTCTGCATAATTCGCAGTCTGTTGGGGGCGTTAGCTCAGTTGGTAGAGCAGCGGACTCTTAATCCGTAGGTCGAGTGTTCGAGTCACTCACGCCCCACCAAAGAATCATGTAAAAAGCCCGGTCCTCGTGACCGGGCTTTTTGCTTTCTTACGGCCGTGTTGGCACCCTTCAGACAAATTCTGGTCGACACGTCGACGCAACTGCGTTGCGTTCATGCGCGAGCTTTTTGGCGCCGGCGATGTTCCGCGTCCAGAAACGGCCTGGTCTTTCGACTCCCTTCTTTCAACGTCGCGGTTTCTTCGCTCTGCGGTTTCGTTACACGCGACCGACGGCCAGCCGTCATGCCAAATTCGCTACGCCTCGTTCCCATCTGGTCAAACGCAGAATTCACAATCGCTAAGTACTGCGATTGAGATGGAAAGCAATTTCCGCTTGACTCAACACGTTGTCAAATCTTGACAATTCGTATGACGAATACGGTGTAGCCTCCTGGAGGACATCGCGTCAGGTCTCGAAGATGAGCCCCAACTGGTGAGCGTCCTCGCCAGTTTTACGAGACGTGCATCTCCGATCCGATCTCACCATTTGCGATGACGTTTTCACGCGCGTGTCCACTCGCGTCGCTTTAGCGTTTGTGTCTTTCCGGCACGTCATACCTGCTGAGGAAAATGCATTTCATGAAATCGATGGTTGTGCCGTCTCAGGCTTACGAGGTCAAGCTCGCACCGCATCCGGCGCCGTTCTCGGTCTTCAGGTTCGAAGGCGAGGAATCGCTTGGCCGCCTGTACAGGTACGAGATCGAGTTCACGAGTCCTGTGGCCGAGATCCCGATGGATCAGGTACTGGGTCGGCCTGCGAAGTTCATCATCGATCCCATTGATCCGGATGCCGACTATCTGCGCAGGATGTTTGGTGAGAACGCGGAGAAGTTCAGCGACAAGCCGCCGGCGTGCACGATCCACGGCATCGTGACGGACTTCGACGAGTTGGAGACGTCGGTAGACGAGACACGCTACAGGCTGGTGATCAGGCCGCGTACCGCTGACCTCGACCGCGCGGTCACGAGCCGTCTGTTCCAGAAGCAGTCGGTGCAGGAGATCGTCACCGACACGTTGCGTCACTACGGCTTTCGCGAGGGCGTCGATTTCAGGTTCAACCTGCGGGCGAAGTACAGGCGCCACGA
>Ga0116227_10012530_pt1 | contig 13746 bp, 10 predicted proteins | sample S1TSphgellanicum_FD_89693 | JGI IMG/M metagenome (GOLD analysis project Ga0116227, IMG submission 89693) | Host-associated microbial communities from peat moss isolated from Minnesota, USA - S1T2_Fb - Sphagnum magellanicum MG | ecosystem: Host-associated > Plants > Peat moss > Unclassified...
AAAAGAAATAAATATATTAAGAAAAAAATAGAAAAAAAAAAAATAGAGGGGGTGGGAGGGGAAGGGGGGGGGGGGGGGGGGAGGTGGTTAATCCAACTATTAATGCCAAAATATCACCAAATATTTTTCTTTTATTTTTACAAATGTAAAATATATTGCTACATTATTAAAATAATAATATAAATAATATGTTGTGGATTTTTTTTTCAAAGTTGTGAAATTAATCATTTTTATTAATCTATAACTAATGTTGTTAAACAAATATGATGTTGAGAAAAATGGTTATAAGTGACCATTTTTTGCCAATTTTAAATGGGGGGAAACATCAACTATGGTTTTTTCCAAAAAAAAAAATAAAAATTTATGAAATTTAAAATTGATAATTTTTTGAGGCAATATTAAAGGATTTAAACAATTTTACAACTCCAAAATAGGCAAATGTGGGTAAAACTATTTATGGGTGATTACAATTTGAATAACATTGCTAAAGTTTTTTCAAAAAATTATACACAATCATATTAAGGTAAACAAAACTTGCAATTCTTAAAAAATTGAACATATATTTTACACAACAAAAATATCTTTGTTAGAGATTTAATGAAAGCATTCTTGAATTCACATTAAATTGAATTCGGTTTATGAAGATTGTAGATGAATTTAAACATAAAAGATTTGTAGAGTTTTTGTTTTTTTATTCATACCCTATTATTTTATTTTATTTTTTCAAGCCTACAAATTGCATAATTATAAATTATAATTATTTTCATGAATATATTATTGAATAAGCTCCAATATCATGTTTTCAATTGTAGCATTTGAATAAATTTTGAAAAAAAAAAGTATGTTAAAATTAGAATTTATGAAATGGTTTCATGTCAAAGATAATAAAATTAATTTTTTTATAAAAATCATCAAATTTGTGAAGTCGTTTGGTGGTGAACCTTGGTGCATCTCCATGAAGTCTTGGGTTTAAACCTTGATGTATGCATGTATTCATGTATATAATGTGTATATACATTTATGTATCATGTATAAATATGGTATACAAAACATGTACAATGATGGTGAATATCTTTGAAATATTTTGTTAAAAAAATCCAACCAAATGAAAATAATAATATATTTTAAAAAATCCAAACCAAATGCAAATAATAATTTTAATTTAAAATTGTGGCATGTATTTTTGTCACGACACACCATGAAAAATTTACAACCTTTGACCAAAAAACCAAAAATGTTAAAAACATGTTACAAAATGACATGACATGTTAATCAACGACATATTACCTTTAGACCTCATAATATCCATGTCATTTTTTTATTAAAAAAATTACCTAGTGCATGTCACTATCCAAAACAACTAAAAAACATTTCACTAAAAATGTCTTAATCAACTAACCTTTTTTTATCCATATAAGTTACATATTAGTGAACTTTGTCCCATTTCATTACAAACATAGTGGATTTGGGTAGTGGAAAAACCCAAGATTTATTCTTGTATATATTATGCATTCATGTCTTTTATCACATACCCATGAACAACTTTTGTTAAAGACACTTTCAAAATTCATAAATTTTAGGGTCAAAAACACTTTTGAGCCAAATGTGCTCAAATTAGTTATAAAAATAATTTTCATTAGTTCAAGTCCTTTTGCCCTTTTAATCATCAATGTTACAATCTTTTTTAATTTAAAAAAGGAATGATGCAGATTTGGTAGAAAAAAGTGACGTTTGAAAAAACACAAGGACTATTTCGAGTTTGAATGCTTTGAACATGCAAAAACATTTTTGATTTGTGTCAAGTTTTGAACATGTAAATTTTGCTATTAATGAAAAATATTGCAAAAAAATTATGACAATCAAAACTATAATGCTTCAATTGTGATCTTTAAAACATACAAAAATGTAATTTTAAGAGTGTCCACTCACTTTGGTGACTCCTTTGATTTTGTTTTTACCCTTCTTGCATCTTTGACAAGTAGTGCTTATGCTCCACTAACTAACTAATTGCAATATTATGGGATTGAGAGTTTTTTCTTTGGTTCCATCAATAATGGACAAAGCTTCTTGGATTTAAATGTCAAAGTAACTCTGTGCTTCTCAATGTTATAGTAGGAATCGCCAAGCCTAAAAATCTGATTTACACATCAATATAGTTTTGTGTCATTGTACTTAATGTTTTTAATAAAAAAAAGAACGATTTATTATTTTTTTCACAACCTTCCAATTGATTTTCATAGAAGTAGAAATCATTTATTAAACATTCTAATTGATGTAAATTACTTTTATTTGTACAATGACAAATTTTACATAGTCTTCACAATATAATGGGGAACTATTCATTTTAATGTCAAAATTAATGTTTGATCTTTTACATTATTTATTTGAATAAATTCAATCATTTAAATGTTGGGCATTTATGATTAGTCTCAATTGTGTTATTAGATCTAATTATGATCTTTCATTTTAATACTATGTTAGAACAACATGCAATCACATTATCATGGAAGGACTTCCTCACAAAGATAATTGTGTTGTTACTATAATGATGGTACATGAATATAAACTATGAAAAGTTGTGTGACTACAATAACAAATTGAAGTATGTTTTTTTATTTGTTAAGGCCATTTGATAATCTACTGGGTTTAAACAAAAAAGAGGAACTATAAATAATGAAACACACTCCTACAAATACTATGATAAATAATCACAAGAGAAAATGGGTAGAATCAAACTACCAAATTGCTATTGAAAAAAGACTACCAAAAACTTGTAAAATTTGGTAGCAAATAGATACCAAATTTCTATTCTACAAGTATTTAAACACTTCAATTTTTGAACAATCAAAACAATTTCAGAATTTATTCATAAATATAAGAATTCCAAATCCAAAACAACATGTAATTGGAACAACATCTTGAAAAAAACTTGATATGTTTTAAAAAAATGAAGAATGGTCTATTAGAATGCATGCTTGGCCATCCCAAACATAAACATAAGTACACAAGAAGAAAGTCGTGTCATCCAAAGTAAGTGATAGAGACTTTGTATTTTTTTAAAAATGATTATAAAAAAGAACTAAAAGGAATCAACAATATCATTTAGAAAATTTACATGAAAAAATCCTAATTAGAACTTCAAATCAAGTAGAAATAAAATCTAGTAGTAAAATCATGTCATGAAATCTAGTAATAAAAACCAATAATCAAATTTTATATTCAATCTTATAATCTAAAACTACCAACTTCTTCTCAAAACTAAGGTTTTAACAATATAACAATAATAAAACTATAAGCCTACATTGTCATATATTGTTGCAATACAAAGTTTTGTACATGATGTAAACTTGTACAATACATTTGAATGTTTTCAAAATCATTTGCATGTATTTGGATCTCTTTGTGTGCATTGACAACCCTTTTAAAAATTCAAAAACCTTGAAAGCCTTTAGGACATGCTCATTTCTCTTGTTGCACTCTGAGAAAAAAAAAGTTTTTCATGAGAATATTCGTTACAAGAAAAGTTTGGACATTTTATCTAAGGTCGAAATTTCTAGTTGACCATGTAACTATGATTATGGCTCTCCTATATTTCTTGTTTTTATTCTTTTTATTTTTGCATGCATTAGGTTTATAATGTTTTACTTGATGTAGTTTGTTGAAGGTTTTTTCACATGTTGGAGTTATTACTATTGCCTTTTGTTTTGGAAAGTTAACAAAGTAAATTTTCTCTTTGTAACATATGAATGCATTGAAGTGAACATGCAATAAAGGTGGGCCAAATGGCATTACATGGGAGATGTGTGAAAAACCATGATTGTCCCTTATTAAAACAGAAATTAATTATTAAAAATTTAGCAATGTTTTTAATCTTAGTGAAAATTTGGTTATTGGTGACCAACTTTCAGGGTGTTTATGTTTTGTGCAGTTTAATTTGAGTTGAAATTAGGCTCTTCTAGTTTTAAATTCATCAACCTTTTTCGAATATGCATAAATAGTCCTTGCCCAAGTTTGTATAAATGACCTTTAGGATGGGATGTGTTAGATTGATATCATGGGAGGTGAGAAGGCCTCAACATTTCAATAGCAATCTATTGTATTTTGTGTTTGACTTGGGCTTTATTAAAAAAATTGCAAGCATGATATTATCACAAACATCATATCGACATTGGGGTAGTGTTCTTAAGAAGGGAATTGGACCTTCAACACTCCTTTAGTGCACAAGTTTTTAATAAATTGTATTTTGTTTAGAAGTGTACATGTTTTTCATATCTCTAGAACATAGAAAAAGGACCCACTTCTTGTGGCTCTTTTTCTTTATACAAATAGGTCAAAATTTGCCTCTTTATGAACTATTAATTGCATATGCATGTCAATGGTGAATTTGTGTTGGAAATTTGCCACACAAATACCATGCTACTTGACAAAAGTTCAATAGAAATTGATCTTCATGTTGTTAAATATCTATTTAGTTTTTTTTGCGAGCTTCATGAGTACAAGAGTAATTTAGCAAACTATATTGGTCAATTGTATGACAATTTCATGGTAGGGTATGATTTTGATTCTTTTAGATGTTAAAGTTGAAACCTACACAATACTATTACAAACACATTGGAGTAAAAATATTTAATGCAAAGTGTAACGTATAAATGATGAAATTAATTTAAAAGTCTTTTGGTTAGTAATTGCACAATATCAAAGGACATGGTTTATGATGATTATTGGGTATTGGATTATTGTTATCATTGAAGAAATGCAAGAAAAATACCAAGACATGCATGAATTGTAGTGTAAAAGTTTTCATCCCCTATTGTAATGTTATATTTTAAATTTGTTCCTATGTATTTGGTGTGTAGATGATTCAATGGACAATGTAGACATGTATCCACATTCAATATATATATATATATAAATTTGGCTCTAGACATTGTTAATGGGTTGATACACAATCCATTGACTTTCCTATGTATTGGTTATAATCTATGTTAAAAATGTTGGTATTTTTTCCTTGGAGAAATTTCATTTCATGGCCTTGATTTTGTGGCTTGTGATTTTAATTTTTGATTAAATTTTTTTTGAATGGTCATTTTTTTTGTAAGGGTGAAAGAGATAAATAAGATTTGCATATTTAGTAAGCATGTTATTCTTGTTTGTTGTGTTTTGATCTCTCCCTTGATATTGAAAATGTTGTAAATTAGGGATTGAAGAGAGTTGATTTATGGTTTAATAATAATAATAGCTTGTGACATAAGGAATTTGGGTTCTAGTCCATGTTGTCATACATGTATGGTTTTACGTGGAATTGAAAAGGGTTGTTTTGTAAATATATCTCATTTGTTTATCATAGCTTGTTTTGTGAATTTGGTGATTATATGAAGGATTGCATATTTTAGAGATGTTTTTGTTTTAAAAAAATTTGAAACCTTTGGATTGTTATCTCTCGTTTGCTTGTGTTATTATATATCATGGAGCTATGTATTTTTGGTATAGTTGATTTTGTTTTGTAGTTTGGATGTGTGGTAGGGCTTTTTACAACATTATGCTCAACAACCTAAATATATCATAAAGGTCAAAGCAAAAAGACTTTAAAGATCCATAACCCTTTTTAAACATGCATTGAATTTTTCAAAACAAAAAAAGTTTAAATGAAAAAAAATAGCAAAGTCTAAAGCAAAAAAAGACTTGAAACATGCATATGCCATAAACCCTTTTGGAATATATGCATTCATAATTGTTGATAACATTCAAATGGCTTGAAATTTAAAATTAGATTTGCCTAATGAATTAACCAACTTAGTGATTTTTTTGGTGGCAAATTTTCACCATTTTTATTTTTTTTTGGAACATAGAACATTTTGTCACAAATTCCTTGTTTTTTTGAAAAACAAGTCAAAAATCACCTCAATTACCTAAATTATGAAAGGGTGCTCAAGGTGTTCCACTTCCATATTTTGAATATTGCCAAGTTTAGCTAAATATCCTTATGGATGATTGCCCTTTAAGAAACATCATAAAATTGAAAAAGAAAACACTAAACCAACTCATGCAATTTGCCAAAACCCCAAAAGATTTTTTTTAAAAAAAAAGAGAGATAAACGTCTAAAATAAAAAGACTTGAACCCTCTTTGACTAGGTATGCATTTAATAAAGCATTTTGGGAAAAAAATCCTTTTTATTTTTAATGTGCTTATACTTGTGAATGTCTCTCTAGACATGGGTTCACAGATAGGTTGGGCACATGTATAGTTTAAAGGGGTAAATGGGGGGCTAAAGTGGCAACCTCCCCCTTTGCCCATTGTTGAAGGCCCTGGGCATGGATTTTGGGCCTCCTAGCTGCAGATGCACCCTATATAACAAAAATTACAACAACAAGGGCAAAAAGAAGTTATTATTATAAAATTTTTCATAATAAAAAAAAAAATCAACTATGTAGGATACTAATTGAAACTTTTCAAAATGCAAAAACTCATTTTTGTTTTACAACTCTTGGACTCTCAAAACTTTTCTTCTTAAAGTGGCATGTATTTGAGATTGAAGTTATTTTCATCAACTTTTGAAATTTTAAATTTTTTTCTTAAATCTTTGTGTATGTGTACACATTAAAGTTATTTTAAGTGATTTTCTATTTTAACTTTTTTGAAGTTGTCTTTATATGATGTAAAATGTAAGTCTATCCCTAATATAAAAATATGTATTAGGGTTAGGGTTCTTAATCGATTTTTTTGATTTTTCTATTTTACAATCTTTGTGCATGTACATGTTAGGGATGCAATAAAATTGAAATTGTATTAGAAAAATTGACATTACATGGAAATGAATGGTACCTTGAACTCCAAAAATAAATTCCTCACTAGAACCAATCTTTTCTTTTATGACAATTAATTTTCAAAATCTCAACACAATCAAAAAGGAAAAATATCAATAACACAATGTCAATTGTCATTGAATTCATTACCAACACCAACTATGAAATTCAAATATGAAAAATTAAAACTTGTTGCAAGCCATACACTCGCAAAATCAGAAAGCACAAAATATTAAAAGCTGAAAAACATCATAGAGCTCAATATGTTAAAACCAAAAAAAAAACTAAACCCTGAAATTGAGTATTTTGTAGAAAAAATTAAACCCTAATATGATAAAAAGGGGTTCTAATATTTAACCCTCCTAAATAAAAAAAAGTTTAAAAAAAAAAGGATGTGTTGCTTTTGCCCTCGTCTTTCTTGTTTGGGGGCAAAAGCAGAGGCAAAAGGGGGACTTAGATGTGCATGTGCCAAGGCCAAGAGTGTAACCCACTCTCTAAGTTGGTGGGAGGGCTTCATAGGCTATAACCCACTCCCTAGGCTGCCAAGTTCCCAATTTTTTTCAAGAATACTTCATGCAAGGTAAGGGACCCTCCTTGGGGACTTCACATGTTTGAGCATTGTAGCAATGTACGTAGTGTCGTCCACTTCCTGCAAACAAACAACGACAAAACAAAAGAAACAAGTAAGTGGCACAAAAGAAAAATGCAAATCATGAATGCTACATCTCTCTACACAAAAAAAAGAAGAAAAGAACAAGGAAAAGAACAAGTGGCACAAAATCAACAGAGCACAATGACGAAGGCACGAACTCTCGCACACAAGAGAAACAAGGGGTGTGTCACACTGTGGCCTTGCCATTTACATTTAAAAGTATCTTAAGGCAAAAGAAGAATTATGGAAACTCAAATATTTCACCATGCAAAAATATACCTAATCTTCAAAAAATCCTCTAGAAGAAACCAAAATCCTTCAAGATATTAGAACTCTATAACTAAGATCGAGTTTCAACTCAAGCCGAAATATCATCTTTCAAAAATCCTCATATAAAAAAAAATAAGACCTATTATTATTAGCTAGGGGCCAAAATCCCTTAAGCTACTATACTTTATAATGAATCTAAACACAATATCCTTGCCTTGGTATGCAAGGCCAACAAACAAGAGACACTAATGTCCAAGCGATGGAGCCGAAGACGCACATCAGAAGACGATGATGACAACAAAAACAATGGCAAAAAAAAAGCAGGAAAGATTGCTGCTCTAGGGCATAACACTTTATAAAAAAACAAGGAAAGACGAAAAAATCCAGAAAAGAAGTGTTTCCGCGGCTGGTAGCCGGAGTGGAGGCACCGAAAGTTCCGAAAGTACCTAATGATAGACCCTTCTCCTAATAACATCCAAATGGCTTGAGTTTTGCAGTGAGATTTGCTTCGTGTTAATGGCAGTGCGCCATCGGCTCACACTTGAGTCGCGCCAGTTGGGACATTTAGTGACTTCTTGCTGCAGCAGAGCGCTGGCAACAACTTGGGGTGGAAAGGTTGGACCAACTGCAGTAGCAGTTCAGAGAGAAACACTTTGGCGGCAATTCTTCTCATATCCTTCGCAATGGTAGGATTGTAGTATAGGAGAAGGGCCTGAGTACAGGCCTTTTAGTGATTTGAGATCTGTGCCCGAAGCCGGTAGGTCGAGGGAACAGGTCGAAAATCACGGAAGGGCCTGAGTAGGTCCTTTTCCTACGTAAAGCAGAGCTGGGATTTTTTTACTTTTTAGAAATAGTGACAGGCTGGCTGGTACCTTCCACCGCAGAAGATCCCGCTTGCTGGAAACGGGTTTCTTCAGGCAAGTGAGGGAGCTGAAAATACAAAGCCAGGCAGTGCTTTTACAATCGGAGAAGGTAAATGCAAGGTATCCGGATTTCAAGCGTTAGAAGACACAGGACGAGCTCTGGCTTGAGGATCCACAAAAGCCCCCATGGGTGGCATCAAAGCTGGTTTCCATGGCACCAGGCACTGTACAATTGGACATCTTTTCGTGGAATAGAAGGCTTGCAAGATATGCTAGAGTTGGGCAACAGGAGAAGACAGTTGAGCTTTTCCAAGAAATGCAACAAAAAGGCACAACCCCTGACAGATGCACTTTGGTTCCAGCGCTCAATGCATGTGCTAGTTTATGAGCACTTGAAGCGGGCAGATGGGCTCATGGACAGATAAATTCAAAGTGGGTGTGAGGGCCATGTCTTTGTGGGGTGTAGCCTGGTTGACATGTATGCCAAATGTGGGAGCATGGAGGATGCTCAGAGAGTGTTCAACAGGATGCCATCTCGAGATGTGGTCACTTCGACTGCCTTGATATTGGGACATGTGAAATGCAGTCAAGGACAGAAGACACTTGAAATGGCTTGACAAAAGCAACAGGAAGGTGTGCAGCCAAGCTCTGTTACCTTTGTGGCATGTGCCAGCCTAGTTGCACTTGAAGACGGCAGGCATGCTCATGAGCAGATCATTGAAAGTGGATGGGATTCAGATGTCAAAGTGGGAACTAGCAGGGTTGACATGTATGCTAAATGTGGGAGCATGGAGAATGCTCACAGAGTGTTCAACAAGATTCCATCATGCAACATGGTCACTTGGAATGCCATGTTGTCAGGACATGTGAAATATGGGTAAGGGCAGAAGGCCCTGGAACTGTTTCTACAAATGCAACAGGAAGGTGTGTGGCAGACTCTTTTACTTTTGTGGCGGTACTGAATGCATGTATGAGTGTAGTTGCAATTGAAGAGGGCAGGTCTGCTCATGAGCAAATCATTCAAAGTGGATGGGATTCAGATGTCAAAGTGGGGAATTGCTTGGTTGACATGTATGCAGAATGTGGGAGCATGGAGGATGCCTGGAGAGTGTTCAACAAGATGCCATTACATGATGTGGTCTCTTGGAATGCCATACTTGTAGGATGTGCCATGCATGGGCATATGATAAGGGAGCTCTTAAATATTTTGAACAGGTGTGTGAAGAAGGTGTACAACCAGATGACATCACTTTTGTTTGTCTTCTGTCAGTGTGTAGTGATGCACGTTTGGTGGATGAAGGGATGTGCTGTTATGCTTCAATGAGCACAGTTTAGATAGTTTCTTCAAAATTGGAACATTACACCTTCATGGTTGACCTTTTTGGCCATGCTGGCCCTCCACAGGAGGCAGAGAATATGATCAAGGCACACAAAGCCCATAAACCACATGTGAATGTGTGGAAGGCTTTGCTGGGCACTCATAGGATTCATGGTAATGTTGAGATGGGAGAATGTGTTGGGTTTAGGGTTCTTGAATTGGAGCCTGAAAATGCTTAGGGCTGTGTGCTGGTATCAAACATCTATGCTGCTGTGAGAAAGTTGAATGGCAGAGAAAGGAGAGAGGTGTGAAGAGAAAGCTGGGTCACAACTGGATCAAAGTGGATAATCAGGTGCACACATTTGTAGTAGATGATTGAGACCACCCTCAGATGATTGAAATCCATGCAGAACTGGAGAGATTGTCAGGGCTCATGTGTGATGCGGGATGAGGTATATGCCATATACTAAACTTGTGCAGCATGATGTGGAAAGAGAAGAAAAGTTGTTTCATTTGGGTCACCATAGTGAGAAACTGGCTATTGCATTGGGGCTCATAAACACAGCTCCTCATACTCCACTCTGAATAATGAAAAATTTGTGGGTTTGTGAAGATTGACACTCCTCCACAAAGTTCATTTCAAAAATGGTTGCAAGAGCAATCATGGTGAGGGATGCAAATGGCTTTCATCACTTTAAGGATGTTTGTTCTTGCATGAACTATTGGTGATGCCAGTAGTCTGTCATGTCAATCACTATAATTTTGTTTGTAGCATCTAGTGGTATTGTGGTACTGCCAATGTTGAACATAGTTATCAGATGTGGTACCACTGAAAAAGTGGGCCGTAGAGCTTCCTGGTAGTTTTGATTTCCTGCCTCTACCATTCATACCATTTAGGTCTGGTGCCTCTTTGCTGTTATGTGCAGAGTTAATGTGGGAACTGGGTGGAGTTTGAGATTAAGACAAAATTTCTAAAGGTTTCTGCCACAATAGAAATTTTCCTATTCCTTACTGCAAAAAAATCATTGATTCAGAGGTGTCAATTTGCTGTTGTCTTTTATTAATGGGCCATTGCAGAAAACTCTTGCGTGGACTCTGAAACTACCTGTGATGTGGTTTGTAGATGAAGCCCTATGTTATGCTTCAATGGTACAGTTTACACAATTTCTGCAAAATTGGAACATTACACCTCCATGGTCAACCTTCTTGGCTGCCCTGGCTGTCTACAGGAGGCCAAGAATATGATCAAGGTAATGCTCTGTAAACCAGATGCAGTTGTGTGGATGGCTGTACTTGGTCCTTGCAGAATTCATGGCATATGGAGATGCAAGAATACATTGCTAAACAAGTTGACAAACTGGAGCCTGAAAATTCTGCAGATTTTGTGCTGCTAGCAAACATGTATGCTGCTGTTGCCAAGAGGGATCTCTTGAGAATGTTGAATGGCAGACAAAGTAAAGAGGTTTGAAGAAACAGCCCATCACACTTGGATTGGGGCCATTCAGCTTCTTGGTGTTGGCATACTCCTGCACCTTTTTGGCATTGTGCATGCCACCTGCGTCCATGTTCATTGCAAAACCTTGCAACTCAACATAATACACTTCCAATTGAAAAATTAGCAACAATGAGCCAATTGAAAAATTCAGATCACAGAATTGCAAGCTTATGGAAATTCTGATGTATCTAGACCAATAGTTACATGATTGCTTCAAAACACATTTTGGAACCATTCAAGAAAGAGTGCTCACAACAACTTTAGTAGCATGTCATGTTAAAAGGTGAAGGATTGCAACTTGTAACTCTAGCTACTATCATTTTATTGTAGCACAAAACAATAGCTTTCCAAACCCATTAAACCTTGTGAAAGCATACAATTTATTAATAAATCTCTCAAGAGCATGATGCCTAACTTCAATCCATATCTGTAAAAACCAATATTTTTGCACAATACCTTTCCGTATTAGAATTGAATGGAACTGAAGACCATATTGGTCAGTATCTGGTTGAAGCTTACCATAAGAAGCTCATGAGCTGCACTGCACACTGATCTCAGACAATATGGATTGTAATATTAGTTCCATAAAAGATACCATCACATATCATTAGTGTCTAGCACAACTCTGCAACCAAGTAACATCACCAGCAATTGTAGCAATAAGAAATCCATATTTACAAAAAGAGCAAAAAATTTGTGGTCATGCCACCCCATCCATGAAAGAACACTTCTCAGATTTCAATGAGCAAAAGTAGAAGTTGAAGTAATGAAGTAATGAACTTTAGGCACTTGATTTACAAGCGTTGTGATCTGGACAACCTGCAACGCTCAGTTAAATGAAACTATAATCACAAACAGGCACTGCCATGAACTTTGAAACACAAGATTCAGAATACACTTAAATGGGTTTCTGTTTTGAGACAATTTAGTTTAAAGATGATGTTTGGAGAACAGAATTCCATGCTTTGACACAGTGACCAACATACCATAAACTACTACCATGTCATGATGATTTTCTTTTGAAGATGACAACACCCTCTCAAAGCTTGGAATTTACAATCCACACAATTCATGACCAAAAACTGTTTTCACATAGCAAGACTTTTCAAGCCAATACAACCACCATAAACTCAACAACTTCTAATTAGTGGAGCATGTTCTGTCCATAGAGATTTCATGTTTTGACATGAATTGAGTCCACAATCACCTTCCATGAAAAAAACACTACCTTGCAGTGCTGCATCAAACCACACAAATCTTCCTTCAGCAATTTAGTAAGCAATAGACTCCATTGTAATCAATGCATGAACTTGTCACTGTGAACATGTTTGGAGAAGATTGAGTCTGAGATTAACTTTTGAAAAAGAAACACAATGTATGGGAAAACAAGCTGTTGTGTCACAAGCCCTGTTATGTATCCACTTAACTTTTCCGCAACACACAAAGAAACTATAACTTGATTATTAGCAAATTTATTAAAGGCTTTGCTTCCAAACATCCACAAACCTCCACAAAGAAACCATTATGAGTTGCCAACTAAGTTCAAATTTGAAACAATGCTCCTTACATTATGAGATCATTGACACCCAAGGACTGATGCTAAATCTCCCCTATTAAAAAGTACACAAAAGATCACTGGAAAGCACATGAGACAAGGAATGAATTTGACACAACTTGAGTATTGCTTGCCAAGTAATGTTAGTAGTGAGGCAAAACATATGGCAGTGGACAATGGGATCAATTTTTTGCAAAACACTTAAGGTGTTTACATGGCCTATGGTTTGATGAGTATTCATTCACTGGTGATGGTTTTCTGTGCACGTGCTTTACTTACGATACCACTCACCCTTATTGCAATTTCATATGAAATAGTTCACACAAACTCATAGCCAGAATTAAGACTAGTTTCAAATTTCTTATGAACATGTGTTCTAAATACAGTAAGCTCTCTCTAAACTAATACTATGTAAATTAATATTCTCTCTAAACTAATATGCGGGCATAGGCCTGTGGCGGGCTTCATACTTAATCTAATAATTCTGCATAAACTGATATTCAATATTTTTTTCCGGTCCCATAGCATTTTATAAACTAATACATCATACATATGGCACCAAAAAAGCAATGAAATCAGAGGAAACACCTTCGAAAGTACAAAGCTAGATGCGCTGGAAGAAGCTATCAATATTCCTCTACGTGCTTCTTTGATCCTCCACCAAGCTCCACAAGGTTCCGTTACCTTCCCCAATGATCCATGACCTTCTACTAACCTCCATGACCTTCCATGCTGCTCTGGCAGGTTCCGGAATGATTTTTGTTACCCCCCATATAATTTGTGTAAAC
>Ga0116227_10012531_pt1 | contig 13744 bp, 10 predicted proteins | sample S1TSphgellanicum_FD_89693 | JGI IMG/M metagenome (GOLD analysis project Ga0116227, IMG submission 89693) | Host-associated microbial communities from peat moss isolated from Minnesota, USA - S1T2_Fb - Sphagnum magellanicum MG | ecosystem: Host-associated > Plants > Peat moss > Unclassified...
ATAGCACCAAGCAACAGGGGGTAAAAATCGCTCACACTTCCCCCCCCCCCCCCCCCCCCAAAAACAAAAATAAAAACCCCTCCCCCCCCCCCCCCCCCACTACCAAAAGAACCGACAGTTATATAGAAGAGCGTGTTTTCGGAAATTTCCAAAATTTTCAGGAACCAAGGTTCAAAATGTCAGAACCGGGGTTTTGGGTTTTCTCATGTTGGGTAAGGGAGTAAATACCGGGATTGATAACCTGAGGGTACACACGGCTGGTTCTGATACCCGCACAACGTCGGTCGGGACCACTACGTGTTCGGGGTGGCTGGAGTGGCGTAGCCACGGGTGTCCAAAGGTCACGGGTACCACTAGTACATACAATTTTTTGTTTTTATCATTTATCCTAAATTTTATAATGGTTTTACATGGATGGAAAATATCAAAAAAAACAAAAAAGGGAAGCAATCCAAAAAGATTTGTGTCATTTGGTTGTGAGGTGGTGGAATGTGTATGATGTCACACTAAAGTTGTCTATATTTGTGTAGTTAATGATGATTGCAAGGTGAGATCAAGAATTGTGATTTGATTCAGGAAATTTTTTTTCTTTTACAATTTTGTTGTTGTGGAGTTTTCTTTTCAATTTCATAGTTAGGAATCATTTCTTTTGGTAATATATTGTGGAGTTTTTTTTTCTTTTTGGTTACATGTAACATTTTGGCCTTGATCAGAGGTGACCATGCGGTTTTTTTTTGCTTAAATGCATGTGCTAATTAATCAGCTAGTTTTGCCAGCCACCAATATTGGAGATTGTATCACAAGTATTATAGAAGTCGAAGCAAAGGATCTTGAACATGTTGCTATTACCTAGGTTGTTGCCTAGGTATGCATGGCATCTATTTGTTAATGGAAAATTATTCAATGAAAGCAACTGATATTGCAGTGCAAAAGAAATAACGTTACTACATAGTAGTCATGCTATTGTGGTGTTGTACATTACAGAAGCTTGTGAAGAAGTTGTTGATTCCAGGAACCATTCTTGTTGGCCACAATTTAAATCATGTTTTGGCCAATATGCTTATACTTTCCACTTTGTAAGGACTCAAGGATAGTTAACAAGCCATGTTGAGTTTTTATGTTTGACAAAAGCCCCAAAGTGTGAAGTGCCTTCTTGAAACTTACAACTAGATATATGACCTTTCCTCTTTGTGGGTGGTTAACACAACATTATTGTTTCACAACAATGGTTCATGTATTGGGCCACCACCCACCCTCATCACCTTGTGCAAGGTGAGTCAATTGTTCTCTTTGTAGACCACTTGTGACATATTGTCTTTTCACCTTAAGGGAATTTCTTTGAAGGTGCACCCTTTGTAACCACCATATGGGTGCATCATGTTTGTTCTTTCTTCCCTTGGGACTCGGCTTTCCTTCATTTTTTTGTACTTTTTGGATGACCTATTTACTAATAACCTTCATATATTGATATGATCTGTCCATCATGAGTCTTAGCCACTAGTTTGACTTTGTTGTTTACTCTTTACATCAAAGCAATCAAAAGCTTATTGAGACTTCAATTGACTTAATGTTTAGTTGGTTCAAGTTCAAGTTTGTGGGTTGTAGAACATCAACTAATGCTTTCACTTGTAGGAATCCAAGTTGTGGGATAACAAGATTGCAAAAGGAAGGATTGAACAACTGCATGGATGATGTTATCTTGCTAATGTGCTTGGTTTTGTATCATCTTCAACATGGTGCCTTTAGTTGTGTTGTTCCTCTTATGCACAAGGTATTACAAATGTTGATGTTGTACAATGTTGTTTAATCTATGGTAAAAATGTAGGTTGGTTGGTATGTTTTTGAAGTTTTGGAAGATACTAAGACTAAATTTTTATGTTTGAAATTTCAGGGTTATGGTTGTAATGGTCTCCTACCTCTCCCACAAATGGTATGTATTGATTAAGACCTACCTAGTTGTATGTGGTTCAACTATCTTGTGCATTTTCAATCAAACTCTTCTTGAATCGACAAAGATACACTTTTTAAGTTTAAGGATTTTGGGTCTAGGGGTTTATCCATTAAGTTGTTTTCCATGAAATAAAAGTAGAAACGCACACACTTAGAAATGTTTGGAGGGTCTAGCTTGTGATGTTAATATTTTGTGTAGATTTTTTTGAACCAAATTACCATGAACACTGAGGAACACTCAAGGACTTTCCCAATCTTGGTGAACATTCATACTATTGTATGTTCCTTGACTTCTTTTCTTTATCGGTTTCCCAAATCTTTTATTCTAGGAGGGTTTTTTGCTCAATGATTATTTGATCACATCTAACACATTTGTACTTATTTTCCTTGGTAAACATGTGATCAATAATGTTTTGTCATGTGGTGTAGATCCTAAACCCCAAACTCAAAATAGACTGATTATGTGATCTTTGCATGATGGAGGATGACTTTTGGTTACAACTACTTAGGTACATATGTATTGTGTAAACTATTAGCTTTTAATCATTGTTAATGTCAAGCATAAAATGTGCAAACATTTTAATGATGTTCATGCTAAAGTACCTAATTGCATTAATATGGGGTTTTGTTTCAAGCAATACCTCTTGGGGAAGCATTGGAACAAAAATTTGTGTTTGTTATCATATGCCATTAATTATGGATTGCACATATATGGGTTTGATTAGAATGCAAAGGTTGGAACATTATAGAACCAGCTTGCCCACTACATTCCAAGGATTATTAAAGGAAAGGTAAGAAATATTAAGTTGCATCTTGATCTTAGTGTACATCCAAACATTCAGTGTTGCTTTCAGTTTTATTGAAAAGAGGGTGCCCTACACAACTAGGTGGTTGAGATTTCAATGTGCCCACCCTCATCACCAGAAGTAAAGTGCATAGTCTTGCTAAGTCTTAGATTGCATTTAGAGGCACCTCTCACAAGGATTGGTATTCCTGAAATTTTGTGCAAGCTCCAGTTCAAGTATAACTATTGTGTACATGTTTGGGGGAAAATTACAAGTCTGAACAAGGGAGATGCTTTGGCTTTGTCTTACACAATCCGTTTTGTCAAAGTGTTCAATCATATTTTCTTTGAACATGCATTTCTTTTTGTGTGGGGCACTTTCCTTCTTGGGTCCAAGATAATGATCACATTGTAAACCTTTTTAATTAAACCTGAACATCCTCATTTCAAATAGGATATTTCTGGAGGGTAAATATAGTGTGTCAAAATCCACATAGAAGGTTTAGTTAAGGTCTGTTTCAAATTCAGGCCTAAGGTTGGAATTGAAGGATGACAACAACAAAGACGTGATCTTCCTCCAAATGATAAAACCATAGAAATTGATGGCTAGTTGTTAACTTTGCAATTTTTCATGGTGTGGTTCTTGAAGTAGATTGTCAAGAGGTGGTAGTCTGCTCTACTAAAAAAATGCAAGCATACTCATAATAAAGAGAATTGGGTTAACTAATTGAGGTGGTTTTGGAAGCAAGATTGGAGAATAAACCCAACATTGAAGTTCTAGCTTGAAAAGCAAGCAAAGAAGTTTGAGCTTAACAAGCTCAAGTTTGCATACTATCTAATTAATAAAAGTCCATGGTACCCAACAATTTCTAATGTTGATGAGCTTCTAGTGTTAGGTGTAGTTCCAGTAAAGCCCAAGAGGAGTGTTATTGCTATTGTGGTTAACCCAAGCCTTGTGTTGACCCCTATGCAAACTCTTGAGCAGTCTTTAAGAACAAAAGGAGATTTTTTTTGCTATGTCCCAATTCAAATAAACAACAACAACAACATTATTACATCTCAGCCACCATATCATGACAAGGGAAGAGCAAGAGATGGTGAAGGAAGAGGAGTCAGGGGAGAAGAACAATGGATCCAGTTGAAGCTCTTGGATGGATGTTGTATGAATTTTTTTCTGCATCATAACTGATTTCATCTTAGTTTTGAATTTTGTGTTTGGAGTGATGATGTTTTTGAGTTTTTTGTGGAGTTAGGGAGTTTTTTGCATTTGCTTGTCAGTCAATTCTCAAGTTTCATGGAAGTTTGATTGATGTTTAAAGCTTAAGTTTAGGGTTAGTTGGCATGCAAGGAGTTTTTTAGCATGCATGGATATTCATGACTATTGTTGTTATTGCCCATTGACTACAAAGAAGTTGCAATTTGATATTAGAATAACACATCTTCAATAGTGGAATATTATGATGTAAGCCTATACTCTTTCATGCTTCATGGATAAAGTAACAAAAAAATGCATGGCAATTGAACACATTTCCATGTGCTTACTATTATACATCTTTGAATGCACCACATCTCTGGCCCCGTCCTCTATGTGTGAACTTCTTCATTTAATGCAAATACATAATATTTATGTGTATTTTCCCTCTTGTAGCTCTTGTAAATACAATCCTGCAAATGTGTGTTTCAAATTAAAATTGAAGAGATAAGACCCAAACCAAAAAGATAGACCACACAAAGAAGAAAAAAAAAACATGAAAAATCATCATTGATTAGGGTTCATTATGATAACATAATGAACTGGAAGCCAAGATTATTCTAACACAAATTCAACAAATTTTGGGGTGGGTGGTGCAAAAGGAGTAGGGCCATTGGTGGAAGAAGTAAAGGAAGTGGCAGGGATATTACGTCCAAAAACCAAAACAAATTCATTGAACAAGGGGATAAGAGCAAAGGTTGCTCCCATAATTTCGGTCCATGGGACATCCTTGATTCCATTCAATTATTTCAATTTATCGTAAATTGAGTTATCTGGTACATGGACTGATTTTGAAAAAGATGATAAAAGAAGTGTGGTACTCTAGAAATCTTTTCTTCTTTTACATATTGATCAACAAGCAATACAATGTGTGGAATTGTACATGTAAGAATGGAGGTTGTGGCAGTTGATTAGTTCACATGGAGTCTTGTTTTTTGTTAAGAGGGTTTTTATTCTCGAAAGTTATATAAATATTCCACCATTTTTGTGATTTGAAAAAAAGTTTCAATCTACAAACTGTGTCATTTTCAATGTCATAATGAAGATATTTCTCTTCCATGTCTTTAAGGTGAAAAAAACAAAATTAAGTTTTCATGTTCCGATAACAGAACAAGGCCATATTTGTGGCATCCTATCTTGAAGCATAAGTGTTTTGGATGATAACCAATCATGTTAGAGGTGGAGTGAACAACTCATTTAGTATTAAGTCTTGGACAAAAGAACATGCACATATTTTGCTAGGATTTTACAAGTGTGACTCATGAGTCTACACTGAAGTTGAGCCTAATATCATTGATAATGTCACATGCATGTAAATTTGTGATGCATCATAAATGATCGTTCTTTTTCTTTGAAGGAATATTGTTGACTTTTTAGGTTCATAATCAGAACAACCCAAGTGTTGTTGGACTGCATTTATACTTATTGTCATGCTACAACATTTTTGAGCATTTGATCTTCTTTAATATAAAACTATTGATCATTTTGAAGTTTGTCACTTTATTCGACTATTATTGAACAAGATTGCAAACTTTACAACAAATTGAAAAAAATAAAATGTAACCATTTGAGAGACCAATGAAGGTATGGGTTTTCTATGTCCCCACCACTTGAACAATGGTAAATGTTTGTAGGCTACAAATAGGCCATTTTGCTAATTTGCTACATCTTCATCTATGATTTTGAATTGGAAAAAATGCCAATTCATTTTTGGGCTAAAACAAAATTTAAAAAACTCATATGGTTTCCCTATCCAATTTGAATTACTAGATGCCAGAATTGATAATGTTATATCAGAAGGAGTTGAATTTTCAACTAAATTTAATCTAGTGGTATTAGAAAACAAAAAATGGAGTTGAAATGAAAGTTGATATTACCAAGGAAAATTGGAATGAACTTGATTGGGTTTGGAGAACATTTTAGGTTCAAGTACATCCAAGGGGCAGTAACACCCATTCCTTGTGAAGGATGCATGTGGCAAATGTAATTTTCAATGTAGCATTCTTTTGAAGTCCTAATGAGCTCAAAGTAGTAATGTGTTATTTCAATGTCAACATATGTATGATTGTTATGACTTATAGTATTGGTAGGAATGTACAAAAATATTTATTTATAATGTTGGCACCTATAACATCAAAACAAAACACTTAGGATGGTTTAAACAACCCTATCCCTATATTTTGCTTGAAAACTTTCAAAGCTTGTTTTTGTAGCATCCATTGTGCATAACAAACAAGAAAAAGAAGAAGTCCCAATAGAAAATGACATTCTATTTGTATTGGTAAACATTACTAAAGGTGGTGCTTCACCTCAATAGTGTGTTTAAAAGCAACATTGTTAAAGAGTTCAAACTCTTTTATAAAAATAATTCAAAGGCTTTACGGACTACAAGTAGACTTGAGCAATTGGTTTGGATCTCCTTCTAAAGATTGATAGACATACATGAGGCTAAATGTTTTGTATGAAATTGCAATTTACATCATCCTTTGTTAACATACGACGAGAATAATGTTATACATCCATAAAAACTTGTAAATAACATCTCAAAATTTGTTTAAAGCGATAGAAAACATGTCAATTGTGTTCCATGCTTTTATGAAAACTGAAAAGTGATAGGTGATTGATCATGGAAGAACTTTGTGGGTAAATCTAACCTGTGAATAATTGAGAGGGGTGTGAACCATCTATCAAACAAGTCTTTTGTTGCCACAATTGAAACCGCAAAGCGGTGTTAAAAAGAAAAACCAATAATGTAGGTATGATAATAAAGTTATATACCACTTAACAGTTCCATGGTGATCAACCTAGACTCTCACAATAATTGTGAACAATTTATATTTCTAATGGGTTAAAAGAGTTACATGATGATTTCTAGTGAATTCATTTAGCTAGGTGGACTTGAAATGGCAAGAAAATCTAATAATGTGTGTAGATTAGAATGTTGAAAACACTATGGTGACATAATTGATGAATACAAATTGCAATTGGTTGAGATGGCACATAAAAAAACCATAATTGGTTATGGGGTGCAAGAAGGGAATGCAATAATATCCATGTCCCTAGATGCGTCTATTGTTTTCATGTTTAGTCAACAATGAGTTTAACCTACCAAAGCAAAGCATCTCTTTGGGACATCCCAATTCTTGTGATTCACAAATAAGATTTACAAAGTACCTCACAATTAAGAGAAACTATAGTGAAACAATTTCTCTTTGCCTAAAAGGTTTGACAATATGTTGAATACTTGCTTGCATTATAAATAGCAATTGGGTCTCTCAATAGCAATCTTGCTATGATTTGAATAGTAAATCAATAAAGCTTTTATGTGATGTTCACCTTTTGGATTTGGTTGTGATTTCCTTCATCTATTTCACCCATGTTTCCTTTATTGGCTTGATGTGAACACAATATAAATCCAATAATACATTTGTCATGCAAACATCTGAATTGTAAATCTAACAACACAAGTAATGAGGAAAAAATACCAAAGATGCTCAACACACATAATTTAGTGAAAACATAATGCATAACTTATTGTTAAGTGGATTTTAGTGGTGAACTTTCATTGCAAACTTTAATTGTGTTGCATATCTCTTAAGCTACAACACCTAAGTGGAAGAATGTGGGAGAATGAGTACATAGACCTTGATATGAAATGAAACCTATCAACCATAGGTTACAAAAAACCAAACTCTGCAAAGGCCTCTTGTGCCACATTATGGACATCATCTGCACCTTCTACTCCTTGTGCGATTGCCAACATTTGTGGCAAAAAGGTGAAAAGAAAAACCAAAAAATTTGCTTTGAATTTGAAAGTTCATAAACATACAAGCATCTCCACAGGTGCTCAATATGTCACTTTGGATAATAAAATTAAATGTCTAAATTTAGCTATTTTTTTGGCAACCCCACCAATAAAACTATAACTGCATATACGTGGGACTACTAATAGCAAACCACCTGGACCAATCATTATGATCGACCAATCAGAAATACTGAGCCGTAATCAGATCCAATTTATTACTCTTTTTTTGTATGTGCACAACTGTATTGCCCTACGACAAGCTGCAGAAAAACCAATTTCTTGAACTAAACTGGCACATTTTGACTTTTTCGCAATAAATTTTATTATCTAGAGTCACATATGGAGCACCGGTGGAGATGCTCTAAGTGTAGCATAATAGTAGGCTCTAAAGAATTTGGCCAAACACTCCACTTGTTATGGTGGTGATAAACAGGGGTAGGAAAAACCATCCATGCATTGCATCCCTGCAATGCTTTGCATAACCTGATCCTACTACTGCCTGGGAAGAGGGGGTAGCATTATACCTTATTGTAAAGACTTGCTCCAATAATTTTAGTGTAGTGTAAACCCTGAAGGGCATGGTTTCCAGGCTTTAGCAGAATAAGGTGCACCAAGGTGGAGCCCAGGGTAGGCACAACTCTGGGAAAGGTTGCCCCGAAGGGTGTTACATAAATGGTGGGTGTATGGCATGGAAGCAAACCCCCTTTTGAGACCCCATGTGCACATGAGAGAGAGACTTTATAATTCATTTTCAATGGTATGTTATCTTGTCCAAATTATATTGAGGTTGTCTTTAAGGTCACAAAATCCAACTTATCTTTCTTCAAAATCCATCATCATTTGGCAATATTCTATGAAGTTCCAACTTCCACCTCCTAGACTCTAATGCAGGGTTTTTTTTTAATAAAATATGAAATGTTCGCAAGTGGCAATAGGACAACTCTCTAATATACCTAACTGGTTTCTTATGTAATTTTGATAAAGGATTAGGTGGCTTCTTGATCATTTGTCGACTCAATTTTTTTTGTGTGGCAAACATGGATATATTAGAATAGCCCAAAGGGACCATTCATTGTTGTTAAGAAATGAGATCAAGTGGCATTCACAAAAAAATTTGAGTAAGTCTAAGTGGCATCCACCATAAAAATCAAGGAGAATGTGGCTCCATTGCTGAAATGAAAGGAGAAACAAACACAAAAAATGACATTGGTCCATTCAAGTTTAAAACTTCAAACTTACAAACTAAACACAAACACTTAAGAAAAATTGTTCACCCAAGTCTAATATCAAATTGTGCCCAATCCAACACAAAGTCCCACCTATCACACCTAAACATCATTAACCTCATAACTTCATAAGGAACCAAACAAAATCCCAATTCACTAGACTTGTCTGAATCATGAAAGCAAAATTATTTGAGGCTTGGTTTGTGCAAAGAATAGAACTTGCTAAGTGGCAACACCAATTTGGACTTTTTGATCCTCCAAGTTGTAATAACCTCTTGACAAAGGTTTATGTTCTTGAGTATAAGACTTTTGTGCAAATATGCAAACAATTGTTTTCAAATGTGGACCTGACCAATTGTTTAATTTATTTTTCAGGAATGCAAGTGCGAAGAAAGTTTGTTCATCTACTATAAATATGAACACTAACACCATTATAATTTTAAACCAACTTAAGGAATTCATTTAATTGTTGATTGAACTAAATAATTGTGACAAACCATACAAAAAAATGTGTTTTTATACCATTTTTGAGGTTAATAACCAATCCTAGGTGATTGTGATTGAATTGTTTTCCACCATGGTGAAAAACACTTGAAAATGCTTAAACAAGAACACATTTTGAGTTTTGTGACTTGCTTGATTTTATATTAGTTAAAAAGAATCTTTGCGACTAGTGGTTATTCAGTTGTTAAATTCATGTCATTTCACCTATTTAGTTGAAAAGAACATATAGTTGCAAAGCTTAGTCATTTTATCAATTAGGATTTTTTATTTTTTATAATATTGAAATTCCATGTCATCATTGACCTTGGTTTAACATGTGAAGTGCATATCATGCCAACCCAATTATTTTACTTAGCTAAAAGTTACAAAAGACACCTTGATAGATGGATGAGATGAGTCAAAAATTTATAAGCTCATGTTCAATTATGAATCATCACACATGGACAAAAGTCAACTTAACTTAGCCTAGTTAGCCTAAGCTATTTTACTTAAGCTAGGAGGCCAAGGTTTGTTTTTAACTTAAGTTAAGTACTTTATGTATCATAAGTTGCAAGATTAAGAACGTGAATAATTCACCTTTGCTTTAGGGTTCAAGTAATCATCCATTGCACTATCACATTTTTTTATATTAAATCTATTAAACACAAAATTATAAAGATCGATTTTTTTAGCTTCAAATTAAATTGTGACACCATAGTTTGACATAGGTTAACCTACCTATTACCTACCAACCTAACATAGGTTCACTTACACCTCCTTAGGTTGATTTAAGATGTGTTAGGTCAACCTAGACTATCTATAAGCCTAGCCTAAGTTAACTTGTGCCTCAGAATGTTAAAAGTAAATTAACTTAGTATAACATAGTTAGGACTACTTAAGTTTTAGGTTAGACTTAGATTAAGCTAAAGTAGACCAAAACTAAATTAAATTAATCTACATTTGACTTAAATTAAGTTAGTTTAAACATGGTTAAATTAATATATAAATTAGACTAAAGATAACTATTTAAGTTAAACATGGTTAAATAGACATAAATATGGTTAAACGTGATTAAACACCTTTAACATATTTATTTAGCTTAAGCATTGTTGAAATTGTTACTTTAAAAATAAATTAATATAATTTATATTTAAAATAGTGATTTAGGCTAAACATGGCTAAACAAACATAAATGAAACTAAACATAATTTTTATTATAAACTTGTTGAAACAATGATACATTAAACTAAATTGTGATAAAAATATAAACTAAAATTTGTTAATAAAATGATTGGTTTTATAAGATTATAGTTGTTTTTTTACTCATTTTTTTTAGTTGCATGATAAGATTGACTATTAGTTGTTAAAACATTCTTATTTGTTTTTTTAATTGTGTTGGACATTGTAGTTGCATAGGATAAGTCATAAAAAACATGTTTTGACATTATGAACATTTTTGACCAATCGATAAATGTAATTTTATTAAAATTAATGTCACGAATCATGAAGTTGACTACTAATTGTAACATAATTGTTGACACATGGCATGCCACATCATCATCATTGAAAATTGAGTCATTATTAATTGCTATTAATCACAAGAGTGAATGGTATTTTTGAATTTCTAATTTTAAATCATTCAAATATATTAATATTTATCCAAAAATAATAAGGTATTTGCCCAAAAATTGAACAAGTTGTCATATTGATGTCACAAAACCATGATGGCACGTGGTATCCTAATGTCCTTTGCAATTACATAGTAATTTTTGTGATCAAGTAGTTATAAACATAATTGAAAAAGACAATAGTTTTTTAAACTAGTCATAAAACTCAAGATGTGTTATTGTCACATTTGTAATTAATTATTAAATCTGAATATATCAAAGTAGTTATATAGATGAAAACATCCCTCTCAAATGTAAATTTGATTAAAACATTGAGTACCTCCACTAATGGCAATAAACAAAACAAACGTGTGGAAATCACAAAGGAAGTCTAAATTCAACCTTGTTTGAACAATATAAATGTTATTTTGTGACATCTTGACAATTAATGTTTTATATTTTGCCATCACACATTTCAAAAGGCTCCAATGTGCTTATTTATTGAATTTTCACATTTTGCAAAATCTTTAACTCTCCCTCTGTTTTCATGATCTTGACAAGTTTATTGAATTCCAAATGTCATTTTGAACAATTGGAGAGATAAAAATATAATGAATGTAGCAAATCTTTCAACTTAGCCACCACATTGGGCAAATTTGACAAACCTTGAACAAGATTCCTCTTATGGGCCATGCAATGTTGTTCCATCATGTAAAGAGAATTCTTCACCTTCAATTGAAATGTCACTTTAGTGTAATAGCCTTGGAAAAAAAAGACCACATTAGCACCAAAACAAATGAACCTTGTGACTATCTCCTCTTTAATTAAATCCCATTATTGCATGAAGGATTGAACAATCACAATAGTAGGATTATCTACATTTCCACCTTAAACAACACATTGAAATGTGAGCAAAATAAAAGGTTTGTTCCATGCATGCATCACATACACATGTATTGAAAGCCGTGATTGATTATCAACAATAATAACTTTGTCCACATTTGAAGAAATAAAGCTTGCCCTAGCAATAACAATTTGAGTTCTTTTCAAAATTTGCTCACACATGTAATCTATCATCTCCCACCTAGACCCAATAGACCAATGTTTCATTGAATTGTTGAGAACATTTAATGCACAAATAAGTTTTACATTGTTGTGTATCTTGTCATTAGGCAACAATAACAAAACAATAGAAAAATTAGGGCAAATTTGCCACATGGGGATGGTGCTTCAAATTGTTCATTCTATTACCAAACAAATATTTGTATTTGAAATCATGAGGGGACTACAGCTTCAATGAAATCTTAAACATGTCACTTGAATGATATGAAAATGAACACAAAAACATGAAGATGAAGACAAACACAACCAAGTGGCAAGAAGATTTCAAGTCAAACTCCTCAATAAAACAAACATGAACAAATGCTAGGAATTTAGAAAGCTTGAATTCAAAGAACTCAAAAAAATTCATAAAATGGATAGGAAAAATGTTCAAGACTCAAGCACGTTGTAGCACACGCCATCTTTGTGTGTATACCTAGTAAGTTACCTACCTTTCCTACATGTGGATTTTTGCATGAGATGGATTTTTGTCTCAGGGGATTTCTGGGATTTTGCAGCGGAATCATCAACCATTGCTGTTTTCGCTTTCCTTTTCACCTTCTTGTAGTAAGTACTTCAAAACTAGAAACAGCTGGGATATGCAACATCCACTAAGCTTAGAACATCTCCAGCGGTGCTTCGTATGTGACCTTTGCAAAAATATTTCTCGCATCCAAGTTTTAGTTATTAAATTTTTTACAACCCCACCACCCCATCAAATTAAAACTAGGACTGTAAACAGGTGGGAGACTACTAATAACAAACCACCTGGACCATTCAAACTACCCAACCCAATCAGAAACAAAGAGCAGTCAATAAATTCGATTTGACTATATTCATTACACTCATGCAGGGCTAAACCCTGGGCTATTGTGGGAATTCAGGTCCTACACGAGGTGGGAGTAGGGTTAAATACTGTTTGGGTAGATGGTAATGTGTGAGGTAAAAATTGAGAATGGGGCTGTTCTGGAAATGAGGACCTCACACAAGGCAGGGCTCAAGTATAGGAATTTGATTCCCAGGACAACCCCATATGAGGTCATTATCTAGTGTAACGAAAGACTGGAATTTTGTTGTTATAAACAGATTGTTTTGATTAGTAGGGTAGGTGGTTAGTACAATAGCTACGTCAGTAAAATAGCTAGTTATTAGGGTAGATGTGTCAGTAAGGGATAATAAATAAGGTACCAAGGTTGGTGCAATACTTATGAGGGTAGGAAAGTGAGTAAGGTAGCTATTCGGAGTGACCCCAAATGCAGGTATTGCATTTAGGGTAGGATCTTCATATAAAGAACCCTAAACCGCACATGCGTACTTTTGGAGTGACCCTAAATGCAGCTATTACATTTAGGGTAAGATTTTCATATAAAGAAAGCTTAAACTCTACATGCGTCCTTTCGGAGAGACCCAAAGTGCAGGTATTGCATTTAGGGTTGGGTTATTTCAAAGTGACTTTGCATATGCATATTGTGTTTAGGGCTAGGTCTTCATTTAAGGGTATCCAAACCATTTAGATGGGTTTTTTTGAAACGTGGG
>Ga0116227_10012533_pt1 | contig 13742 bp, 10 predicted proteins | sample S1TSphgellanicum_FD_89693 | JGI IMG/M metagenome (GOLD analysis project Ga0116227, IMG submission 89693) | Host-associated microbial communities from peat moss isolated from Minnesota, USA - S1T2_Fb - Sphagnum magellanicum MG | ecosystem: Host-associated > Plants > Peat moss > Unclassified...
AAGACCGAGTGAATTATCCCTCTTTCCAGTCCCCTACGGACTAGCGATCGCCTATATTTTTCGTTTTTTTGCTGCTGCATTTATTGTCTCATTTGTCAATGCGTAAGTTCTGCCTCTAAGAAAATTGGCACGGTCAAAATTAAAACCTGAGCAACCAAAAGCTGCGTAAATTTCCTGAAGCTTTGACGGTTTTAGGGACTTCCAACTAAAAAAATATCGAATTCCTAGGGAAGTAAAGGGAGTAACAGTCGTGTTGAGTCCATAAAATGGGACAATTTAATTTCTGGAAGTCCCTTAACTCAGATTGACTCAGATTGACTCAGTTGAAAAAGTTACTGAGGTAATTTATGGTGCCTATTTTTTTCAGTTCGTGTGAACTATTTTCGTTTGTCCAAAGTCCAAAATTTATAGTGCTTAATCTTGGGACAGATTTAGCCGAAAGCGACATAGTATTGCACCGCTAAACTAACAAGAAGGAACATGATAGAGGATTGCAATTGCACCGCTAAACCAACTAGAGGAATAATCATTAACACAATTAAGCAGGAATTCTTACCCAGTCTCTCGACAATATTGATCAAGGCAATAATGCCGATAACCGCAGCTAAAATATTGACAAACGGAATATATAGACCGATTGTCCAATAAGGTGACTGATTGCCAGCCCTGTACATTATCCACGTACTAAGAATAGGAACCCAAGCAAACCAGGGATCTCGCTCTCCTAGCTTCTGATATATCTTGTAGGAACAATAAGAACTGAAGAGATAATAACTGGCAAGGAGAAATGTAATTATAATCAAACTACTAGCACCCCCAGAACTCCCATCAGCGTGGGTTAGGAAATAGCGCAGGTTCGAATTATAGGTTAGTAGAAGCATTATTTATCCTCACATAATGTTATAAAAGATCCGCTTGCCCTGTATCCTGAAGTCCTCAAGTTCTCGCCCACCGCTGTGCCTATCTTAACAGGACTATTTCTCCTTGAGCAAAAACTGGGATACTCCCCCACTTACCGTGTGTTTCTATGAAGCGATAGGAAACTTAATCCTCTTGTAGTGACTGTAGTCCCCATTTGTAGAGAGAGTATAGTAGTAGTTGAGTTAAATCAGGGGGGGCGCTGATTTTTTTGAGTACATCCATCATCAACTCCCCAATAATTTCCGGGCTTTCTGGACATTTGACGGGGAATAAGCCACCATCGGCCCACATGGAACGGATTTGGGAGGGAGTAATCGCTTCACCTTCATGAATCAGATGATTGCGTTTTTCTCGAATGCAGTCTAATAATTTGAACCATTTATCGTTTTGATTTAAGTGCTGAGATCTGCACCAACCCTGCATTAAGCCTGCGAGTCCTGGTTGGTAACTGCTACCTAGACGTTCTCTATCTGTTGGAATGGAGACAAAACCTTTTGCTAACCAGTTCTCGGACTTAAATTGAATGTAGAGCGATCGCTCTAAAATTTGGGCAAACTGGATAAATGCAGCCGTATAATTTTGGCGGTGGAGGAGTAATTTTATCAGTAAGGTGGACTCCCAAATCTGCCTCAATTTATCAGTTCTCATCTGGCGTAATTTCTCCTGCCAAGCTTGAATAGTTTCACCATCTAATAACTTACTAACGTCATTAGAACGTAACCATTCTTCAATAGATTGGAAGAATCTCTTATCAAATTCACAATTGCTATATCTTGCCAAGCAACCAGCTAGATTATATAAGGGTTTGTGACGGTTTTGATGGATTTTTAACCATAATTGTGCTTCGGTAAAGTCCCCCCTTTCCCAAGCCGACTGAATGCGTAACCGTTCTAAGGACCAGAAGTACTCCCCCATGGGAATTAGTTTAAAACTTGGGGAGTGATTGGCAGTAACTAAGCCATTTTCTGTGGTGGTAAAAAGTTCTGTGGGTTCATCGGGACTAGCATTAAATACTTGACACTGACGCACCAAAGCCGCAGCACAAATTTCCACACTGGATGCGACGGCGGGTGTACAACCCTTATTTTGGATCCAGAGGACAAATTCTTCATTTTGCTGGGGGGAGAAAGCTGCCAGGGATTCTTTTAACACGAGTTGTTCTAGTTCTTCCCGAATGGCGTTGTTATCATTGGCACTGATTCTGGGGGTATGCACATCAACCCTCAGTGTTGGAAACAGACTTTTAATTTTGCCTGCCATTAGTTCTGCTATCCAGAGGGTATCAAGACGGCGATAAGACCAGGAAACCTTTTCCGGTTGGTCTGTCCCCCAGAGAATAATGTGTTTTAAACCTTGCTTCACCCCGGATTCAATGATAGTTTGATCTAGGAGTAGTTCAACTTGACTAAAGTCTCCACCTAGCCATTCTTTGCAGTATTCGTAATAGCGTTGCCCTAAATCTCGTCCACTCCAGGAATAGGTTTTATCTCCCTCCTGGTGTGTACCTCGTTCTATTCCTAGTTTTTGATACAGTTCTGTGATGTGGGGTGGATAACCAATGTTACCATCAGCACCAAAGGAATAGATTATCCCATCTTGGTGGCGCCAGCCTATTTGGCGAGTCCCGACGGTGATGATCAGGGTGTTAACGTGGTTGGAAGTATTGATTGTGTTCATGGGGGGAAGATTTAGATGCTATTTAGTTACTAATATTGCTCCTTCGTCTTTTAACGCCTGAGCAAATTTTTTGCGCTCTGGGTGATCAGTACCAAAAATTGTAACCACTTGATAGGCTAAAGTGTCAGTAAATACAGACTTAATCCACACAAAAGAAGGAGTTTCTAAAGCACCTCCCACATTAGCATTGCCCTTTCCCTGGCTTTGTCCCTTGAAGCTGTTATCACTGTAAAGTAAGTCTAATGCTGTACCACGTACTCTACTATTACTTCCCTCATTTTGCCAGTTGACTACTTTTTGAGGGTGGATTTGTGATGGTGATTTTAATAGCCAAACCTGAGCCTTACTATCTAATACATCTTGTTGTCTATTCCTAGGTATACCTGGGGTAACTACATAGGAGCCTGTGGATGCTTGGATAGCTTGAAATGCCTGTTTTAATTCGGTAAAAAATTTCCGCCATTTCTCAGCATCGTAGGTGAGGGGTAGATTATTGACCAACTCCCAGTGACAGCCACGCATCCGATCATTAAGTAAATGCAAAGGACGACGAGAACCGCGTCCTACTCCACCTAATTGAACTGCTAAAAATAGTAGTTTTTCCGCTAGATTTAAATACTTGGTTTCCGTAGCCTCTAAATAGATTTTGCCAGTGTAAAGGTCAGGATTTCTTTTGCTTAGTGGGTTAACTTTACTGCTAATGGAAATTTGTCCTTGTTTTCCTAAATTACCAAAGATTTTTTCTTCTAAACCTTGGCAGGTTGGTACATCATACAATCCCAATCCTACGGCACGAAACCAGTAGCGGAGAATTCCTCGAACAGCGGAGGATCTAAATTCTGAAGTCCCTTGATAGTGATTTTCTTTAGATGGGGGATTACTGCCATACATCCCTTGAGTCCATAACTCAAAGTCGTAACCTCTGCGAGTGTTGGAAGGAGAAACCCTACCCAACGCTTGACCATAGCCACTGCTGACCCGAGAACCTATTCCCGTATTCAGAGCATTTTCTAGCCATGATTTAACCAGCTTAATATCATCTTGAATGGTATCAGGATTTTTCTTACTAGTGGGACATAGCCCGATTAAAAATTGGGGTTGTTCTAAACTCAACAGAGGATGGGGTTCTGGTTTATACAGAACTTTGCCCTCTCGCCAAAACCATTGAGGTGTTGCCACATCCACACTCAAACAGGGTTTACTAGGAAAAGCATCTAAGAACTGGACTTTGGCAGCTTTAGCATCCTTGCCATCCAGCATTCCCAATAGTTCTTTGACTCGCTGGGGTGTATCGTTTTTTCTTGCCCAAGCGCTAGTTGCTCCCTTTAATGTTGAGGCGGGAATATAGGGGATGCCGAAGACAGGATGTAATACTGGCAATAGCAATTCCCTAAAACCCCGAGTACCACCAACCCGCATTCGCCAATTAAATGAAACTTTAATGACATTTTCTTCCCCAGCTAGTTGGGAGGTGCGCTGATTGAGTTTAGTATAAATTTGAGTACAACCTTGCTCCGCTGCTACTGTTTCCTTCAGAATTGACATCCTTTGAGTGGCATCATTTTCTGGGGGAATAGTAGGTTCAACCCAATACAGGGACTGCAGAGGATTGTTATTTCTGGCAGCAGGTTTTGGAGGTGTACTAGAGTTAACGGTAGGGGTAGGGTGATTTGTGATAGAACCAACCTCAAATTTAATGCTATTACAATTTAATTGGTGTTTATCTTTGAGTTTTTTCTGAATGGGGACTATTTGTCCTTGGGCAGCTTTGCGGGAATTATCATCAGGAAAACGAATCGTGAGAACTGAATTATCGTAACTTCCAAATTGAGACGATTCCAAGATTTTGCCCAGTTTTGAGTTGCTTTTAAATTCCGATAGGACAAATTCCTGCCATTTATCTTTTTCCGACTTTTTATTATTCATTCTTGTTCTGCCTCCCCAAGAATAGGTACTGCCCAAAATGACCACTCTTTTGCTAGTTCAATTGCCAATCGATTTAAACCTGTATATTTTTCTAATTCCAGATTAATCAAACTACTAGCATCGTTATAAGCAAAAGGTTCTTGACTTAACCTATGTAAAGTCTTGAGAAATTCTTGATATACTTGACCTTTGTATTTAGTTTCGTTAGATCCACTATTCGTATACTTTAGTCCATCTCCTACAAGTCGATGTAGTCCCCAGGTGGAGATGTATGCAGATAGTCCTTGAACAATACCACTTGCTTTTTGATGGTCAACAGGTCGTACTTGTGTTTTTACCTCCATCAATCCGTTGTAGGCATGACGACTAAAATCTCTAGTATCTAATGTCCGCATTAGCTATTCTCCCTGATTACCGTTAACTACAACCGTTTTATTATCAGTCCAACCTCTACCTAATCCCTCTAATCCTCCAAATTGGAGTCTATCGTTAAGAATTGCGAGTAGAGATTGTCTAACTTGCTGAGTTTTATTAGCTTCCTTTTCGGGTTTCACACCCCAGGGGAAAAATAATAAGGTTTCTGAAGGTATTGCTTCTTCTGAGCGAAAAGAACCACCAGCAACAACTTTTTCATCTTGGGCTAGTGCAATCCTAACTTCTCTTTGTAGTCCAGTTTCTACCAACGCTGCACAGTCTTCATTGGCGAGAATAACTAATTTAGTTTTCAAGTCCAGAATACTGTTACCATCGGGAATATGTTTGAATACTTCCCACTCGGTTTCCTTTAAGTTGATGGCTTTGATGTCAGCTTGATGGAGAATAGCACCTTGTAAATAAATTTGTTTACCTGCTACAGAGGTTATAGCTTTTTTGCCCTCATTTGATAAATCAGATTGCCATTGTTGAATCAATTGAGTTAACTGCTCATTTCTTAACCATCGATTCCATCTATTTAGCCACAATGGGCAGGTAATCCATAAAAAATGGTGGCTAAGGGAACCAATAGGAAATAGTAATAATGTTGCATCTGCAAACCAGACTTCCCCTTCCGTGGGTTGTTGACCATCTTGAATCCGTTGCCCAAAAAAGGTTCCAGTTTCAGCTTTTATTTCAACTATGGATTCTAACGATGAACGCAATTTACCCCGTAATGAAGATGAAGGAATATAAGGTAATTCGGTTTGGGCTTCACGGGCAATGCCCAATAGATTACCAGCTTGGGTACTTGCACCTGTATGTAATGGAGTCAAGAGATAGGTATAGGTCAGGTAATTCATATTTTCTTAGTTAGATGAGTATTTAATCCACAACATTTCCGAGTAACCCAGTTGTCGCCAACGGTTTACCCGATTTTCAGCTTCATCTTGAAACAGCTTTTGAGGTTGGTTTAGATAATATAAACTCCCTGAGGGTGCTGCAAACACCTGTGGGGCGGGAATACTTTTTCCTTCCTTTTGCTCTCTAAATCTACAACTAATTGGCACTGGTTTATCCGTTGCCATGCTGACAAAATCACCATCTATGAGTTTCCACTCCCACGGATAGGGACGACATAGGGAGATAGTCTGTTGATCTTTGGGGGTATGTCTCCTTTCAAAGACCCCAGGGGTAATTAGGTAAGCAATGGATTTCTCCCCATCTCGGAAATTCTGATTTGATATGGCTTGTAGTTCCTGCCATTGGTCCCCCAGTTCAGGACATGCTTCCATAATTGTCCGGTGTCCTTCTCCCCCTAGTCTGATTGTGGTTGGGGTCTTAATTTGTTGGTCAATGCCTATGGCTAAACTCCAATTTTGACGTAGGCGAATGGCATTTTCTACAAAATAACCGTCGGCATCTTTAACTTGTCTTGTCCCCGCCTCAAGGGTATTATGGGAACGGGTTTCTATGGTCCAACTTCGATTATCCTCCCCCTTTTCCACCAACCAATTTTTTTCCTCGATCTTTCCTTCTTCTAGATATGTTTTGACCACTGAGAAGGGGAGATATTGTCTAAACTCCGGACTTGGACCTTCGGCTGAATTACTATTTGTCTGTGCGTCAACGGGTTTAACTAATGGACAGGGTTGGGTTTTATCCCATAGGGCATTATGGATGTAAGAGCCATGTTCCCATGTGAGGGGGACCAGGGGAGTAGATTTGACAAATCCTAATGGACGGGGAAAATATAAGGTATTTCCTTTGTTGTTGTGACATAGGAAAGGACCAATAATCTTCAAGTCTTTCCTCTCCCCCAATAGTCCCCGTAATGCCCCCGCAATAGTATGACCAGATGGCGGAAATATACTGCCCGCCCAGGCCCTTTGTTGTGGTGAAAAAGGTTTGGCATCCCGTAACATCAGAATATCAATTGGAACTAATTTATACCAATACATTCAATTTTGCTCCCCCAGTGTAATGTGACGGCTGCGGTTAACAAAAGCTGCCAGTTTGAGCCAGTTCTGCACTTCACTGGTTAAGTGTGGTTCTGGGGTAGTTTTGAACATTTGTTCAAGAAAGCTCGCTAGTTGTTGTTGAAAGTTGGTTTTTGCGGGTTTATTGCCTTGGAATTGGTCACGTCTATCACAAAATGCCCTGGTCCAGGGTGCAATTGCCTCTGGTATTGGTGCTGGGTGTTGACTCCATAGACTAGCAGCCTGTTCAAATATGGCACTGTCTAATTTGTCTTCTGTCATTAACTTCTGCCAGTGATGGAAAACATCAAATTTAGCTGTTGATTTTAAGGTGTTGCCGTTACCGTATAATACCCGCACCTGTACAGCGTCTCTCGTCTGCTTCTGACAATCTTCGAGTTCTTTGGCATCTTTTTCTGCTTCCCAGAGATTTTCTAAGGCAATAGCGAGAGGGACGGAATGATGGGCAATAATCACACCAAAGCTGATGGTTGCACTTTGCCCCATGGTAAATAGGGGACGGTTGTGGATACTCTTCGGTAAGGGGGAGTGGCCTGACCAATGCCAGTAGTCCCCAGTGTTATCAAAATATTTGCCTTGATGATTTGGTTGATATTGAAAAGGGTCTTCTGCACCTCTAAAACATTGACGAATATCCCATAACCAGTGATCCCATTCCCAGGGGTTGATATAGGATAAAACATCATCACCCCCTGCGTAAATTAATTTACCAGCATAGCGTTCTTGGGTGAGGTAGGGGACAAGTTGGTTAGAAAAATCGAGTAATGCACGACTGAGGGCACTGTGAGTACTCGGTCCCATGCGTTTTCTGATGTTTAAGAAGTTCTGTAAGTCATCATTTGTGGCTAAATTCGGGTGGATATAAGAACGGTAACTTTCGAGTTTTGCTCCCTTTAACCATTCACTCATTTTGTCCCCGTCCCCAGCAGCTAATACATACCAATTAGATGGGTTGTTATTGGGGTAATAACGGCTGAGAATTTGATTAATTGTTTGGGAATAGTGCTCTTTTAATTCCTGATTACTAGGTTTTAAGTCTTCCATTAACCAACCAGCATTAAGTAAGCGGGGGTGATATTCGCTTTGCTTATCTATCCAAGGAATACCCCATCTACCCCGTACTTCCTCAATAGTCTCTCTGACCCCAGGAACTTTAGCCATTATTTCTTGACAAGCTTGTTCAAAGTTACGTTTATGATCTTGGTCATTAACTTTCAAGTACCCAGCCACACCGGAGGTTAAATCTGGATAGGATAGGACTTCACCTATATCTAATAATTCGGGGAGAATTTTATGTAAACCACGTTTGACAGTTTCTGTTGCGTTTAGTTGTTCTGAACCATCAAATAAATTTCCCTGTTTCCAGAATTTTTGTGTGTCTTCCTCACTCAGGTTGATATTCACCCCAGGGTTGACCACTGGACCGATGCCAGAAATAGTTGAACGGGGTCCAAAGGCTGTGGGGAGTTCCCAATTACGGACATTCTTAACTGATGCTAGGGTTGCACGGGTGGCATCAAATATGTACCCCCACCACGAACCAACGTTGGCATCAACTTTCGCCTTTTGCATTAACTCAGATTCTTGTTTAGCAAATAGTTGGTTGTCTTGAGTTCTTAAATTGTAGGCTTTGTTTTGTTCCTCTGACCATTGTTTAAAGTCCGCTGCAGTGGAATATTTCAATTCCTTACCTGCCGCACCAATTGGTAAGGCGGTCCAGTAAAATTGCCATTGGGATTTTAACCAACCCTGCCATGTACTATGATTGGGTTTTAAATCGTGCTTCCAACGACTATTATGGTTCTGCAAATATTGAAATACTAATTGACTGATGTACTGCCATTCTTCCAGCAGCGTTTGTTTGGCTGTTTGCATCGCAGCTTCAACTTTGTCCTGAGGTAAAACTACTACTAAGACGTTGGGGAATCCAGCGGTTAATAATGATTCTGAAGATGGTTTTTTCACCCATTCTGACAGTTCCGGATATTTCTCTCGCAACCAATAATCTATTAATGGTTGCCCGTAAAGGCTGGGATAAAGTAAGGTGTCAGGACCGTATTGTTCAGCTAGTTTCCAACAGACCTTAGCTGATAAATAATGCAATAGCCAAGAACCTGCCCAAAAATCGCGCATTTTCCGACTGGCTTTGATGAGTTCTTGGACCGGTGAGAAACTAAATACTGCTAGATAGGGATGGGATAATTTTTCCGTGACATCGTAACCTGCTAATGCACCTGCTAAGGCTGATTTGATACTCATGTAACTCCAGATTGAGGCATCCGGTAGGCCGATATCTGCTGGCATCAGCATTAAGGATTTGTTGTCCTTGCAGGTTTCTTCTGGTAAACAGCGCCATAGCCACCAAAATAGGGGTTTAATATTTTCAATATCAGTTTTTAAATAGGATTCTATCTCTTGTAATAGTTCTTCTTTAGGCTTTTGCAAGTATTCCCTACGATTGGATTCAATTAGGTCGATGTGCTGGCTAGTTTGTAAGTGTTGTTTTTCACCAGAAAGTAGATGGGAAATTTGTAAGTCCTGATTCTGGCTATGTACTAAATTAGCTGCAAGCTTATATATGGCGGCTCTGTCGCTAGCTGAGGCAATACAATCGGCTAGGAGTATATGTTGTAAAAATTCTGGATTGGAAGTAGTAGTGCCAGATTGTATGAGTTTCAGCTGGTCATAAAATTTGTTTCCACCTGGGTTGTTGTTATGTAATGCTTGTAATATGGGGTTACTTTGTAATCCCCAAACTTTAGCTCTCCAATATTCTTCTGACATAGGTTAAGTTTTCTCCATGACTTGTATTGTTATTTTATTAACATAATTTGGTATCTATCCAGTAGGATAAAATATCTCAATATTTTGGTATACAAGGTTAAAATCCTTTGGTCAATAGGGTTTTTACTTATATATAAAAATAGTATCAGGAATATTTTTTCTTACTTGACATCCGTTTTGTCTTATATTTTTGTTATATTCATTAATCTCCATGGTATTTATGTGACTTAAATTACTTCGTTTCTGCCAGATCAGTACATATTGAAGGAACAAATTTTTTATTTCTCTACTGGCCCTAACTCTTAGATTCTTTTGGTGGAAAGGGAGCTTAATTTGGCGATCTTTCCCTAAATCCCATTTCCTTATTTTTCTGATATTAGCTGTATACACCAGCCTCCAGATGTAGACTTGGAATACTGATAATCGCTCTTTTTCCCTGTCTTAATTAATTCCTTTTCTAAGACAGTATCACCTTTTTTGATATAGAAATCCCAATTATTTCTGATGGGGATACCTCCCTTATTGCTGGATTCAATAGTAGCTGTAACTGTTGCTTCGTTCCCCCCTGAATAGGCTGATATATCTAGAATTTTCCAACTTACTGGGGTAAAAAAGGAAGAGGCTAGATCCTCCTCTGATGCACACCAAGAGGTTGTACCTGAATATCCTTTATTGACGATATCGCTAAAGTATTCTTCCATGAATTTCTGGATAGACGTTTTGGTTTCAGTTTCTTCATCTTGGTTAGATAATTGACGAGGTTGGGGAGTAACTGTAGCTGTAACGACTGGTGTGCTTGTTGTTGGCTCAAATGCAACATTAGTAGGTGATGATTCCGTGGTATCGGTGGCAGTAGTATTAGATGCTAATTTTGATACCATTTTGTTAGCCTGCCTGAGGTTGTTTTGATATTCCACTATTTTCTTCCGGGCCAAGGAATAATTAGGGCTATCCCTGGAAATTGATTTCAGCAGATTTATTGCTTCCTGCCACATATTGACAACTAAAGCCCAGTCAGCTTGAGAGTAGGCTGTCTGTGTAATATTTGCAGCCCCTGCACCTTTGCTTAATGCGTCCTGATAGTAATCTATCTGGGCCTGAGTTGGTGTTGGTGTTGGTGTGGCTTCTTGGGGAGTTGGGGTAGGGTTGGGATGGTTGGTTTTGGGTTGCTGACAACCCAATAACAGTAAGGGAAGCACTAGGGTAAGAAGAAGTTTGTGGTTTGGCATGATGGAACCGTTACATTCTTTTAAAGCAATGTTTAATTGAAGACGAGAAGATGAATTTTTTATTCAGTAAGACTAGTTTTGTTTCCATTCAATTCAATTAATAACCGTACTAGCAGACCATAATTGACGATTACCTGATAATTTTGTATGGTTCGCTCACCACAACACCGGAAAGGGGAGGGCAATGGAACTACTATGTATCCGGTTATCAACAATTAAGGGCTACTAGGGAGTAGGGAAAAACATTTGAAGCGATCGCACAAAAACGGGTGTTTTACCAACATTCAAGATATAACAAATAGTTCAGAAAGTCCTTGAATCAACTTGCTGTGTACATAATCTTGTAAAGTACTTGCACTAATAGAAGTGGGAGGCATTTTGGCAAATGCACCTACCTCATCTTCTAGTTGGGTTGTAGGAATATTTTTGAGTTGAGTCGATTCTGTAATTAAGTCTATAGGACGAACTAACTCTAGTTAAAAGTTGCATTTTCTCAACCCTGATTTATGTAGGTGGAAGATGATTGACAATCATGATGGCTATTAACAGCAGATTCACGAATGTAAAATCTGCTGTTCCACAAGGCTAATAGTCGGTTTTGTATTTGCAGACAGTACTTTTTATTACTTATATGGCAGACGATGATTCTATTAGGTTTAATTCAGTTGAGGTCCCCTAGGGAGTAGGGAGGACTCAATCATTTATCGTCGTTTAGATCCGGTTAATACTGCTAGTAAGCCTAGTATTAAACCGATAGCTATCCTGAATAGGAAGAAGCCCAGGGGGTGTAATGCTTTCATATCTCTGTTCCTCAATAACACTAGCGTCACTTTAGTTTTTATTCAATTGAAATCCCAGGAAATAGGAATTTATGAGCGTGGTTTATGGTAGTGGAAAGGACACTTGATTTCTATTCAATTAATAAGCCCATAGGGGTAGGGATTCTTATCCTCCGCCAAAATTAATCCGGGTGTTGATCTAAATCTTAGGGGGTGGTATTTTGGTATTACCAACCCCTAGCATGCACGCTCCTACAAACATATTTTAATACTCTACCTACTGGGGTATTTGGGTCATAATCATAAACATCAGTTCCTTGTTCTTCATAAATTTTTTGACCATTACTGTCGTAGTATTTGTTCGTTTGTACAATTGATTTATCTGATCCACAGTCGCCATGTAAACTGGTTACCAACATATATCCTTGTACTGTTTTTTGGATTACATCAAAATTTGTGTCACGAATACTATCAGTATCTAAAAATATGGGCAGTTCATCTGAATTTTCCCCGATTTTGATTAGAGATGATTCTTGAGCCAGAACAACAGAATTGAAGGTAAACAAGAAAGCGATAGTCAATAGAAACTTTAAACTGTGCATTGGGAAAACCATGGTAGTGTTGAGTCATGTTAGAAACAGACAGATTGGTAGTTTAAATCTGTCCGCTAAAAAAACTAATTAGTTGGTCTAATTTGATACTTTTTATTCAATTGGTATCCCTAGCGAGCAGGGATAACTTTGCGTTTTATTGTATAGGCACCTGGAAGAGGCTGCTTCCAGGTCAAGTCTGTCCCCAGATTTCTCAAAGTCTTATAAAAGCTGGATTCCAGTTTTTCATTTCCTCAACACTGATTTCTGTACATAGATAGGGGAGGTAATTGACAGCAGATTGACGAATGTAAAACCTGGTTTTTCAACAAAGCTACTAGTTAATCCCATACTGGTAAACAGTAGTTTTTATCACATATAACTAACCGCAAGTTTCCATTCAGTTGAGATCCCTGGGGAGTGGGGACAGGCCCTTCCTAACCTATTGCCCTGTAATGCAGTAGCTAAGGCTAATTTGATACTCATAGAGATCTAAATAAAGCAAGGTTTTGTGTATGACTTATATTGCTATTCTATTGGTAGATTTCAGTATTAATCTAGTAGTATAAAATATGTCAGATTTTTTGTAATAGGGCTGAAACCCTCTACCAATTTAACTTTTACTTATATGTACACATGGAATTACAAGTATTTTTTCTTCCTTGACATCCGTTCTGTTCTGTGGTACTAGATCAGCCGCATTAAATATCAAGAAGGGTAGTTCTTGCGGAGGGCAGAAGGTATAAATCCCTTCTGGTCAATGCCCAAACATTCCGATGAAAAGGGAGCAAGGGGTTCAGGTACGGAGCCTCCTGCCTCTTTCAAGAATTTCTGGAGTTGCTGAATGGGGGTATGATTGGTCGAAATCCGGAAGGAGTTTTCGAGGCTTTCAGCTATCGGTTCATACCGCGAATCAGCAACGCCGAATTTCTCACCAAATTATCCGCGCTGAGGAAGCCCATAGATTTATCTATGGGGGCAAGGTGCGGGCTTTCTTCATGGCCGTGGTTCCATCATAAAAAACTCATAATAGGGAAACACCACGGCAACCTTAGTTACTGTGGTGTTTCACCAAACTCCCTTTCTGACTTTTCCCGTTAAGTCGTGAAACCTCGACATAATAAGGGTTTTGGAGTAAAGATAGATTCTCAACAAGCAACCTTTAATGAGAATTATCGACAAGACAATAGGACTTTGGGACGGGGGTTATGATAAGCGATGGCGTAGCCGCCGCCTCGGCATCGCTCAAATAAAAAGATAACGGGAAAAGTCAAACTCCCTTTCGGGGTAATGTGAGCTTTGACAATGTTATACGTCGGTACTGTTCCATTCGACACTTCCTTAACCCCTTTAAAGATGTTTAATCGTACACCTCCGGTGCGCCAAAGGCGAACGGTTCTAGAGCAAGGGATAGCTTGGCAT
>Ga0116227_10012534_pt1 | contig 13742 bp, 7 predicted proteins | sample S1TSphgellanicum_FD_89693 | JGI IMG/M metagenome (GOLD analysis project Ga0116227, IMG submission 89693) | Host-associated microbial communities from peat moss isolated from Minnesota, USA - S1T2_Fb - Sphagnum magellanicum MG | ecosystem: Host-associated > Plants > Peat moss > Unclassified...
ACTAGGTTCAATTGAACAATTGTTGTAATTTGATCACTAGATAGAAGACTTAAACCCATGCTCACCCACCAATTAAGATGAAGGATTGGTTCATGACAAAATTCCATTGATCAGCATATCGAACTTTGGAGGTGAGAGAATAAACAAAATGGTTACAATTGTGCACATAGGTGCAATTAGAATGTCATTTGTGTGAAACCACTCCCAACACAATGGGCAAGCTTTGACTAAAATGAAGCTCCTTTGATCCTTAATTTGTTCACCAAGATGCACAATGGGTAAAGGAAATGTGAAATTTCAAAACCCTAATTGCATATGGCCCAATTAGTTTTGCAAGCACTACACATAAGTTGAGCAACAATATTTTTTTATGAAAAAACCTTAGTAATGTTATAATCAACATAATCAATTTGTAACGTAGTTAATTCCACCTTATAAAAAATTATTAATTCCACCTTTTTTAGGTCATATAATTGTTCAACCCTAAGAAAAAATAATTGTTCAAGTTATTTGGTCTCCTTGCACAACTAACTACCACATTGAAACCTTGAATATATATTATTTGGGTAAAAGCACACTATGCCCCCCAAAAATTATAATCATGAATATTGCGTTTTTACATTTGGCTTTTTAATGTAAATATAAACATCACATTGTGGATTATTTTTGTTTGTTTGAAGTATATTGGATTAGATTTAGACCTAAGAAAATCGTTTAAAAAGAAATTTTTAACAAACATTGTTGAACTTCAACATATGAAGTATATTTGTGACGAAATAATACTTGTCATGGAATATGAAAAATTGCATACATACTTCAAAACTAGGGTTGTGGGTGGAATGTTTTGGTGAATTTGATGGTGGTCATTATTATTGATATACATCAATTGAATCTAAGGCCATTTGGAAGTTTAAAAAGTTTGGTTGAAAATTCATTATATATATATATATAAATCTAAAGGAAAAATATTTTATGTATTTTAAAAAAACCAATACCAAATGAAAGAAAAAGAGATTTTATAGTTGGGCATTGCATTATTTTTTCAAATTTCTTTTGTTTAGTAATGTCTTATGAACCACAAACATGAGGCCTTATGGCCGACAAAAAATTGCACATTATATATGTTATGTACATTGATATTATTCAATCTTCTTCATCTAAATGTTGGATCTAAATTAATTTTGATTTAAAGCGAAATTTGAGTTTCAAAATGTTGTTGTGCACATTCTAGGGTTTTTTTTGTTGATGTATAAAATTGTCAAATGATGCCATCAAAATTTAAACTTATTATATATGATGACATTAGTTATACATCACCTTTTTTGATGAAAATTGGTTCACTTGTAATGTGCTTTCACCCTTTCTAATTTGGGTTCTACAACCTTAAAGACTTAATAGTACCCTCCATTTTCACAAAAACTTTATTGTTCTTTATTTTAGCACATGCCAAATCAATTTGATGGGCTTGAACCATCATTTGATATTTCTCCTTTGTAGTCACTAAACCAAGCAACGGCCAACTCATGGGCACACCTTTCTTTATGCCACAATACCCCAAAAAGTTTGTGTGCAAGTTCATTGTTGGTGATTTTTCATTTGTGGGGAAATTTTTGAAGTACAACTCTTTAGTTTTCATCCTTGCCTCAAATAAAAGCTCAAGGCTATCGGGCATAAGCACACTAAGCCCCCCAAAACTTGTAATCACAAGTATAATCTTTCTGTAATTATTTCTTTTTGTAATGTATGGACATCACATCTTGGATTATTTTTGCTTGTTTTAAACATAATTGATTAATTTGAAACTTAATCTAATCAAAAAAAATTTAATCCAACAAAAAATGATTTTTTAATGTTTGGAGTATATTTGTGACGAAATAATACATGTCATAGACTTAGAAAAAAATGCATACATACTTCAAAACCAAGGTTGTGAGTGGAATTCTTGGGTGAATTTTTTTATGGCGTATGATATTGATATACATGAATTAAATTTTTGACCGTTTAAAGATTTAAAGTTTTTGGATGAAATTTCATTAAAAAAAAGTGTGTTTATTGCATTTTTTAACAATAAATGCATAATAATATATTTATTTAAGAAAAAAACCACTACCATATACCTCCACGTTAAGCGGCAAAGTTTTTACAATTGTACTATTTTTTTTAATGTAGTCACATTTTAATAAACATTTTTTCAAACCTACCTAAATGACATAATCAACCTAGTATCCCAAACCATTTAAGCACCTAAATAAAGGTTACTTAGGCTACATAAGTTACATGGGGGCTTACTTATAAAGGTCTACCTAAAGGTTGCCCAAGTTGCCTAGGCTATGTAAGATCCTACCTAAGGGTTGTTTAGGTTACATTTCCATATGCAATATCTATGATGCCACATGTGAATCTACCATTAGATAACTAGTGATTTAGAGTTGCAATGTTCATCTAATAATTGCAAATATTACATTTTGTTGCATCCATGTGTGTCAAAGTTTTCTTTGATATTTTTTCACTTAGAGATGTAAACATTCACTATTATTCACACAATGAGAACTAGTTGTTGTTGCCCTTGTCATGATTATATTGGTTGTAATATTTGGGTTTTGTAACTTCTTTTGTGATGTCATGTGTTAGTTTATTATTTGATAAGTAAAGATTTATAATTGCTACATTTAGCTAATATTTGCATGTATTGTGTTCTATTGCACCCATGTGTCAAGTTTCTATTTGATATTTTTTCATTTAGAAATGAAAACATTCCTTATTAGTTGTGCAATGGGGACTAATGTTTTAAACCCTTGTTTTGATTATATTCGGCATAACAACACATCTTTGGGTTTTGTAATTTCTTTTGTGATATCACATGTTAGTATATTGTTTGATAATTAAAGACGTAAATTTTCAATGTTCATCTAATAGTTTCATGTATTATGTTTTATTGCACCCATGAGTCATGATGTTAGGTATAATCACAACACCTTGTCGCTACATGGCATGCCACATCATCATCATGAGAAATTAAGTTGTTAATCACAAAAATCAATGGTGCTTTCAACTAATTGATAAATGAAATTTCATGAAAACTAGTATCATGAGACAAGATGTTGATTATAATTGCAAAATTTTATTGCCACATGGCATGCCATGTCATCGTCATGGGAGATTGAATCATTATTAGTCATAAGGGTCAATGGTATTTTTTATTAACTAATTCCATGCCACAAATATATATTAACACAATTTGAAAAATAATGATATGTTTTACCACCAAAATAAACTAGTTGTCATATTCATTATAGTCACAAAACCATGATGCCATGTGGCATGTTGATGTCCTTTGTCACTACTTAATGATTTAGGTGATTCATAAGTAGTTATAGATGTAATTAAAAAAACAACAATTATTTTTGGGTCAAGTTGAAAATGGCACAATGTGATCTAATGAACCTTAGTAATGGGAAGTTATGTTAGTTAATAGGATTGAAATCCATGCCCACTAAAAAATCTTGCAATTGACATACTTTGTGCATCATTGCTCGAAATAACATGTGCAAAGGATGCATGAAAGGGAAATAACATTGTGAACATGCACCTAAGCATTCTACCAATGGCAAAAATCACATATATATATAATAATATTAGGGTGCCCACACTCCTTCACATGGAGGGCCCATTATTTCATGACTTTTATTAACAACTACAATCAGAAAACATGGATTTTTTTCCTTAAATAAATAAATAAACAAATATATATATAAGGAATTGGTTGAAAGGTTAATTTGCAACAAAAATATATATATTTGAAAAAAAATAGGGGTGAAGAACATTTGTTAAAAGATTTCATATCCTACTATAATAAAAATTGGATCATGTTAGCAAGCAACCTAATTTTTCACATCACACCCAAATGGTGTTGTTTGATAAAAATAAGACATTGTTTGGGAAGGTTAGAATTATGATATATGAAGCATCAATTCCATGATACCTTTGGGCTAAGGCTCTCCTTACATCACATTTATTTACAAGTCCATCTCCTACCAAAGCAAACCTTTGGTACATTTCTTAATGAACAAATTTTTGGAAAAAATCCAAACTTGAACTAGTTGCTTATTTTTGGCAATATCACATATGTGCACATCCCAAAGGAGAAGCAAAAGAAGTTGGGTTCAAAGTTCTAAACTATGTTTTCTTGAGGTATGATGTCCAAATAAAGGACACATGTGCCTTGTCATCCAACAACAAGAAAAATCATCAATAGTAAATATGCATGCTTTTATGAAAGGAATTTTATTCTATTATTGAACAAAAACTCCTACCTAGGAAATTTTTGAAATCCCAACCAAACATGGAACAATAATTAATAAAATACTACAATTCAACTAGTAGCACAACATATCACACCATGATGATAGTTTCAAAGCTCTATCTTTAACAAACAACATGTCATTGCATGATCTTCCATTTTTGGACCAAATGTGCACAAACAATTTGTTGATTCCCCTATTGCATTAGGCTCTAGCATCCCTCTACATCCTAAATATAAAAGGTATTCCTTTTGGCCTCTTTTCTCCATCCTACACCCTTTTCTTTGGAGTGTGTTTCTTCCCATTTCATGAACACAATTTCTCAAAGTGATTGGCTTAGAGATGCCAAGGTCATCACAAGCAGTAGAATTTTCTTTTTAGTAAGGCCCCAAATGTCTTCAACTCCTAGATCTATGGATGGTAGACCCAACATGCATAGGGAATTTCTACACCATTTTATACTACCCTTAGGAATATGGAAAAACACTTGAAGCTTTTTGGTGCCTTTGCCCACATTGTGCATGGGCAAGTTCAATAAGTTATTGAAACTATTTGTACCACTACAAATAGTTTGAATGCAGAGGAAGGGAAGTACAAGGTTGAACAATAAATCTTGGAGTTGAAAAAATAACTTTAGAAGATGCAAACTACCCAATTGTAAGAGGCCTTAACCATTCAAGGTCTATAGGTTGAATTATGAAACTTCCAAAATGTGCAAGCTAGATTGCATGAAGTCTAATCCCAAAATAACAAATATTGAAACTAATTACCAAAATTGCAAAACCAAATTTTCAGGTATAAGTTTTGTTCTTGATGTTTTACAAGAAAAAATAAACCAATTTGAGTAGAAGTATCCTAAGGAAAGAAACTTTTGGTAAGTGTGATTAAAAAAGAACATTAGTTGGCCAAGGATAAAGCTCATGATTTAAAAATAACTTTAGTTGGCCAAGGATAAGGATCACAAGGCAAAACATGATAACCATTTCTTGGTGAAAAAGGTGAAAAAACAAGTGGAAGACCTCAAACAAGCTACTAAAATGATTGAACTACTTCAAAAAAACATTTATGATATGAAAGTAGATCCACCCTTGAATCAATAGGAAATTGATGCCATGGAGCAAGAATGTAGGATCCTCATGAAAAGGATGGAGTTGTAGATGAGTACCATCATTGGGTATTAGCAAAATTTGAAACCTTGAAAATGGAACATGCTTTCATGTAGCTTGCACTAATAATTTATCAACAAAAATGAAAGAAGGCTAAATGTAACAAGAGGACATATACAAGGCAAGGATTAGTACAATGTTCAAAAACGCATCTACTAGTTATTGATAGGACAAGGAATAGTGTTAGGCTCAACTCCAAGCCTTTCAAAATGGTTTCCCTTATTTTGTGTTATTGGAACTTGACTTTAGGCAAACATAAGTCTTAAATGCTCACAAGTTCCAATAGTCACTAAAATCAGGAGGAAATTGAAACAATATGGACATAGATTCTAAAACTATAGTAGGTGTTATCGAAGAAGCCATTACTAGCGTTATTATAATAGTGGCCATGGCTATTGTAGAGGTTATAAAGGAGGCAAGGCCTATTTCCATGGTGGAATAGTTTTTTTTTGGGTATAACTAGTTTTTCATTTTTAAAAATAGTTTTGGTGCATATTCCTTTAGTTAGTGATCATGAGGATGTAATTATAAATAGGAAAGAGGGTGATGTAAAGGCTACAATAGACTTTAAATTTATTATAAATATATATAAATAACATTTTATTACTGGATGTGATACTAAAAACCCATTACCAAATTTCAAATTTGAAACTCATTATTGAAAATATACCACCATTAAAAATTATATTTTATTTTCAAAAAAAAAAATTTAGTGATAAAATATTGACTATTAATAAGGATTTCCAAGTGGTATATGAGATTAAGTACAATAAGTTTTGGAGTAAGTTTAAGAAATCAAATATTTTTAGGGTAATTGTCATTTCAAGATGATTATATTTCCACCATTGTTTTGAGGTACTTAGGTGTGGAGTTTTTTGGGTGAATGAAAGGTAGAACTTGCCATTGTATTTTGTTGCAATTTTTTTTTCTCGAAGTATTTTTTTCTAGTATAATTTTATGCTTTTGTTTTTGAAGTTATATTTGATTCACAAGTTTGGATGTTAAGACTTTGTAATTTGTTACCAAGTTTGTTATAGATTTCGTCACTTTGAAAAATGAGTAGTCTATTTGTAATACATGTAGGCATAACTTTTTCCCATTGATTATTTGTCATTTCAATGTCATAAGAAGTGCATTTCATTCCTTTATTACTATTTTCAAATCCTAGATTTACCAACTAGAATTAATAGATCGATCACATCAATGACTCCTAGAAAGATCCAAAAAAGATTTATGAGCCTTGACACATAAAAATCATTGACCACGTGTGATATAGCTTTGTAAATAGGATTGAACCACTTGGAAACATTAGTAGAGAAGTTAAATTGATTGCACAAATAAATCTTGATTTAAGAAGATATTTTTGTGGAAAATGCAAATATCACCAAAAAAGGAAGCTATAGGCCACAATTCTCACCACAAATTTTTTATGAATTTTAATCTCAAATTTGACATTCATGCATTAAAGAAAAATTTCAAAACACATGAACAACAACAAATTATTCACAAAACTCTGAAATATTAAGTTATAGATTCTATGATGAATCTCTATGCATTGACAACATTGCATACAAGAAAGCAAACACCAAAGACAACTTTTTCAAGCCTATGACAACATTGAAGCCACGAGATAAGGTCTCAAGATCTCACCAATAGACTTTGATACCACAAATAATTTTTTTAAAAATTAAGGATATTTCCTTGTGGAACATATAATGCCAAAGAAAAAAACAATGAACAACAAAATGTCAAAAGACAAAAGGTTAATGATAGGAAAAAGACAATTTTGAAAACAAAAAATTGGGTAACATATACAAACTCCACTTTCAAGGTGTACACACCATGTGACAATCAACATTATTACTTGAGGAAGAAGGAGCCAATGAAGCCAAGGAACAATTGAATGATTGAATGAAACAAAATGTAAACAACACCAAAGAATGATACAACCTAACCCTAACCCTAATCCCATCATGAACATTGGATGAGTAATGAGTATTAGGCGACATTCACTTATGAACAACATTCCAAGGTATAATTTATTAACTTGTAGTTAAATAACAAGGTTAGAAGTAAGTAGCCAAATTATGTTTGGAATGCAACAATCAATAACATTATTGAACAAAATTTGTTATATCTAGGTTTCATCGATCATTGATTGCTTCCAACAAAACATGGATTAACTAATGTGATGGATTTCAAGAATATACAACTATTGTGTGTGTATATATATATATATACACACACAATGATTTTCTTACATGCCTTTTTTTCTTGAAAAAATTTGGAAATTTCGGTATGAGTTTTTTTTAAGTGTAAATTTGAATAATTTTTCTATTTTTAAAATCACCATTTTTTTTATATCACAAGATTGAAAGAAAAACCATGATACCATACTACCTAGCCCAATTAAAAATTAATTAATTAATTCTTGAAATTGTCAAAACTTTCTTAAAACACCTACTTGCCATGCTACAAATTTGAAAGAAACATTCATCATTTAATATAATTCTGAATTGCAAAATACTATTATAATGCTAAAAATAAATGACCAAAATAATTAATTGTTGGGCACTTTGTTGGAAGATGCTAGTAAACTGGCAAGATACTAGGGTATTGCATTATTGTAAGGCATATTATAATATTTAGTAGTATTTTGACCATAATACCTAGCCAAAGCATATTATTACATACCAATAGTTTTTAGAACCCATTATGTGATTGGTGTTTAAGTTGATTATATACCCTCAACACTCAAGAATGGGTCCCCCAAAAATACATGGTATTTACATATTTAGGTTTAATAGGAAAAACCCGAAAACATGCCCCATACACAAATTGATTAATTGGTAATTTTTTGTATATAAAACCTCTTTATAATTTGGAAGGTCCCAAAAGTGAACCAACACCCCATGGAGGATGGATGGTTTGTGTGAATGGGAAACATTTTTTCGTTTTATTCTTGTCCCATAACTAACTATGGTTAGTTATTACTAATTGTTCACATGTATTTCCTTTCTTAGTAGCCACCAAATGCCTAACCTACTTATTTACATGTTTAGTAATTTCTTACATCCCTTATCTACTTATGATATTTACCTCCTTAACCTAGGTAATTATCGGCATTGGGTGGTTCTTTATTTTTACAAAGAATGCAATTGTAAAAATAATTAATTAAAATTCTTTCAATTCTTGTTTCACATACAAATGGAAAAAGGAATCCACATTTTCAAAAAGAAAAATTAATTGAATTGTACCAATTAGATTGGGTTTTGGTCCAGTTTTTTATCCCATGGACTATAATTAAAGTTTAATTGTTGATCAATCTTTGATGAAACCCCTATTATAGTCTTTTCTCTTTTTTCTCCCCTAAAGAGATGTAATTTGGTCCCAATTCTAATTATGATTCCACCAATAAATGCAATCAAGAACCTAGTTCTAATTATAGTTTTCAAATAAAATCAAATTTATCTTTAGTTTTGAAAATCAACCCCTTTTCTAGTTGTGGTTGAACTAACAATTTTGACCCACCAAAGCATGTACCTACCCAAGTACATGGCTAGTTATTATTATTTTTCATAACCAACCAAATAGGTTGTTATTTGATAAAAAAAATTTAACCACATAAAATGTCATATCATTTTTTTGGAAAATTTAGACTTGCTAGTTATCAATTTCATTATCAAAATGATAACCCTGATTATCAATTTATTTAATTATTTTTTGGGTAATAAGTGTAGGTTATGCATAAAGGTCAATTCTCAAATACCCACCTTGAAAATTGTTGATTATTATACTACTTAGATATAGTAGGTTATAAGGTTTATATATATATATATATATATAGATACTTATGGGTCATTAATAACCTACATAGCTAAAATTCCAATCATTCTAATAACATATGACTCAAAAGGATCTTGCTTATTCTTAAAATGATATATATTAAACAAATATGTTATCTACCAATTTTCAAAAAAGTCAATAGTTAGGTTGATAATTGCATGCTTTTTCAATAATGGGCTAACATTAGTGAATACCAATGTTGGCAAGTTTTGGGATTTTGGGAGGTTCACATTTAGGTTATAGGTTAAGTTTTACAATCTTTGGATCAAAGGTTTTGAGTTTTGTTGAAACTACCATTTGGAAGTTAATGGAGTATTCAATTTTTTTTCAAAGTGGAATTATAACTTAAATTAAGGATATTGCCTTGTTTTAAACAAGCTTAGGTAGATAAGTGCAACTTTATATATATTTCAAAAGCTTGCCCTTACATTTTAGGCAAATCATTTCATTTGATTAATCATACATAATGTTTACTTTGAATTGTGTGCACTAGTTGAACAAATGAATATTACACAAAAACAAATTGTTTAACTATTTGTAATGGAGATTAACATGAAATCAATTGTGCATTGGTTATGTTTTCAACAATATAGTTGCATAAATTATTTGGTAATTTTGAAAATGATGGCATCATTCCATTTCACCAAACCATGTGCCAAAAAAATAGACCTCAAAACTAGGGGTTAACTAAAAGTTGACCATTAAATTTAGTTTGGGTTACTGAAAACCAAACTTAAATTGGGTCTAATTTTTAGAGCTAAAACTAAAACCAAAATTGGAATTTATTCATTTGAATAATTGAATTCCTAGTTCCTATTATGTGTGGAACTAAAACCGAGATTTTTGAAATTTGTTTTGAAGGGAAAATTTGAACTTCAAAATTGGGGTTAATCAAAGTTAACTACTAGTTCTAGTCTAGGTTATCGAGAATCAAACTTTAATTGGGTCTAATTTTCAAAACTCAAACTTGAACTAAAACTATGTTTTTTTGAAGAATTAAATTATTACTTCCATTTATGTGATTGTGGACCCCTAAAATTGAAATCAAAATTATTCTAGTTTATATTTTATAATCACAACTATAATTTATTCATAAAAATAAAAAAAAACCCAACATTAGTAAAAATGCCAATTTTTTTGGGGGTTGTTTCTAAGCATAATTCAAGTTGTGTAATTTTTTAAGGAATTGGTCTATGGGAGATTTTGCATAATCTTTCGTATGGTTATCCTTGAACAATTGATTTTGCATATTCAATCATATGGTCATCCTAAGGCAATCTCAAAAACAATTCTTAAAACAACTATCTCATTTCCAAGCCTAACTACTTCACTTATTTCTTAATACCTTCCTTTTCTCCTACTAACTTTCCTCATAACTACCAAAATCATTTCCAATTAGCCACCTCCTATCCTTATACTTAACTACTTCACTCCTTTTCCCTACTCACCAACATGGATATATGAAAAGACAAATGAACACGAACCTTTTCATGTCCATGGTATTTATATTAATTCAAATTAAATTTGACATTGACATAAATAATGATGAATTACTGAAAAACATATGGGAACATTAAAAAAAAGAAAAAATGAATCCAATTTTTGGTTCAATTAACAACAACATGCAAGCTACATCTTGCACAAGGTTTAATTCTTGATCATTTGGCATTTGACCCTAATGGTGTAACAAAACATGGATTAACATATTCAACTTTATCTAAAATTTATTCCAAAACACATTTGTATTTACTTTCTCCATTATCAAATAGAAATTTCCAAAGTAGATTTGATTTTATAAAAAGAAATGGTTCCATTAAAAATAGATACACAATATGAAATAACAATTGTAGTTTCTTTTGAAATCATATTGTATGAAATATATAATCATACAATCTTTTAATACACATTTTTTGTAATTACATTTCCAAGACATTTTAATTGATACAAATTTATTAACATTTCACATTATTTGATTAAATGAAACAAAAATACAAAACATTCATGCAAGTCAAGAAATTCGCAATGTTATATATATATAATGTTTTAATATTGTTACAAGGAACATGGGACAATGATTAGTTATGATAAACCCATATTATTATTTAAAAAAATTCCATAACAAATTTTGGTGTTAAATTATAATATAGGTTTTTTTAAACAAAATTACATGAAAAGCAATATATGTACTTGTAATTTATAAACTACCTAAAATGCAAACATTGTATTTCAATTCCATATTGCACTCCATTTTGAAAGACATGACTTTAAAATGCCCAATAATAATAATTGGAGATTTTAACATAAACATGCTAATAAAAACAAGTGAATCATTAGCTTTACAAAATCTCATGAACAAATATAATTTAAAACTTTATTTTTCAAGAAGTTCAACAATTAACAACACACAATTTGATCGTATTTGGACAAATTATCCAACACAACAATGTTATTTTCAATCAACATAAGCCTATTGGATAGATCATAAATGTCGCAACCCTAACATTGGGTTCGCAACTAAGTGCAGGGTGCAAAAGCCCATGAGGCCAAAAGAATGTGTTCAAATGTGAAACACATTTTCACAAATGGGGGAGAGTGCCAAAGATTGAGCCCAATGACTTCCAAGTGCACTCTCACTTTGGGAATTGCACTCATAAAGGCGTCCCGAGTGTTTAAAACCTTAGTTAAAAAAGTAAACAAACACCAAATTGGGCCCTGAAAATACCATTGGAAAGGTCTTGAAGTCTAAATGCCTAAAATGTCCTCAAATTATTCATTTAAACTTGAAATGCATGAGTTATGATCAAAAGAAAGGCCAAAGGTGAAATTGAGAATTTGACTTTCGACCACAAATCCTTTTAAAGCAAGGATGAAGTGATCTCCAATTGGGGTGTCTAATATACTGTTGGAAAGATCTTTTTGAAGCCTATAAAATATTGTGTCACATTCTCCAAAAAGGTTTGATTTAAAAATATATAAGCATCAAAAGTTTCAAAACAACAAAAGCTTTAATTTTAAGACTCCCACTTGGGAATCCTGAAAAAAAATGCCATTTGGATGTAGCCCATGTGGAGAATCACATAGTATACTTTAGGGAGGGGAGTGGTGCTTCCTCCCAAAAGTTACAGCTATTGTAAAACTTGTGTTTGAAGTTGTCCCTACTAAGTTTGTTGCACCACTTGCATTCAACTTGCACTAACCACCCTCTTTCTTTGGTTATGCAAGTTGACTTCATCTTGAACTCTTGCTTGTGAGTTTGCCTTAGTCCCATTTCGGAGCTTCAACACACCCTCCTACCCTTGAAATGTTATAAGTTAGGGAACATGCCTTGACTTTTTTCTTTTTTTGTTGTTTCATTCTAAGACCCACATTTGGATATCTTAGGGGCACATCAATAAATGTATATATTTTGCATTCAATTCACATTTTTTTGTTTCCATGTAATCAATATTATAAACAAACATAATTTAAATATTCATTAAAAAAAATCATAATCATACACAAATTTTTTTTTATCACATCATTTTTCATTAACATTCAATAATCATAGACTCAAAAAAATTCTAAATCATAATCATTTGTGAACACTTTCAAACACTATAATTATTAAAATTTTATTTCATTCATAGCTTTAATTCGAAATATTATAATTAAATAACTTTGTCATAAAATGGCATAATTAATACACCTTGTGAACAACATTAAGTACAAATATAAATAGGCAAGGACCACATGTCATTGATGCCTTGTTATTCATTCACACCCCACAAAAGAAAAATAGTTATGATCTCAAATATGAAGAAATAGGGGCATTCATTTTGTTTCTTTTATAGGCCATTCCCATTATATTTTTTATAATCTTTTTGACATGATCATCTCACATTCATTTCATCTGAATTAGTACATGATAGAAAGATCCTTTAAGTAAAATGTTGTTGGCCTTGACACATTTTCACACTTTCCACCCTATTTCAACAACCCACCCTACTTGTGTTTTTCCTTCAATTTTTAAATTTAATATGCATATTGTTGGTCATGTTTCAGATGTGGTACCCACATTTTTACGATTATCGGCAAAGATTATAACATTAGGACTTTCCATTCAACTGAAAAAGTGTGTAATTTGGTCTCCATAGGGATTAGACCCATCCATATCAGGGTGAAAGCACATGTCGCAACCCCACTTTGGCCAAGTGTGGGGGGTGAAGCTCAACACTTGGAAAAGTTGGAGGTTTGGAGTCCTCCGGGACTCTCGAATGTTCAGAGCTCGACAGCAAGGTCCAAAACACCTCGCATTGGGGTGTTCTTGGTGTCATTGAAAAGGTCTTGAAACGTAGATATCGAAAATGGCCTCGCATTGGCAATTCGGACATTTGCAGCCCAAGTTATGGGCAAAAGAAGGGCCGGGAGTCAAACTGGCAGTTTGACTCCC
>Ga0116227_10012535_pt1 | contig 13742 bp, 11 predicted proteins | sample S1TSphgellanicum_FD_89693 | JGI IMG/M metagenome (GOLD analysis project Ga0116227, IMG submission 89693) | Host-associated microbial communities from peat moss isolated from Minnesota, USA - S1T2_Fb - Sphagnum magellanicum MG | ecosystem: Host-associated > Plants > Peat moss > Unclassified...
CTTATTGCGTGTATCAGTGGGCATTGAACATATCGACGATATCAAAGCCGATTTTGAACAAGCATTTGCAAGCATAAAAAAGTAAAATTAAATGAGTACTACCTCCACATATAGTTACCATAAGCTTTTCAAACTGGAAAATGGCAAGAAATTGCGCAAGCTGGATATTGCTTATCAAACCTATGGTCAATTAAATGCCAATAAAGACAATGTCATCTGGGCTTGTCACGCACTTACAGCAAATGCTGATGTGCTGGACTGGTGGAAAGGTCTTTTTGGTAACAATGCGCTTTTCAACCCCGATGAGCATTTTATCATTTGTGCCAATATTGTAGGCTCGCATTATGGAAGCACCAATCCATTAAGTAACAACCCGACAACTGGTCTCCCCTATTACCTGGCATTTCCGGAGTTCACCATCCGAGACCTCGTTGCTGCACATCAATTGCTAGCGGCTCACTTAGGTATTCAACACATTAAAGTATTGATTGGTGGATCTTTAGGTGGTCAGCAGGCCTTGGAGTGGGCAATTTCAGCGCCTCAACACATTGAGCATCTGATTTTAATGGCTACCAATGCAGTACACTCTCCATGGGGCATTGCTTTCAACGAAAGCCAGCGACTAGCCATTTCGGCAGACCGCAGTTTTTATGCGCATAAACCCGATGGTGGACTCAAAGGTTTAAAAGTTGCCCGTAGTATCGCTTTACTTTCTTACAGAACTTATGATGCCTATACCGCCACCCAACTGGAAAGTGTAAACGACAAAACCGGCTCGTTCAGAGCCTCTTCTTACCAAAATTACCAGGGAGAAAAGCTATGTAAACGTTTCAATGCTTATAGCTATTGGTATCTAACTAAAGCCATGGATAGTCACAATGTTGGCCGTGGACGTAAAAGCATAACCGATGCCTTAGCCTTAATCAAAGCAAATACCCTGGTGATTGGGATTGAGAATGATGTATTGTTTCCAATCACAGAACAGGAATTCCTGGCAAATCACATCGCCGGTGCAGCATTTTACAGGTTAAAATCTGCCTATGGTCATGACGGCTTTCTGATCGAAACAGACGCACTAACCCGGGTTATTGGTAACTTTTTAAAGGAAAGTACAAATAGGAAAATAGTTAAATTACATAAAACAGCATAATTAGATGAGCACAAAACTTAAGATCGGTTTATTTGGTTTTGGGGTAGTTGGCCAGGGATTACACGATATTATCCGTGGTCAGGATTTAAACCTCGAAATCATTAAAATCGCCATTAAAAACCCAGATAAGAAGCGCAGTTTAGATGCACATCTTTTCACAACAGACCATAATGAACTTCTAAATAATCCTGAAATCAATACCATTGTAGAATTGATCGATGACGCCCACGTTGCTTTTGAAATTACCAAAAGAGCATTAACAAGTGGCAAAAACGTCGTTTCTGCGAATAAAAAAATGATTGCTACACATCTTGAAGAGCTGGTTGCACTGCAAGAGAAACATAATGCTTCTTTATTGTATGAAGGTGCAGTTTGCGGAAGCATTCCAATCATCCGCAACCTGGAGGAGTATTACGACAATGAATTGTTGCATGGAATCAGCGGTATATTTAATGGTTCATCCAATTACATTTTATCAAAAATATTCAATGAGAACCTGGAATACGGCGTGGCCTTGAAACAAGCTCAGGATTTAGGTTTTGCAGAAACAGACCCGATTCTCGACGTTGGAGGTTATGATCCTAAATTTAAACTGGCAATTGCTACAGCACATGCTTATGGATTATTCATCAATCCAGACAAAATTCTAAATATTGGTATTCAAAATTTATCTGAAAATGACATCCGTTATGCCAGAGAGAAGAACTTTAAAATCAAACTGGTGCCTACTGCACGTAAAATAAGCACCAAACAAGTAGTAACCTATGTGTTGCCTAAGTTTGTAAAATCAGACGACTTCTTGTTTAACGTTGAAAATGAATACAATGGCGTAACAGTACAAGCAGCCTTTGCCGATAAACAATTCTTCTTCGGAAAAGGTGCTGGCGGACATCCTACAGGTGCAGCAGTACTCTCTGACATTGCAGCATTGCGTTATGGCTACCGTTATGAGTACAAAAAATATCACCAGCATAACGGCCTGTTACATACAGACAATGTCAATATAGAAGTTTACCTGCGTTATACCCACGAGTATACTGTAGAAAAACTTAAAATAGAAAACATTGTGGAGCGCTTTTCCCGTGACGACTATAAATACGTTATTGGCAGCGTAAGTTTAAAAAGCCTATTGGCTAATAAAAACTTATTAGAGCAAAAAGATGTATTTATTGCCCATACCGGCAAATATACTTACACCGAGCAGCAAGTTAAAGCTGTTGCAGATGAAGAACTACTTTTTAGTTAATTTTTATTTTGTTTTGATCATGAAAAAGGCCCTAAACGGGCCTTTTTATATGTACTTAACATCGAAAATTACATCTCCCGGTTCACATCCCAATTTTCCAGGTAGTCCGCAACACGACGAACAAAGGATCCGCCTAAAGCTCCATCCACTACCCTATGGTCATAAGACAAAGAAAGAAACATCATATGTCTGATGGCGATCACATCGCCAAATTCAGTTTCTAGTACCGCAGGCTTCTTTTTAATCGCGCCAACAGCCAGGATTGCTACCTGAGGCTGATTGATGATCGGCGTTCCCATAACATTACCAAAAGAACCTACATTCGTTAAAGTAAATGTTCCATTCTGCGTTTCATCAGGCTTCAATTTAGAATTACGCGCGCGCCCAGCCAAATCATTAACAGCCTTAGTTAAACCAACCAGGTTCAATTGATCCGCATTTTTTATTACTGGTACAATCAGGTTTCCACTTGGTAAAGCCGCTGCCATACCAATATTGATATCTTTCTTTTTGATGATTTGTGTTCCATTTACCGAAACATTGATCATAGGAAAATCTTTAATCGCTTTGGTTACCGCTTCAATAAAAATTGGTGTGAAGGTGATCTTCTCATTTTCACGCTTTTCAAAATTGCGCTTCACCTTTTCCCGCCACATCACCATATTCGTCACGTCAGCTTCGACAAATGAGGTCACATGCGGAGAAGTTTGCACACTCATCACCATGTGATCAGCAATTAGCTTACGCATTCTATCCATCTCCAAAATCTCGTCACTACCAGCCATATTCTTAGCCCCAGGAACTGCAGCTGATGTTGTGGTGGAAGGCGTTAAACAGGCTGCAGTTTTCTCGGACTTTAAAGATGAAACCGGATTTGCAGCTTGACCTACAGACTCTTTTCTTCCCCCTTGGATATAAGCCAAAAGATCATCTTTTGTTAAACGACCTTCAGCACCAGTACCTTGAATCTGATCTAGTTCCTGAAGGCTGATTCCCTCCTGAACGGCAATATTTTTAACCAGGGGCGAGTAAAAACGAATAGAGTCCCTTGAAGCCGTTTCCATCAACTGTTCCGTACCTGGTATATTGTCAACTATAGGTTCTACTTCTTCAATAGCTGCGGGGGCTGCTACCTCAACTACCGGAATTTCAGCAGCCACATCGGTTTCAATAATCGCAATCACAGCTCCAACCTGCACAACATCATTCTCATTAAACAATTGTTTAATCAGTTTACCTACAATCGGAGATGGCACTTCAGAGTCTACTTTATCCGTTGCAATTTCGAGAATCGTATCATCCAGTTCTATCCTATCTCCAGGCTGTTTAGTCCATTTAATGATGGTTGCTTCGGCAACACTCTCCCCCATTTTAGGTAACAATAATTCGTATTGAGCCATTTTTTATTTTATGATTGATATCAGGTGCAAAAGTAAAGTTTTTTGCACACTTAAACTACATGATGTTTAATCTCATTCCAAACTAAGGTTAAAGCAGCAATGGCAGCGCGCTCAATATTCTGTGTTCTACGACTCCCAAAACTAAAGCAACGCGCTGTTACTTTGTCTTTTGAGGCAACACCAACCCAAACCGTTCCTACAGGTTTATCTACCGTTCCTCCATCCGGACCAGCAATACCAGTTACCGCAATAGCATAGTCACTTTTAAAGTTTCTAACCGCACCGCATGCCATTTCTTTAACCGTTTCTTCACTTACAGCGCCGTATTTCTCCAATGTTTCCGGTAAAACGCCCAATATGGACGCTTTAAGTGCATTGGCATAAGTGATTGCACCTCCAAGGTATACAGAAGAGCATCCCGGATGTTGCGTGATTAAATGACCAATATAGCCTCCGGTACAACTTTCGGCAGTCGATAAGCTCAAACCTTTTTCCGCCATGAGGTTTAATAAGGCCTTTTCTAATGGAATGTCCTCCTCAACTATAACGTATTTAGGAATACGATCTACCAGTTCACGGACGTATCCAGCTATTTCTGCATTTAATGCAAGTTCATCAGTTCCTGAACCACTTAATCGCAGCCGAACTTGCCCCAACTTGGGTAAATAGGCCAGTTTAATGTGCGCAGGTAAACTGTCTTCAATATCTCCAATTTCGGTAGCCAAAAATGATTCGCCCAAACCAGCAGTAAGAATGGTTTGATGAACGATAGCTGGCAGGTTAAATGTGTGCTTTAAACGCGGCAAAATGTCCTCAGTCATCAGGTACATCATTTCAAAAGGAACACCGGGCATGGATACAATGATCCGGCCTTCTTGTTCAAACCACATGCATGGCGCAGTTCCATTTTTATTTTGGATCACTTCGCAGCCATCCGGGACATCTGCCTGCTGCCGGTTCATCTCGATCATCGGTCTGTTTAAGCGGGTAAAAAAACCAGTCACATGTTCTAACGTAGGCTGATCCCTGCGCATCCCCATGTTGAAGTATTTAGCCAGCGTCAACTTGGTGATGTCATCTTTAGTTGGCCCTAAACCACCGGTAATTAAAATAATATCTACCCGCTGGATAGCTTGTTTCAATGCCTCGGTAATGTGTTCAGCATCGTCTGATACTGAAGTTACCTGTTTAACTTTAACCCCAATCAGATTTAACTCCTTAGCCATCCAGGCTGAATTGGTGTCGACAACCTGACCAATAAGAATTTCATCTCCAATGGTTATTATTTCAGCTAACATATTATAATTTAGTTTAGAATTTAGGAACGTAAGATTTTCTTTTGCTCAGTTTCAAATCCTGCAAAACTGAGGCCTTTACTTTAATGATTACCGAGTAATACTGATAAGTACCGAACGGCACCCAGTTAAAACTAAGATCCCAGCAGTGCAGATCCCGGTAAATGGCAAAATTGGTCATAGAAATTGTCTTTTGCTGAAAATCCCATCCAGAGGTAAACGTCACTTTCCATTTTGGGGTAACGTTTGCATCACCACTAAAGCTTAAATTATTGGTAATGGAGCCGTTTTGACCTACAGCGTCGGTGCGGTAATCAAAACTATATTGAAAACTAAAATTCCATGGAATGTTAAAATCAACGAAAGCATTCGGATCACGACTGATTTGTGCAAGCGCTTCAGCTTGTTCTGGTGTAATTCCGCCTCCAACCTTTTTTTTATTGAGTTCGTCCTTGATTTCATTTTTCTTTTTAAAGGACTCAGGATTAAAGCTATAATCAAAGGCAAAGCCAAAATTAGTCAATCTTGGCAACTGCCCCCTGGACCAGGTATATTTGTCCACCAAAGTCCTGGTAACCAACCCCTCTGAGTTAGGAATATCTTCATATAAGTACGGATTCAAAATACCATGATAATTGATCCCGAATTTATCCGAAAACTGCGAACGTCCGGTAAAATTTAATTCAGACAACTTGAAATCCTTTTTCAGCAAATCATAACCTCCCGTAATTCCCAATCCCTGGATAATGGCAATCTTTCTTTCTCCCGTGCCCGTTGTATCTTTAAGCGAGGCGATTTTAGCTTCTACCGTATTGTCAATACCGAAATTAATCGTTGCACTTCTACCGATAGCTGGTCCACCATATACCCCCTGTTCCTGAATGGAGTACTTCAGCGGAACTATTTCTCCAGTATTATAATCTTTGGTATAGACTGTCTCCCCATTCTGATATTTGGCTTCCTTATATATACCTTTAGTGATAGAAGAAAAATCAGGTTTGTAATTGAAACTGACACTTGGTGTCATCACGTGGCGGATGGCCTTAAATTTCCCCAGATTTTTGAATTGCGCTGTGGAGTAAACTTTCGTGGATAGCCCCCCACCAAAACTGTATTCATTAGATCTGTTAAAACCAGGTACAGTATCAGTAAAAATAACATCGTTGCCATTGGCCAATTTACTCCAGGTTTTCCGAACCGATTGAAAATACCATTTCTCACTATAAGGCACGCTAAGATTGAAATTAAAATAATTCAATATATTGAATGTCATGTTTATGGGTATACTGTGCGTAATTCCAGTTTTGAATTGACTTAAACTTTCTCTCTTAAACAATAGCGAATCTATTGTGCTAATTGTGTTGGTCGCTTGCATCGTATAACCAACTGTTATTTTCTGATACCATTTTTGCTCACCAACCCGGTCTTTAGTATCAAATGGGTTAAAAGTAGGAAATGATAAATTGACATTTGGCAAGGTTAAAGAAACAGTTTTTGCACTGACATTCTGGTTAGCGTTAAAGGAAGTTGATAAGTTAGCTCCATTTGAAAAAGTACGACCATAAGAAATGGAGGAGTTCAAAAGATTGTTCGCAATCAAATTCGGATTATAACTCTCGCCGGCAGCCGTATTTCTGTTATATCCAGATGTTGCAGCGTTCACACTGGCCGAAAAAATCGTCCCTGGATTGGCATTCGCATTCTGAGCATGTGTCCAGTTGATATTAAAGTCCTTTTTAGCCTGATAATCTTTAGTTCCTTGAGTTCCACTTTTCGTTAAAGCATAACTCAGATCAATATTACCATTGTATTTGTATCGCTTAGTATAGGTCGAGGCTACACGGGCACTATACGAACCATAACTGTAAATTGATCCGGTCACTTTCGCATCCCAGTAATCACTCAGTCCAAAATAGTACCCTCCATCCTGTAAAAAGAACCCCCTCGTTGCCTCTTCACCAGGTGTAGGCAAAATGACCCCTGAACTTTTCTTATTTGGTTTCGGAAAAAAGGCAAAGGGTAAAGCCAATGGTAAAGGTATGTCTTCAATCTCCAGGTAAACTGGCCCGGTAATGATTTGATTTTTGGTCACAATCCCCTTGGTAATATGTAACCCATAATGCGGATGCGGCAAATTACAGGTACTGTATATCTGCCCTTTACTATGTATCTCATCATCCGGCTGCTTCTTTGCAATACCTCCGGAAAAGAATCCCCCTTCCTGCTCTGTAAATACGCCGTGAATCTGACCAGCTTTAGTTTTGGCATTAAATCTTAGTGAATCAGCCATAGAGGTATTCTGACCTGTCATTTTAAATATTGGACGCCCAATATACTTCCCCCTTTTATCATAGGTCCCCCTTGCGTAGATGATATTAGTTTTGCTATTGTAGGTGATATAATCCGCATCCAATTCAATATCCTGATACAAGACCCTTGCTTTACCATACAAATAAACAATGCCACTTTCTTTATCCAGGATTACAGAGTCACGCGCACCGTATTGTACCTTTTCAGAAGCAACAGTATCTTTTGGATTGGTTTTACTCCCCATCTTTTTAGTCGTGTCATTCAACTTGGTTTTAACAGGCGATTTTTTGGTCGTATCTAACTGACCACGGATGTCTTGCTGTGGTGAAAAGTTAGTCAATGCGAACGCATGATTACCAATAAAAACTAGTAAAACAAGCGTTTTAAAAAAAATGATATCGCGTAAAAGTTTCAAATTCGTGTGTGAATGTTATTTTTGCATTAATGTTTAATCCAAAACGTTCAAAATTAATGAAAAATATACCATTGCTTAGATCAAATGTAATTTTGATTGTATTTATTTCTTTCCTAGCTACAACAATTACTAGTAATCAAGCATTTACACAAGAATATAAAATAAAAACTATTGTTATTGATGCCGGACATGGGGGACGTGATGGCTCTACAAGAGGCCTTTATTCAACAGAAAAAGACGTCGCTTTAAAAACAGCACTAAACCTTGGCGCGGCGATCGAAGCCAATATGAAGGATGTAAAAGTAATTTACACACGCAGTACAGATGTTTTTATTCCTTTATACGAACGGATTGCCATCGCAAACAATGCCAAAGCTGATTTATTCATCTCTATACATTGTAACGATATGCCAGTGTACAGATCAACCATCGTAACTGGATACCGCAAAGGAAAGAAGGGTAAGAAAATACCCATAACTGAAACTGTGAGCAGGAAAAGCACCTCTACTAAAGGGGTAGAAACATTTGTTTCCGGTATGGGCAGATTGAATGAACAAGATGAAGTCATCAAACGAGAAAATGCCGCCATTTTTCTTGAGGATAACTATAAAGAAAACTACGAGGGCTTCGATCCCAACAATCCCGAAAACTACATCATCCTTTCTTTAATGAAGAATACTTTCCGAACCCAGAGTTTGAAGCTGGCCAAATTGGTTCAGGATCAATACGTAGCTGTCGGACGAGTGAACAGAGGAGTACAGGAAAAGAGCTTAGCAGTATTGGCCAGAGCAGGAATGCCTGCGATTTTAACAGAAATCGGATTCATCAGCAATCCGGAGGAAGAGAACTACATGAACTCTGAAGCTGGTCAGCGCGAAATAACGGAATGCTTATTGAAGGCTATCGAAAACTATAAAAAGAGTATAGAAGGCTAAATACAGAAAAAATATAAAAAGCGCAAAGCATGACGAGATTGAAACGAAGCATATTCCTATTCAGCACCTTACTACTACTAAACACACAATCAACTATTGCACAAGGATATAAAGTCAAAACCATTGTCATTGATGCCGGACATGGCGGTGGAAAGTCAGGTGCCGTAGGGAGTTACAGTATGGAAAAGAACATCGCACTTCAGGTGGCCTTAAAACTGGGCAAAAAATTCGAAGAAGATATGCCGGATGTCAAAATCCTATACACCAGAAAAACAGATGTCGATGTAGAATTCCACAAACGTGCCGCACTGGCAAACGACAACAAAGCAGATATATTCATTTCTATACACTGTAACTCGATGCCAGATCGTAGAGTAGTTACTGGCTATAAAACGGTACGCGGTAAAAAAATTGCACAATATGATTACGTAAAGAACAAAAGCACCAGCGGAACTGAAACTTTTGTTGCCGGCTCTCACCGCCTGGATGAACAAGATGTAGCCATTAGAGAAAATGCGGATATCAAATCCGAAAAAAATTACAAACAAAACTATGATGGCTATGACCCCAATGATCCCGAAACATTTATTATATTATCTTTGTTCAAAAATACATTTAGAGATAAAAGTTTGAAATTGGCACGATTGATGCAAAACGCCTATACAAACGATAATAATAGAGTAAATAGAGGAGTTAAGGAACAAGGTATCCTAATCTTACAAAGATGTGGAATGCCTGCTGTGCTAACTGAGATTGGATTCATTTCCAATCCCGACGAAGAAAACTATATGAACTCTGCCAGTGGGCAGGCGGAAATTGTAAACGCGATTTTCAAAGCCGTTCACACTTATAAAAAAGAAACTGAAATTAATTAAGCACACAATTATTGAAATATAACTGATCGTAAATGAAGATAGCAAACGAAACCAAAGTAGGTATAATGGCCGCCATATCTATTGCCTTATTAATTATTGGTTATAATTTCTTAAAAGGCAATGCCATTTTTTCAAATGAGACGGTACTTTATGCCAAGTATTCCAGAGTAGACGGACTTGGAGTCTCTAAACCTGTACTGATCAATGGATTTCAGATCGGACGTGTAGACAAACTACAGTTACAACCTGATGGCAGTATCCTGGCTACCTTGAAAATTAAAGGAAAGTACGAAATACCTAAAAACAGCATCGCTAAATTAGAAGGTACAGACCTATTGGGCAGCAAAGCGATTGTCATGGAATTGGGTACCGGACAGGATTTTGCGCAAGATGGAGACACGTTAAATGCGAATGTTGCTAAGGGTCTTTTAGAAACAGTACAACCAGTACAGAAAAAAGCAGAGCTAATCATCGGTAAAATGGACTCCATTTTGACCAGTGTAAACACCATTCTAAATCCAAACTTCCAGAAAAACGTGGATAAGAGTTTCAACAGCATCTCTTCAACCCTGGCTTCCCTAGAATCTACCTCTAAAAAAGTAGATAACCTTGTTGGTGCTGAAGGATCCAGAATTGCATCTATCCTTTCCAACGTAGAGGCAATTACGATCAACCTCAAACAAAACAATCAAAAGATCAATAGTATTCTGGCTAATGTTAATACAATTACCGATCAGGTAGCCGCTGCGAATTTTAAACAAACCATAGAAAACGCAAATAAAGCCGTTGCAGATCTTCAGAGCATTGTATCCAAAGTGAACAATGGACAAGGGAGCTTAGGGATGTTGGTTAACGATAGCAAAATGTATGAAAACCTAACCAATGCGTCTAAAAATCTAGATAACCTGATGATCGATTTGAAACAGAATCCGAAACGCTACGTTCACTTCTCTGTATTTGGCGGTGGTAACAAGAAAAAAGACGACTAAAAAATAAATTGCCTAAAGACGATAAAAAAAGGGAGTAACCAAAAGATACTCCCTTTTTAATACGCTAAATTTTTAATGCTAAAATTTTAAATTGTATAAGTGTTTCCTTCAAGTGCAAGCTCAGTTTCTTCAAATACCGATCTCGCTTCCTCTAGCAAAGGCAATAAAGCTTTATATCGCGATGAGAAGTGTCCGATCAATAACTTGCCTGCTCCAGTTGCTTGAGCAACCTGAGCAGCTTGTAACGCTGTAGTATGATGCGTGTGATTCGCCCGATCCAACATTTCATGCAAAAATGTAGCTTCATGATACAAGGTATCACAATTGCGGATACTTTCAAAATAGCCTTCATCCATTAAAGTATCAGAACAGTAACCGTAGGATCTCGGCTGATCAGAATCTATCGTATAATCTGCATTCAACAAAAGCCGGCCATCAGGCAGATCTAAATCCAGGCCTCTTTTCAGCAAAGGATAGTATTCCAGTCCCACCTGCTCAGCTTCCAGTTTCTCAACCTGTAATTTTCTTAGCCGCTTTTTCTGCACAAATTTAAAACCTGTACAAGGAATACGATGGTTTAATACGATTGTTTGTACCGTTAAATCCGTATTTTCGAAAATCAATGCGGGTTCAATGGCATCAATCGCAGTAAATTCAATCGGATACCGGATAATCGTTTCAGAATATTTAAACTGAACCTCCAGAATCTCTTCCAGCGCCGCAGGTGCAAAAATTTTAATTGGCTTAACGCGCCCGTTGAGATGAAGACTCGACAATAAACCAATTAAGCCAAAATAATGGTCACCATGTAAATGACTGATGAAAACAAAATCAATTTTACTGGCTTTGAAGCCAAACTTAATCAATTGTTGCTGGGTACCTTCCCCACAATCAATCAGGTAGAATTTCTCATTACAGTTTAACAACTGTGCGGTAGGATTCCTATTGTATACAGGTGTTGCAGAACTACTGCCTAAAATAGTAACCTCAAATTTCATTAACCTTTATCTACACTCCCCAACAATTCCTTTTCAATTTCTTCCATAAAAATCAGATCAGTTGCTTCATGCACATTAGACACGATGGTCAGGTGCTGATCCAATTTAGACATCTCCAGAATTTCGGCAACTGCAGGATTGATCCCGGTCAATAGAAATAAACCATTGTCTTTTTTACACAAGCGGTGACCAAATAATAAGCTGCTCAAATCCTGGGAATCGTCACATTGCTTAATGGAAGATAAATCCAACACGATGTTACAATGTCCTTCTGCGTTCAATAAAATGAACTCAGATTTCAACTTAGGGGTATTGTCGTTTGTGAACTTCGTTTCTTTAAGTTTCAACACAACATACTTTTCATGCTTATCTACTGAAAACTTCATGATATTGATATTTTAGTTAGTCTGAATACGAAAGTAGTTAATTTTATCTATATCTGGTACTATTTTTGCTAACAGCACCCGGATAACCTAAAATTATTTCTGCAACAGTCTTTCCAACGCATTATTCACATTCTTTTCAATCCGCTCCACAACATTCCCCTGTTCATTTTTCACAAACACATCACCCGTAATTTGCTCATAAAGCTCAATATAACGATCTGAAATGGAAGCAATAATTTCTGCTGTCATCAAAGGAACTGATTGCCCGTCTTTACCCTGGAAATCATTTTCAATTAACCATTTGCGCACAAATTCCTTAGACAATTGTTTTTGTGCTTCGCCTTTAGCCTGACGTTCCGCATAACCTTCTGCATAAAAATAACGCGAGGAGTCTGGTGTATGAATCTCATCAATTAAAAAAATCTCCTCACCTACCTTACCAAATTCGTATTTCGTATCTACCAGGATCAATCCACGCGAGGCAGCCATCTCTGTTCCACGGGCATACAAAGCATAAGTATATTTTTCAAGAGCCTCATAATCCGCCAGGGATACAATACCTTTAGCCAAAATATCTGCCTTAGAAATATCTTCATCATGACCTACAGCCGCTTTCGTAGTTGGCGTTATGATCGGACTAGGCAATTTGTCATTTTCTTTCAAGCCCTCAGGAAGCACTACCCCACAAACACTCCTTCTTCCAGCGCTGTATTCTCTCCAAGCATGTCCAGCAAGGTATCCCCTCACCACCATTTCCACTTTAAAAGGCTCGCAAATCCGACCAATGGTTACCATCTCATCTGGCACTTCAATTACCCAGTTTGGAACGATATCCCGGGTCGCATTTAAAAACTTAGCAGCAATCTGATTCAATACCTGGCCTTTAAATGGAATTGCTTCTGGCAAAACCACATCAAACGCAGATATCCTGTCTGTAACCACCATCGCCATAAATTGATTATCGATGGTATACACGTCACGCACTTTTCCTTTGTAAAAATTAGTCTGCTTTGTAAAGCTAAAATTTGTTTCTTTAATTGCTGTCATTTTATTTTTAATAGTCAGTAATTAGTCGTTAGCAGTTAGATCAAGGCAAGGTTCGTTATCCAAGTTTTCTAATTACCACGTCCCAATTACGCATTTCTATAGTACACATTTATAGTTTCTAGATACGAACATTTATTATTGTATATCACCGTATGCCTTTAATATTCTCTTCACCAATTTATGGCGCACCACATCCTCACCTGTTAAATAAATGATTTCAATGCCAGGTATACCATCAAGAATGCGCAAAGCATTGTGCAGCCCCGACATCTGTTTCTTCGGTAAATCGATCTGTGTTACATCGCCGGTTACAATAAACTTTGCAGATGGTCCCATGCGGGTCAAAAACATCTTCAATTGTAAGTCGGTTGAATTCTGTGCTTCATCTAAAATCACAAAACAATTGTCCAGTGTCCGGCCCCGCATAAAAGCCAGGGGCGCAATTTCGATAGTCCGGTTCTCCAGATAAGTTTTCAATTTTTCTGCCGGAATCATGTCGTCCAGGGCATCATACAAAGGACGTAAATAAGGATCTACCTTTTCTTTTAGGTCACCAGGCAAAAAACCAAGGCTTTCACCTGCTTCAACTGCCGGACGCGTCAAAATGATTCTTTTGATCTCTTTATTTTTCAGCGCACGAACCGCCAGTGCTACTGCCGTATAGGTTTTACCTGTACCTGCAGGGCCAATCGCAAA
>Ga0116227_10012537_pt1 | contig 13740 bp, 9 predicted proteins | sample S1TSphgellanicum_FD_89693 | JGI IMG/M metagenome (GOLD analysis project Ga0116227, IMG submission 89693) | Host-associated microbial communities from peat moss isolated from Minnesota, USA - S1T2_Fb - Sphagnum magellanicum MG | ecosystem: Host-associated > Plants > Peat moss > Unclassified...
CCGACGGTTCTCCCGGCGGAGTGCTTTCCCTTGCGGGACCAACTGATGGTGGGCACGGTTGGGATTGAACCAACGACCCCCCGCGTGTGAAGCGGATGCTCTCCCACTGAGCTACGCGCCCGTTTCCGGACACCACCGGTCTCGCGAACTCAGACTATACCGCGTAGGGCCGGGCTGCTCCCTCCGCGTAGAGCGGAGGTCGTGCGCGGCCTCTCCGCCCTTCCCTTCCTCTTCTTCATCGCGCTGCTGACGGCCGCGTCGGCGCAGACTCCCGAGCCGGTGCCGCCGGCCTTCGAGCACGCGCAACGCGTGGTGTCGACGACGGTGCCCGCCGCGGCAGCCGCCTTCGACGAAGGTCTGACCCTCCTCTACGCCTTCAATCCCGAGGAAGCGCGTCTGGCGTTCGCGCACGCCGCGGCGGCCGACCCGAGCTTCGCGCTAGCCTGGTGGGGCGTGGCGATGTCGCACGGGCCGAACATCAACACGTCCTATGACCCCGCCGGCCAGCAGGCCGGCCACGAGGCCATCCTGCGAGCGCAGGCCCTCGAGGGGCGCGCGCCGGCGGTCGAGCGCGCTCTGATCGATGCCGCGGCCAAGCGCTTCGCCTTCGTCCGCGCAGGCGAGGGCGACCGTTCCGCCCGCGCCTACCGGGATGCGATGAGCGCGGCCGCCGGCGCGTTCCCGCTTGACGACGACGTCCAGACGCTGGCGGCTGAAGCCGAGATGGACGTCCATCCCTGGTCGTATTTCAATGCCGACGGCACGCCCACGGCCGGCACGCTGGGGCTGATCGCGCGGCTGCAAACGGTCCTCGCCCGCGATCCGGGACACATCGGGGCAGACCACTTCCTGATCCACGCTTTCGAGGAATCACCTCATCCGGAAGAGGCACTTTCGGCCGCGCGCCGCCTGGCCGCGATGCATTTCGAGCCCGCCGCCGAGCATCTGATCCATATGCCGGCCCACGCCTTCATGCGCGTCGGCGAGTACCACGAAGCGGGCGTCGCCAACGCGCGCGCGATCGACGCTTATCGGACGTATCAGGCCGGCAGCCCGGCGGGCCACGCCGACTACTACGGGCACGACTGCATCTTCGGCGTCGACGCCTTCATGATGTCCGGTGAGTACGCGCCGGCCCGCGCGCTGGCCGCACTCTGCCGGCGGAGCGCGAGCGGGCAGGTCGCGATCGTCGATTGGCGTTTTCGACGTTGGGACGCCCTCCTGGCCGACGGTACGGCAAACGAATTTCTCGCGGGCATGCTCGCCGCCCACGTCGGCCACGTGCCGGCCGCGCAGCTCCATCTGAAGGTGATCGACAAGGGCACCGACACGACGGCCACGATCGAAGGCGGATTGCTCGAAGCCGCGATCGCGCGCGCGGAAGGCAACGCGGCCGCCGAGATCGCCGCGCTACGCCGCGCCGAGACCGCGCAGGACACGTTCGGCTACTCCGAACCACCGTCGTTTTTCATGCCGGTGCGCGAATCTCTGGGCGGCGCGTTGCTGCGCGCGGGCCGTTACGCGGAAGCGGAAGCGACCTTCCGCGCCGATCTCGAACGCAATCGTGAGAACCCACGCTCGCTCTTCGGCTTGGCGGACGCGCTCGAGCGCCAAGACAAGTCCGACGACGCCCGCACCGTCCGCGCGCGCTTCGACCGCGCGTGGGCCCACGCCGACAGCGAACTCGAACTCAAGGAATTGTGAATGCTCGAAGGCTACCGTAAGATCAACCGCTTTCGCGTACAGTTCGCCGACGTCGACATGCTGCGGCACGTCAATAACTTGACGTACCTTCGCTGGGCCGAAACCGCGCGCAGCGAGTACTTCTACGACGTGCTGGGCGAAGAAATCGGCGGCGGCAACGGCATGATCCTCGGAAAGATGGAGATCGTCTACGAACTCCCGATGTTCTACCGCGAATTCGTCGCGCTCGGGGCGCGCGTGAGCCGGATCGGCACCAAGTCCTTCGATTTCGAACACGAGATCTGGAGCGAGGACCGCGCCGCGCGTTGCGCCCGCATCACGACGACGATGGTGGCCATGGACTACACGAAGAACGAGAGCGTCGTCGTGCCCGCCGTCTGGCGGGAGCGGATCGCCGCCTTCGAACCGCACCCGGCCTAGGAGAGCGAATGCCTGAAGAGATCGTGCCCGTGATCAGCTCGAGCGTCGTCGGGCCGCTCGGTATCGCGCACTTGCCCCGGCTCTGGTTGAAGATTCTGCTCCACGCATGCGGCCGGCTACCCGACGGGTACCGGCACGGCTCGGGCGGCTTCGACGAGCTCCTCTGCGAGCGGCTCGGCCTCGACCGCGAGGCGTTCGTGGCCTTCATCGAGGGCGAGAAGCCCGATTACCTGGCCTGCGAGCGCTGGGTCACCGAGCACGCGCGCGACCTCTCGCCCCAGACGATCGCCGCCTTCAACAGCCGGATCCGCACGGGCAACATGCGGGAGGAGATGGCCGCCGAGCGCCGCCGCCGCTTCGGAATCGCGGACGAGTCGTTCACCAACGCCGTCGCCCTCAACGATCTCGACGACTGGGCCGGCATGCACGAGCGCCTCCTCGAGGCAGGGCGGGCCCTGGACGGCTCGAAGCCAATGGGGTAAACTGCCCCAGATCCCCGGTCGCGGGCGCGTAGCTCAGGGGGAGAGCGCTACATTGACACTGTAGAGGTCATAGGTTCGAAACCTATCGTGCCCACCATTCGGAAACCCTTACACCGTAAGGGTTTTTTGATGTCCGCGAGTCGCAACAGCCTTCCGGGCGCGCCGCGCAGCCGATTTTTCCCGGCATCGATGAAGCGCACATCCCGCAACCTTTGGGCCGGCCTAGCGAAGCAGTCACGAACGCCGAGGCGGACGCGCGCATCGCCGGGTATTTTACGCTTTTTGCGACGCGGGCGGGTTATGATGGGGGCATGATCCCACTCCTCCGGCTCTCCGGTAAAGGATTGTTGACATGCGCTTTGCCTCGCTCGCCGGTTTTGGTTTGGCCGGCCTCGGAACGCTCGCCGTGGCCCCGGCGTTGGGAACGGCCGCCCAAACGGCCCCGCTTACGTTCGTCGCACCGCAGGCCGTGCACGCCCGCCCCGCCGCGCGAGCGCGATTGAGAGGCCGCGGCGTCACGGCCGGGGGCTGTACGAGCAACTCCTCGAGCGGCTTGTATTTTGTCGGCATTCCGGGCCAGGGTGACTTCGCCGGCGGCCTAGTCAGCGGCGTGCTCAGCGGCGGCCAGAACGAAGCCTGCGACATCTATGACGCGATCGGGAGCGGGTCCCACAACGCCATCGGTGGCGCGGGCGATGGCGGCGCAGCCCAGTTGTCCTTCATCGGCAGCGGTACCACCAATGCGATCACCGGATTTGGGGCCTTCATCGGCGCCGGCACCAACAACGGCGTGTCGGGTAATAACGCGTTCATCGGCGCCGGCAGCAACGGTCAGGCAACGGGCGTCGGATCGTTCGTCGGAGCGGGTCAGCAGAACAGTGCCGAGGGCGCTCAGTCGTTCGTCGGCGGCGGACTGTCGAACAATGCGGAAGGCAACGGAGCGGTTGTGGGCGGGGGCCATTTGAACGTTGCGAACAACGACTATGCGTTCGTCGGCGGCGGGACATCCAACACGGCGAGCGGCGATGGCTCCGCCGTCGCGGGTGGCGGCGGGAATACGGCCGGCGCCCTCGCGGCATTCGTCGGCGGCGGCGACAGTAACAACGCGAACGGCGATTACTCGGTCATCGCGGGCGGTACGTTCAATAGCGTTCCGGGCAATGGTTCTTTCATCGGCGCGGGCGATTACGTGTTCGCTACGAATTGCGCTAAGAGCAAAGCTTGCTCGGGAAACGGCAATACCGTTTCGGGAACGGACTCGTTCATCGGTGCCGGCGACCAGAATACCGTAAGCGCGAGCCTGGCGTTCGCCGGCGGCGGAAGCGGTAACGGCATCGCCGCAACGGCCGAGTTTGGAACGATCGGCGGCGGCCACGATAACGATGTCTCGGGGCCGTACGCAACGATTCCCGGCGGCGCGTTCAATACGGCAGCTGGTTTGCAGAGCTTCGCGGCCGGCTATCACGCCGACGCGACGCAAACGGGCAGCTTCGTGTGGAGCGACTACGTCGCAGGTTCGTCGGTTGTTAAGGATACCGAGGCGGATCAGTTCGTCGTGCGCGCCTCCGGAGGCGTGTTCCTTTACTCGAGTGAGAACTTGAAGGCCGGCGTCAAGCTGGCGGCGGGGTCGGGCACGTGGGCGAGCCTGAGCGACCGCAACGCGAAGACCGATATCGCTCCGCTCGACGATACCGCGATCCTCGCGAAGGTTGCGACGCTCCCGGTCAGCACGTGGCGCTACAAAACCGAATCCGGGGTACGCCACGTCGGCCCGATGGCCCAAGATTTCTACTCCGCGTTTCGGGTCGGCGAGGACGACCGGCACATCACCTCCATCGACGAAGACGGCGTGGCTCTAGCTGCGATCAAGGCGCTTCACCGCGAAAACCTCAGCCTCCGCGCCGATAACGGCAGCCTGCGCGATCGGCTGGCCGCGCTCGAGAAGAAAGTCGACGCCCTCTCCGCTCGGCGGTGATTCGGTAATCGCGAGCGGTCTGCCGGGCGCGATTAACCGGAAAATGGCCCGCTCACAGGGCCTTCCTCCGTCCAAGGCTGGCGATGCGGACGTAGCGCCGCACCGAGCCGACGATCGACGCGATCTGCGCTTCAGTTCAAGGACTCTGCGCGCAATTCCCAATAAGTCGGCGGGAGGCTGATAGAAAGGTGGATCGTGCCGCCGGAGGCAAATCGGAAAGGGCGGTAAATCCGACGCCGGGTTCCTTCGTCGAGTAGATGTCGTTTCTGTCGATAGGTGCCGTATGAGATTGCTCGCTCTGCCCGCGCTGCTGGTCATCGTGTGCGCGTCAGCGCAACCGGCAGCAACTCGTCCGCTCGCGCGCGTGCAACTCGCGCGCAGCTGCACTTCGCCGAACGAGGTCATCGTGCTTGACGGCGGGGAACAAGCGATCGGCCTGCCCTGTACTGGCGGCTGGTCGGGCGTTATAGACATTCCACCCAACGACAGCGCCGGCCGGGCGACTCTCTCGATTTCGTATAACGGAACGGCTCCGGCGGGAGGCGGCGGCGCGTGCCCCACGGGAGGTTCGTATTCGATCAGCTGTGGGCCCGAACTCGCCTCGTACAGCTTTTATCTCAGCGCGAAGAGCCACGTCACGTACCAGGGCACGATCCGATTGACGTTATCTTCTGCAGCGCTCTCGCCGGCGCATACCTACGCGATCCAAACGCTGACCAACGGCATGGGCAACGCCCTTCCGCCTGGAGTAAGCACGCAGCAAGAACAAACAACGCCTTCCGAGCCGCACGGCCTCGCGCTTGCACCGCCGCTGACGCTTGAGCCGGATTTTTCGTCTGGGCTCGTCGTGTATGAACGGGCGCCCGTCGGGACGCCTGGTCTCATCGAACAGTATCGAGGTCCATATGCCGCGAGCACTCCTCAGATGACCGGTCCTTGGGGCATCGTGCTCGGCCCCAGCGGCGAATTCTGGTTTACGGACAGCCAGTACTGCACGATCGGGCGGATCACGACGAGCGGCCAGGCCGCGATGTATGGGCTGCCGTTCGCATTTCCGAACGCCGAGGTCATCGGCATCACGGCCGGACCCGATGGCGCGCTCTGGTTTACCGAATACGATGGCCTCGTTGGTAGTAACGCGACCAATAACATCGATCGTATAGCGACGAATGGCCTGCTGCACCAGTACCCGTTGCCCCCGGGCACGGCCGGACCGGAGTGGATTACGACCGGACCCGATGGAGCGATGTGGTTCACAACGATCAACTTCGCAACGGGAGCGGGCAGTATCGGCCGCATAACGACGAGCGGGCAAATCCGCGAGTTCCCGCTGCCGACGGCGTCACCAGGGCTTGGGCGCATCGTCGCGGGACCGGATGGAGCGCTCTGGTTCGCTGAAGGCACGGGACGGCGCATCGGACGCATGACGACCCGGGGTATCGTGCACGAATTCACCGTCCCGCACGGCGATCCGAGCGGCCTAACCGTCGGCCCGGACCACGCCCTGTGGTTCACGGCCGGATCCTACGTCGGGCGGATCACCGTCGACGGCGCGATGCGCGAGTTCGCACTGCCCGCCGGCCTCTCCAGCGACGGCGGCAGCAGTCCGGGCGATATCGCCGCCGGACCCGACGGTGCGCTCTGGTTTACAGCCACCGACACGCATGGCGACGCCGCCATCGGCCGCATCTCGACGAGCGGTGCGGTGTCGTCGTACGTCATCCCGGCATTCGGGGGCGCCGCAATTAGCATCGTCGCTGGACCCGACGGCGGAATGTGGTTTACGGGCGGTGGCACCGGCATCGGCCGCATCAACGTGCTCCCGCATTCGCCCCAGTAACGTCCAAGCGCTCGAGGAGCAAGCAATTGACCGGCACGTCACACGCGCGTGAGGGGAACTCGAGCTCGATAGATGTGACGGTCAAGTAGCCGCCTAGCGGCGTGAGATGCCCTTCATTGGTGGGTACAGTCAGGGCGTCAGTCTCGCCGCCCATCAAATGAAGTTGCGGCCGGGACTCGGGATAGGATTTCCATGTCACGTCTTTTTCTTCGAGTAATCGGTGCGGGGCTCGCAGTCGCGATCACCTGCGCCGCAGTACCCTCGCGCGCGTCCGCGCAAGTCGGAATCGGGATCGGCATCGGCTTCGGTGGCGGCGTCGGCGTCGCGGTGAACGTCGGGCCGCCCCCGCTTCCTTACTACGAGCAGCCGCCTTGCCCGTCGCCGAATTACATTTGGACGCCGGGTTATTGGGCCTGGGGCGAGGGCGGCTACTATTGGGTGCCGGGCACCTGGGTCGCCGCATACGGGCCAGGGCAGTACTGGACGCCCGGATATTGGGGGAATGACGGCTCCCAATACGCTTGGAATCCCGGCTATTGGGGGCCGCAAGTCGGGTTCTACGGCGGCATCAACTACGGTGGCGGTTATGGCGGAAACGGTTACGGCGGCGGCAGATGGCGCGGCAACCAATTCGCCTACAACAGCGCGTACTCCAACGTGAACCGGAGCTACATCCACAACGTCTACGAAGACCGGACCGGTTACAACAACTATGCCCACGGTAGCCGCGTAAGCTACAACGGCGGTCGCGGCGGAATCCAGGCGCGCGCGAATGCAACGGAGATGGCAGCCGCGCGGCAACGGCGCGCGTACCTGACTCCGGCGCAAACGGAGCACATCCGTACCGCTGCTTCCGATCGCAATCTCTACGCGTCGGTCAATAAGGGCCGGCCGGCAGAGCTTGCCGTGGCGCGTCCCTTCAGCGCCAAGCAGAAGCCACGCGACTACACGCCGCTACGCCCGCAAGACGTAGCCGCGGCGCGCACCCACGTCGTCGCCCATCGGGCGATGACGACGGCAACGCACACCAACACGAAAGCTGCGGTCGTTCACCGGGCAGCGCCTCGAGCAGCCGCGGTGACCCACAAGACTGAATCGCACGCCGCAGCGGTCCATCCCGCGGCCGCGCATTCCGCGGTCCATGCGGCAACCGTACACCGCGCGCCGGTCCACACGGCAGCCGTCCATCCCGCAGCGGTCCATGCGGCAACCGTCTACCGCGCGCCGGTCCATGCCGCCGCGGCACCACGGCCGATGGTGCACGCCGCAGCGCCACGCCCGATGATGCACGCCGCAGCGCCGCGTCCGATGATGCACGCTGCAGCGCCGCGTCCGATGGCGGCGCCACGCGCGATGGCGCATGCGCCGGCACCGCGCGCGGCGCCGCACGAGCAGAAGCACTAATCTTCTCGCCTGGTACGCGCAAACGGAGCCGCGGGCATTTCGTCCGCGGCCCCGTTCCGCTATCGCAGTTTCGGCTATCGCAGTTTAGAAGTGCTGGGCAATGTAGTCGATCCAGTGGTCGAACACATCGGCGCCTCGTACGGGGTCGGACGGAAAGTGACCGTCGATCGGCCAGACGCGCAACGTGGCGTCCTTGCGATTATCGCGCAGCGCGCGATAGTACATCGAGGAAGTCGCGAACGGATCGCGATTGTCCCCGACGTCAGAAAGGATCAGCACCGGCGTCGTCACGTCGTGCACGTAGGAGATCGCCGACGCGCGCCGCCATTCCGCCGCATCGCCCGTGAACGGCGAGCCGTGGAATAGCGCGGCATCGGAATCGCTATCGTCGGCAACGCCATAGTCCGTCGCCCAGTCATTGACCGAGGCACCCGAAACGGCGGCGCGCCACACGTGATACTTCGAGATCATCCAAGCCGTCATGATGCCGCCGTACGACCAGCCGGAAACCGCCAAGCGATGATCGTCGACGATACCCTTCGCGCGCACGGCATCGAGTGCGGCCATGATGTCGCGCCCGGGGCCGGCGTCGGGATCGTAGAGGACGGCCCGCTGATACGCGAGGCCGAGGTTATCGCTGCCCCGATAATTCGGTTTGAGGACGAGCCAGCCGCGCGCGGCTAGCAATTGGCCGAGACGGTCGAAGCCCAGTTCCGAGGCCGAGGTCGGGCCGCCGTGGATCAGCAACACCAGCGGGTACCGCCGGCCGGCGACAAAGCCCGGCGGCTTCATGAGCACGCCATCGCCGGTAAGGCCGAGCGACGTCGGGAATTCGATGCTCTCGGACGTCGCGAGGTTGAATTTCGCGAAGGCGGCGTTGAAATCGGTTAGCTTCGTCACCGCACCGGCGGCGCTTCGCACGTACGCCTCCGGCGGCGTTTTGGAATCGCTCGCGATGAAGGCCAGCGTCCCGTCCTTTGCGATCGCGTTCTCGAGCGATGAGGAAAACTCCAACCCGCCCAGGTCGACCGGTTGCGGTTTGCCGTCGAGCGGCAAGCGCACGAGCGCCGTATCCGTATGGTTCGCGCACGTGAAATAAATGCCGCTCGAGTCGGGCAGCCACGCGACGTCGTGCACCGTGCGGTCGAACGGGCGCGACACCGGCGTTCCCTCGCCGCCGCCGGGCTCCGTCACATAGGCATCGACGAGGTTGATCTGATTGTCGCCGGCGGAGTGCGAATAGGCGATGTGCTTCCCGTCGGGCGAAAAGTGCGGATCCGCTTCGAAACCGTCGTGCGCGGTTAACTGCGAGAGTTTTCCGGTCGAAACGTCGATCACTTCGACGTGCGCGCGATCGGCGTCGTTGAGGATCGCATTGGGCGCGAGCACGAACGCAAGCTTCGCGCCGTCGGGCGACCAGGAGAGCGTCGAGGCCGCCTCGCCGCCCGCGACGCTCTGGGTGCCCGCGGTCAAGCGCCGCGCCTTTCCGCCGCCCGCGTCGACGACGAAGAGATGGACCGGTCGCGCGGGCGCGCGGGCGGTGATCGGTTCGGTCGTGAAAACGAAGCTATCGCGAAATTTTTCGGCGCCGCTGTGCTTGGGCTTCTCTTCCTCGGCCGCATACGCGAAGGCGCCGCCGTCGGGGCGCCACGCGAACTGTTCGACGCCCTCGGGCGCCGTCGTAACCGGACGGGCGTCGCCGCCGTCGAGCGGCATCACCCACACTTGGCTCTTGGCGTCGTCGCCGTTGCCGGCATTGGCGATGAAGGCGAGTTTGGTGCCGTCGGGCGAGAACGCCGGGTCGCCCAGACCTTCGCGATCGTAGGTCAGCGTCCGCCGCGCGTGGGTCGCGACGTCGATCAGGTCGAGTTCGCGCGCGACCTTATCTTCGCTCCAAAGAATCCGTGAAACGACGACGGCGATCCGCGCCCCGTCGGGCGAGATCGCGGGCGACGACACGCCGACGAGATGCTGGAAATCATCCGAGACGATCGTCCGAGCCGCAGTCGAGGACCGAGCCGCAGTCGAGGACCGAGCCGCGCCACTCGCGCCCACGCAGACGTACAGAGAAAAGGCAAAGGCAACGAGCTTCTTCCCGCTACCGTGAACTTGTCGAAGGGCCACGCCGGAGTGACTGTCCGCAGCAACCGGGCGTTCCCTGCCTGCGCGAACGGCGCGCCGGGTCTTAGTTCAGGTGGGCGGGCAGCGGATGGAACGGCCGCAGGCGTGCGCCTTCCAAGGTTGCGGCTAATCGCACGGCGCCTTCAAGGTCGTCGGCCACATTGAGCGGGCGCGTCGACGAGGCCCTTCGCAAAGCTTGTCGTGGGCGCGCTGCGACCGGCAACACGTAGACGACTTGCGGCTCCTCCGAGCGTGGCAGCAGCGCTTCGATGGCCGGCGCGTCGATCGCCGTGCACGATTCGAGCGAAACGATGATGACGCTCTCGCCGTCTAGCCAATCGAAGGCCGTCGCGAGGGCATCCGCGCCCGTCTCATCGACGTCGCCTAGGACAGAGATAACCGCAAACTTGCCCGCGCTTGCGAGAAGAAGCATCCGCACCCTCCTTAGACGCCGCAGAAGTCGCGGCGGGCGCCACCGCAGGCGGCCTTTGCAGGAGGTTATTCCCACAAACGTTCACAGGAAACGAATGTCGGACCGTCGGCGCGTCACTCTTTTGGCGGATCGCAGGCTGGGGCGCTCGGTTCGCCTCCGAGGCCAAGCGCGCGGCCGTACCGAACGCTTCATCGAAGGTGCGCCGGTGCAGAAGCTGACCTACGGTTCTTACCTCATGATCGATGAGTTGCTGACCCTGCAGCGGCCCCAGTCGTCGCCGGAGCATCACGACGAGCTGTTATTCATCGTCATTCACCAGGTCTATGAGCTGTGGTTCCTCCAGCTCTTACACGAGATCGAGGCGGCGATGCGCAGCCTCGATGGGGACAATCTGCTCAGATCGCAGAAGCATTTCCGTCGAATTCATGCGATCCAGCGGCTGCTCGAGCAACAGGTCGACGTGCTCGAGACGATGACGCCGCAGGAATTCAACGCGTTTCGGTCCGGACTCAATCCCGCCAGCGGCTTCCAGTCGGCCCAGTTTCGCGAAATCGAATTTCTCTGCGGCGCTCAGTCGACCGGCTATCTGAAGTTCCTCGAGCCGACGGATCCCGAGCGAGCGCGGTTGCAGCGCCGCCTGGCCGAGCCGACCCTTTACGACAGACTCAAAGCGCTGCTCGCGCGGCGCGGCTACGCCACCGGAACGCCGGAACAACTGATCGAATCGTACAAGACGATTTACGAGGATGCCGAGCGCCGCTACGATCTCTACGTTCTGCTCGAAGACTTCATCGAGTTCGACGAGCGCTTTCTGCTTTGGCGCGGACGGCACGTCCGCATGGTCGAACGCATGATCGGCATGAAACCCGGAACCGGCGGATCGCTCGGCGTGAACTACTTGGAAAAGACGCTGTCCAAGAAGTTCTTTCCCGAGCTGTGGGCGGTTCGGACCCACTTGGGCGGCGACTACTGACGACCTCGAGTCCCGTCCTCGACGTCCGAGTCCTGGGCGCTCCGCACGTGGCGTACGACGGACGAACGGTGCGCTTCGCCGCAGCGCGTACGCTGCCGCTCTTCGTGTACCTGATGTTGCACCGGGAACGCCCCGTCGCACGGGATTTCCTCGCGTATACGCTTTGGCCCGACGACAGTGAAGACGACGCGCGCGCCAACCTGCGGCGCCACTTGCACCGGCTCAACCAAGCTTTGCCGGCAGTTCCGGACTTGCCGTGGCTTGTCATCGATAAGAAATCGGTCGCCGTCAATCCGGCCGCCCCGATCGACCTCGACGTGGCGCGACTCGAAGCAGCGTGCGCGGGCAGTGCCGTCCCGGAAACCGTCCTCGACCTCTATGCGGGCGACCTATACCAGGGGTGCGACGAGGACTGGATCCTCGCGCTTCGGGAGCGCTTCCGGGCGGGCTACCTCGATCTCGCCGCGGACCTCATCGACCGCTATCGCGGCGAACGACGCTACGCCGAGGCGACCGCGGTCGCGCAACGGATGCTGGCGATCGATCCTTTCCGCGAAGATACCGTCCGCATCGCGATGTCGCTGCACTACGAAGCGGGCGACCGCGCGGGGGCGCTGCGCGAGTTCGAAACGTTCCGCCGGCGCTTGCAAACCGAGGTCGGCGCCGAGCCGATGCTCGAGACGATTTCACTACGCGACGCGATTCGGCGGCACGCCGCGCTCGAAACGCGGGAGTCCGTGCACGGGGCGCCGCAGGAACGCGCGCTCCCGTTCGGCGGGCGAGCAGCCGAACTCGACGCGCTCCGGCGCGTTTGGCGCGCGGCCGCAAGCGGAAAGGGCAGTGCCGTCGTCGTCTGCGGCGAGGCGGGAATCGGCAAGACGCGTCTGGCCCGCGAATTTTCGACGCTCGCCGAGCGCGAGGGCGCGCGCATTCTGTGGGGCGGCACATCATCGCCCGAGGCCACGCCCTACGAAGCGGTCACCGAAGCGCTGCGGCTCGCGACCACGGAAATCGGCACGCTCGCGCTTCCGCTCGCGTTGCTCAGCGCCCTGACCGTGAGTTTTCCCGAACTGCGCGCGCTACGCGGCGACTTGCCGGCATCCGTGGCGTTGCTCGACGATCGCGAGCGCTCGCGCTTCTTCGATGCGGTCGGCCTCGCCGTGGCCGGCCTCGCGTCGTCGCGCCCCACCGTGCTCGTTCTCGAAGACTTGCATTGGGCGCGCGAGGGAACGCTCGAACTGATACTCACGATCGTGCGAACCTGCCGCAGCTCACCCGTGCTCGCGCTGCTAACGTACCGCGAGGAGGAGGCCGGCGCGCCGCTGCTCCGGCTCTTACGCGACCCTGAGTTGCGCCCGGCCGTACGTTTCGGCCTCGCGCGGCTCGGACAACACGAGTGCGAGGGCATCCTGGCGCGGGGATTCGATGCCGGCCCGTTGCCCGATCACATCGCACAATGGGCGGCGCGGCTTTCGGGCGGCAACCCGCTCTTCCTGAGCGAACTGGCGCGTGAATACCGGCCGCGCGAGGACGGCCCCGATGTCGAACCGGACGGCCTCCCCCACTCGCTCGAATCCACGATTCTCGCGCGCCTCGCGCGCGTTTCGGACGCTGCCCGAAACGTCGCGGAAATCGCCGCCGTGGCCGGCGCTAATTTCGCGGTGGACGTGGTGCACCGGGCCTCCGGCTGGCCGCTGGCCGAAATCCTCGACGCGCTCGACGAACTCGTCGACCGCTTCATCGTGCGCGAGACCGTGGCGGGTTCGAACGGGGATTACCAGTTCGCCCACGACCTGATCCGCGATGCCGTCCTGACGCACATGCCGCGTGAGACCGCCGTCCGCCGGCATCGGCGCGTGGCTCGCGCGCTCCTCGAAATCTACCCTGACCGCGAGGACGAACTCGCGCGAATCCTAGCCGAGCACTACGAGAAGGCGAGTCTCCCGCGCGAAGCCGCAGCGTACTTCGCCCGTGCCGCGCGGATAGCTCTCGCGGAGTTTGCCTGGCCGGAAGCCGTCGAACTCGCGGGGCGATCCTTGGAACTCGACGGTGCGAGCGACGCGCGCTTCGACGTGCTCGCGTGCCTGGCGTCGGCCCACGAGCGTTTGGGCAACCGCGCCGAAGAGCAAGCGACGATCGACGCGATGTTGCGGTTAGCCGACGAACGGTCGGACGACGTTCTGCGCGCGGCAGCGCTCGTTCGCCAAGCGGTAGCCGCGTTTCAACGTGGCGAAGCGGAGCCCGAGCGTGAGTCTATCGCCGCGCTGACCGCGCTCGCTCTGCGCACTGGAGACCCGCGCCATTTGCGCGACGCACGGCGAGCGGAAACGCGGCGGCTCGTTCACGATGGACGGCCCGACGAGGCGATGCGAACGATCGCCTCCGTCG
>Ga0116227_10012538_pt1 | contig 13739 bp, 13 predicted proteins | sample S1TSphgellanicum_FD_89693 | JGI IMG/M metagenome (GOLD analysis project Ga0116227, IMG submission 89693) | Host-associated microbial communities from peat moss isolated from Minnesota, USA - S1T2_Fb - Sphagnum magellanicum MG | ecosystem: Host-associated > Plants > Peat moss > Unclassified...
AGTCGAGTTTTGACTGTCCTGTAATATCCTGAGCGCTAGTAAGAATATAATAATTTTCGCCTTTTATATTTCTTAGGGTCGCATAGATTTCAGGAATAGAATGTTCATTATAAACTGTCTTTTCTGTATCCAAACGGTCTAACAAGCTTTGATCCCAAGTTATTTTTTTATCTTTTAATGTACTATAAACCAAGTGCTTTTCTGCATTGAAGATCATGATATTTTCATTCAACAAAACATTGTCAGAATTTTCATCAAAGAAAATAGGCGCTTCTTTTTCAAAATCTCTGGATTTTTCAATAAAATTAACGGTGAAAACCAACCGTTTCTGAAATCGTTCTTTGAACTCATCCCGTCTAAAATCATTGAATGAAATGTAAACCACAAACATCATAATCCCGAAAATAAGGGAAAATGCAATGCTAAGACTAAGTGCAATTCTACGTTTCAGTGACATTTTAAGAAAAGTTAGAGATTAGATTTTAGAAGTTAGAATCCTTAAAGAGGACTTAGATAGTAACCGAAACCTGGTCTGGTGTGAATCAATTTAGTTTTGAAGTTCTTATCTATTTTTTTTCTGAGGAAATTAATATAAACTTCTATAGCGTTATTTGTGGATTGGAATTGGTTTTTCCAGACTTCGTCTGAAATGTACTGTTTGGAAAGTGTTCTTCCGTTTGCTCTTGCCAATAAAACCAATAATTGAAATTCTTTTACGGTAAGATTAATTTCCTCTCCGGAACGAAATACTTTGCTATCTTCCGGATGAATCACAAGATCTTCTATCACAATCTTTTCTACTTCCTCTGTTTTTGGCGTCAGTCTTCGCATTTGGGAATTAATTCTTAATAATAACTCCTCCAGCAAAAATGGTTTTACAAGATAATCATCGGCAGCACGCAGAAAAGCTTCCTTTTTCTCTTCAATTCCGTCGTAAGCCGAAATTATTATGATTGGCGTTTCCGCATTGGTTTCACGGATGGTTTTGCAAATATCCAATCCGTTGATCTTCGGAACATTGATGTCTAATAAAAAAATATCATAATCTTTCACGGTAAACATATTGAGGAAAACTTCGCCGTCTTCTGCTTTGTCCGTTTTTATTGATTTCGATTCCAGAAAAAGTGCAATTTCCGAAGATAGAACAGAATCGTCTTCTAAAAGTAATGCCTGCATAGATTAAGAATTTTTACAAATATCGGAAAAAGCAATTTGGGAAGAGTAGAATTAAGCATCTTTGTTTTTGAATTTAAATTTTTATTTAAATTAGATCTGGAAATTTAAACACAAAATGAAAAGATATCTATCACTCTTATTTTCAATCTTTACCATTCTAATTCTTAGTCAAAAAAGAGAAATGTCTGAATATTTCTCTACGGGTCAATATGATATGGCTATTCAAATTGGAAAAGATATATTGAAATCAAATCCAGATGATTTTGATGCAATTATAATCATCGCCAGATCGGAAATGAAAAAGGGAATTTCCAAAATGCTTATCCTTATCTTGAAAAAGCAAAAGAACTGATGAAAGAAGATTTTCAAAAGGTTTGGACTTTTTTAGAAATGGCAAAAAGTAATTTTTGAACTGGAAAATTAGAATCAGCAAAACAAAACTATAATGATGCTCTTAAAATTAATGGAACTAATAATTCTGCAAAGGCATTAAAGAAATTTGGAATGATATCCGGTCTTGATGGGTTTTATAAAAATTGGAAAATAAAAGAATCGAAAAATATTGTTTTTCACTTTGAAAATGGAATCAATGAAAACGATATGGAACGAATTGTCATCACGAGACAAAAAGCTTTTGAAGAAATCAATTCTTTTTTTAAGGCGAACCTACCGAAGAAAATCGATTTTTTTGTATGGAATCTGACCGAAAGTTTTAATCCCGTTCTAAACACAAATCTTGGATTTTCAAATCCTCTTTTTTCTATTGCTCATAACCGACTCAATCAGACAGCAGGACACGAAATTGCCCATAACATTTCGTTTTGGAGAAATAATAATGTGATAAAAACCCAACTGATAAACGAAGGAATTGGTGTCGCTTTTGATCAACAAAAGAATGACAAACTTGGAATTGCGCAAGAAGTTTACAAAAAAAATCCCGTGGACATAAAAGAACTTTGGAAGAATAATTCAAAAATAAATGATGACTTTTTGTATCCAATTGCTGGTGCTTTTGTGGATTATTTAATCAAATATGACAAAGAAAAATTCTTAAAATTGACGGAAAATCAAACTTATCAAAATGCCTTTGAAATTTACAATGGAAAAATTGATGAACTAATTCAAAGTTTTACTATAAAAATGAATGAATAATTTTCTTAAGTCTTTATCATATTGCTCAAAATTACAAAGTAAATTTTTTTTGTTTACTTTTTTTATATATTTTTGGCCAGATAAAAAAACTAATCCCAAATGAAAAAAATTCTAGTATTTCTTGTTTTCTCAATTTATAGTTCTTTGTTTTCTCAAATTAAATTCGAAAGTGGTTATTTTATAGACAACTCTGGTAAAAAAACAGAATGTCTTATAAAAAATATAGATTGGAATTATAATCCGACTTCTTTTGAATATAAATTATCTGAAAATGATGGGCAAACTATTCAAAATACAATAAAAGATGTAAAAGAATTTGGAATATATGAAGAATCTAAATACGTCAGAAATGCTGTACAGATTGACAGAACAAGTGAGCAATTAAACCAGTTGAAAAACAGCAAAGAGCCATTATTTCAAAATGAAATACTTTTTCTAAAAACACTCGTAGAAGGTAATGTGAATTTGTATGGATATAATGACAGTAATACTAAAAGATTTTTTTACGGCAAACCCAATACTGATCCTAAACAATTAGTGTATATAATATACAATGTTCCTAATGAAAGTAAAATAGGTTATAATGTTCTTTATAAAGATCAAATAAAAGAAAATCTAAATTGTTCATCCATTTCAAATTTTGATATTGATAAGTTACAATATAAGGAGAATAGTCTTAGAAATATATTTGTAAAATATAATGAATGCGCTAATCCATCAATCTCACAAACAAAATTAAAGAACAACACTACTATTTTTAATTTGAACATCAGGCCTCGTATTTCTTTCGGTTCGTTATCTTTTGACAGCTCAGTTATCAAAACTCAATTTGATTTTGATAAAAAAACAAGTTTTAGCTTAGGATTAGAAGCAGAACTTATTTTGCCATTTAACAACAATAAATGGTCAGTAATTGTAGAACCTCAATATCAATATTTTAAAGGTACTAAAACGATACCATTAGCTACAATTAGTGGTAATTATCTTACTAGCGACGTAGATTATAAGTCGATTGATTTACCAATAGGAATAAGACATTATCTTTTTTTAACAAATAAATCAAAAATATTCATCAATGCTTCTTACTCTATTAATTTAGATTTAGGTTCTGATATTCAATTTACTAGAATTGACGGATCTAAAACTTATGATGAGATTAAATTTAAAAGTAATACTGGTAATTTTGTATTTGGGGCAGGATATAAGTATGATAAATACTCATTAGAACTTCGAGTGAATACTAAAAGAAATATGCTATCCAATTATGCTTGGAATTCAAATTATAACAATATAAGTATAATATTAGGCTACACATTATTTTAAGAACTTGAACAATATTAAATAAAAAGGTAAATCAGTAGATTTACCTTTTTTAATATGTCTTCGTCATATCACTCGGAATCACAAGATTGAATTCTGTTGGAACAAAATCTTCTTCAGGTAAAGATAATTCAGGTTTTTCGGATTCAAAAACGGAAATAACTGCTATTTTCAAATTCGGATTTTTCTTTTTGAGATACCAGTAGATTCCACCATATTGCTTGCTGTGGTAATCACCATTGTAATGGATAAAAGTTTTTCCAGCCTGCAGATTTTCGAAAATAGATTCCGCCATTGTTGCATCTTTAATTGCTTGGGCAGAAATAAAATTCATTAGTTTCATTTCATCCACGTGGTCGCCCATTAGAGACTTCATCTCTTTATAACCCGGCGTTTCAAGAGTCACTTCTATTGGTAATTTTGCAATATATTTTTTTTCTGTTTGTGGCAATTCACTCAAACTGTTGATTCCGTTTTTGGAAGTTTGAGAAGCGTATTTTCTAGGGACATTCGTTGCAATGAAATTGAGTTTTTTGTCTTTCGCAAAATCAACCAAAGGTCTGTAATCAGTTTCGTAATTTTTCCAAAGTCTCACAGAATCTTTTAGATTTTTAGCTTCAATTTTTCCGGCTAAATAAGAGTTCAAAGCTTGCTGATTATCTCGTTCGAACATTTCTGCTCCTAAAATAATCTGCCCGTTTTTCTTTTCAAAAAGCGATTCCGTTATTCTTTTTTCCAGCCAATGATTGATAGAATTATCGTGATGTTCTCCAATGAAAACAACATCATAATCTGCCAATTCTTTGATTAAATTTTTAGACGAAGTTTCCTTTGATTTTTTATTATAAAATTTAAATGCATCAAAATTTTGAGCATTTATATTACTAAAACTAATTATAGTAATAAATAGCAATAACTTTTTCATTAACAATAAAATAAAGAAGTCGTTCTAAAGTAAATTAAAACTATAAAACGACCTCAGATTAATAATAATTATTTCTTATTTACAAACCGGCAACCAGATCTTTCCACTCTTGAAGTTCTGGATTACCTGGTTTTCTTTTTCCAAAAAACTGAACGATAAATTCACCGTCTTTATTAAATACTTCCACCGAAGTTACTTCGCCGTCTTCCGTTGGTTTTTTCGTAATCCAAGTTTCACCAATTTTGGTTGTATCAAGATGCAAGTTGAAATCCGGATCCATCACATTAAACCATTGCTGATGCCAAAGCGTCTTTTTAACTTCACCAGTGTGAATCTGAATAATCCCTCTGTTTCCTACGAAAACCATTATCGGAATATGTTTTTCAGAAGCATCTTCCAAAACATTTACAACTTTAGAATTATCGATTTTCTGAGCAAATCCTTCCGGAGCTAATCTCAAAGCCTGCGTTCTGCTAACCCCGAATTTCTTAGTCATCATAAAGAAATCGTGCGTGTCTTGTAAATCTTTCCAAGCTTGTTGGAAACCAGTTACATCAATTTCAGAATCTGCTTTTTCTGCAGGTTTTGCGGCGATTGGTTCTGTTACAATTTCTGAAGATTGTTCTGCCTCTTTATATTTTTCTGTCAAAGCATCAAATTCTGCTTCGTTACTTTTGTTTGTCAAATAGATTTTATGAAGTGCCAATCCGTCTTTTCCGAAGAACTGAAAGCTTTTTCTATCGCCTTCAATCACAGAAAAACCGAATTTCCAAGAGTTGATAAAGATCCTCAAATCGATGTCCTCACCTACGAAAACCTGTCCGTGAGGATTACTAAAATCTGGATTCAAATAAACGCCTTTTCTCTCGTGTACACATTCCTCATTTCTTGTCAAAGCCATTACTTTTCCAAGCTTTTCAATTTCTTGTAAAATTGTTGGGAATTCTTGTTTTAGAACCGTTACACCATTTCCAATGTTTGTAGCTAAAAGTTCAGCTTCGCTAACGCCTAATTGTTCTGCTGCATTCCTTATTCTAAGATGTGGATTTTCCGCTTTCAGAGCTTCCCATTTTGTCTTTAAATCATTTATTAATGTACTCATATTGATTTGTTTTTTGATTGTTTATTTATTTTAAATGCTTGCTTTATTTAACACAAAGCTCACAAAGATTTTTTATTACTAACTGTTTTAAGGTTCACAAAGGCGCTGTCGCTTAGAGAAGTCAAAGGAATTATGTTTTACTTTTTGATTGTTAGGACTTTGTATTCTCTTTTCACGAATGTGCCGGTTTTGCTGGTTATCCATTCCTCTTTATCTGAGCGAATCATCCTTTTAAAATTGGTCTGTGCTACTAATTCTTCCACATCTTCGTAATTGTAAAGTTTGAAATTCGATGTGAAAGGAAGATTTTTCATAAAATCTTTCTTCGCAAATGTGAGAACAAAACTTCCATTTTTCTTGAGAACTCTATAAATTTCATTAAAGAATTCCACTGGATTTTCCCAGAAATAAATAGTATTGACTGTCATTACTTTATCGAAATTTTTGTTTTCAAAAGGAATTTTGTTTCCGTCATATAATTGAAAATTGGCTTGAGAAAGATATTTTGAATTGATATTTTCAGCTTCGGATTTCATTGTTTCAGAAATTTCTAAGCCTGTGTATTGGATATTTTCTGCAAAATCCAAAAGATAAGACAAATGTCCCGCGTTACCGTGACCGAGTTCCAAAACCTTTTCGTTGTCTATCAAATACAATGCTTTGATGGTTTCCTTGGTCATAGAAATATTGGTCTCGTTCATCATTTTTGCAACCTCTTTTCCTTTTTCTCCTTCAGGATTTGCTAGATTTTTTGCTAATATTTTGAGTTCTTGTTCTGTCATTTTTTTAGTTTTTATTATAACAGAGAATCTTACGCAGCCCGACCTGAGTGGAGCTCATCCGCCAGCGGCGGATAGCGGGAACGGAGGGCGGATTAAGCTGCCATGATAATCCTTTTTATTGTTCTAGTTTTCTATCCAAACAAAATCATCGTATCATCATTTACCGGATGCTTGCAAATGGTACAAGGAAAATTGTATGCTTTACTAATCGTTTCCGCAGTGAAAACATCTTCTGGCGAACCGTGTGATAATACTTTGCCATTTTCCATCAATAAAATCTTGTCTGCAAAACGCGCTGCCAGATTGAGGTCGTGCAAAACAACAATCGCTGTATTACTTTTTTGAGTGAATTTCTTTATCAGTTCCAATGTTTTGTATTGGTGCTTAATATCTAGATTATTAAGAGGTTCGTCCAAAAATAATAGTCTGTGAGCAACATCATTATCCAACTGGGCCAGAACTCTTGCGAGATGAACACGCTGCTTTTCTCCACCAGAAAGTGAGTTGTATTCTCTCTTTTGGAAATGAATCACATCAGTTTCCGTCATTGCATTTTCAGCTGATTTAAAATCTTCGGAATGAGGCTGTGAATAGAAATACGGATAACGACCCATCATCACAACATCCTTCACCAGAAGCGGAATATCCTGCGCATTATGCTGAGAGAATTTGGCTTTATGCTTTGATAATTCATCCAGATTCCAATCTTTGAGGCTTTTATCTTTGAAATGAATTTTTTGTTTGTTGTCTGTTTTGATTTCGTTGGCCAGAACGTTCAGAAGGCTGGATTTCCCTGCTCCATTTGGACCAACAATCGCCAGAAATTCGCCGTAGCCGACATTGATATCAACACCTTTCAGGATGCTGACCTTCTGACTCTGATAATTGATTTGATGTCCTTTTATCATCTGAGTGTGTTTTTAAATTTAATCAAAATGGCTATAAAAATCGGTCCTCCAATCAATGATGTTAAAATACCGATGGGTAATTCAGAAGGTGCAACAATTGTTCGGCTCAACGTATCCGCAATCAGTAATAATATGCTTCCGAAAATAGCTGATAATGGCAATATAAAATGATAATCTGATCGGAAAAGCAACCTCAGAATGTAAGGCACGATCAATCCGACAAATCCGATGGTTCCTGAAAATGCAACGCAGGTTCCTACCATTAATGCGGTAATGACAACGATTTGTTTCTTCAAAGTTTCTACATTGATTCCCAAATGTTCTGCATCTTTTTCTCCTAACATCATTGCGTTAAGCGCTTTTCCTTTTGGCAAAATTATGATGTAGGATAATAGTAAAACTATGGTCAAAATAATGTTTTTCGTCCAAGTCGCTGCGGCTAAACTTCCAAGATTCCAGAATGTTAAATCTCTAAGTTGTTCGTCTTTGGAAATGTAAATCAGAAATCCGGTTATCGAAAATCCAATTGAAGTAATAGCAACGCCGCTTAAAAGCATCATTACGACATTCGTTTTTCCATTGCTGGTTGAGATTCTATAAACGATTATCATTGCTAATAATGCGCCGATAAATGCGGAAACACCAACTAAAGAGTTTCTTACGATTTCCGGAAGATAATTTTCAAAAGTATGTCCTAAAACGATGGCTATTGCTGCCAGCAAAGTGGCTCCAGAAGTTAAGCCGATAGCTTCTCCTGTTGCCAAAGGGTTTTTGAACATCCCTTGCAGAGTGGTTCCTGAAACGGCGAGCATACTTCCAATTAAAACCGTCATTATAATTCTGGAAGTACGAACTTCCCAAATGATATATTTCTCACTAAGCGAAAGTGAAGAATCGCCGGTCACAAATTTCCAGAAAACCTCGTAGGAACTGGATTTTCCGAAATCGTAAACTCCGATATTTAAAGACAAAACCATCATCAGTATTAATAAAATAATACCGATGATGGCGTAAAATGTAAGACTTTTTGATTTCAAAATTTTAGACTTAGAGAATCAAGATAAAAGAATAAAGATCTTGTCTCTATTTCTTTTTTGAAGCAGGCTTACCAAGGTTCAGCCTATTAAAATTAAATTCTTTCTGAATTTTTGGACTTCAGAAAGAATCAATCATTACTTTGTAGATTCGATTAATAATTTGTTCAGGCTCAAAGCGGCTTCTCCAACCCTTGGTCCGAAAGAAGACAACAATCCGCCATCCAGAGATATAATTTTCTTATTTTTCCCGGCATTGGTTTGAGGAACGCCCGGCATTTTAAGAGCACCTTCTGCCCCGCCAGAACCTTGCAAACCACTTGTAAAGAACAATAGAACATCAGGATTTGACTGTACAACCGCTTCCGGCGTCAAAGGTTTAAAATCTTCGAAATCATTAGCTGCATTCTCTCCACCAGCAATCTCGATAATACTTGCCATTGGTGTGTTTTTGCCCCCAACCATCATCATATTTCCTCTTGCATAGATGAAAAGAACTTTTGGTTTTTTAGCAATTGGCTGAATTTGCTTTACATCAGAATCAATTTTGTCCAATAATGTTTGTTGATTTGTATTCCCTAAAGCTTTTGCAATCTGGTCAATCAATTTTTTAGTTCCATCAATTGAAAACTCTTGTTGGAATAATTCAGTTTTTATGCCTGAAGCTTTGATTTTTGTCAATAAATCTGGATTGATATCTTTATCAGAAGCAAGAATCAAAGTCGGGTTCAATGCCATAATCGGTTCAATTGTCATTGAACGGACGTGTCCTAATTCTTCAGCGGTAGTTTTCAAACTTTCCGGATAGGTACTTGTAACATCTATTCCAACAATTTCTTTTTCGTGTCCAAGAGCTGCTACAATCTCTGTCACACCTCCACTGATACTTACTATTTTTTGATTAGAAACCGGAGCTTCTGCTGCTGTCTCTTGTTTTGCTTCTACTTTGGAATCTTCTTTTTTGCAAGAAAACCCTGATAAAAGTATCGCTGACAGAAGAGCTATTTTTATGTTTTTCATATGTTTATTTTGGTTGATTAAAGCGGTTTGTATTCGAATTGTGGATAACCTCTATAGTTTTGGTCATCTTTCATTCTTAAAAAACGTATTTTAAAAAAGAATCCATCACTGTCCTTCAGAACGTAAAATTTATTAGAATAGACTTCTGCACCATTGGTTCCTGTTGTAGTTCTCCAGTTACTACCTATAGTCCTTTGATCATTAAAAATAAATTTGCTCCCATCTACATCTTCTTTTTTGAAATTATTATAAGCAGTTTCACCTTGTCCAGCAGTAGCAGTCACTTCATAAGCACCAGTGCCTCCTAAAATATTATGTAACATAACATCCGGATAAACATAGGATGTGTATTCATTACTAGCAGGATTTAATGTTAAATTGGTGAACATCGTAAAACATAAATCCCAATCTTTCTTTTTTGGCTGGATGTCAGCATAACTACCCGTTGTGAAAGAGAAAAATTTGTAATTATATTCTGAATCTTTTGTAACTACAAATTCTTTATGAGAAGTCTCGTCTAAGTCTGCATATTGAATTTTGTAGCCTAAAGAACTTCTAAGAATTCTGATTTTTTTCCAACCTCTTGCTTCTCCGATATTATAGATTGTGCCTGGATTAGTTGTTCCAGAATATACTTTATAGCCCATATTAATAAGATAAACATTATTCAAATTATCATCTATATTAATTGCTTCAATACCAGAGGTTTGCTTAACAATGTCTCCATTTGGATTATCTATATATTTTGCATTATCTGCAAAATTAGCAGCCTGAACAAGAAGCTTCAAGTTTGATACTGTTGCAGAGTTTACGGCATCTATATTAGTTGTATTTTCTACTTTTCCAACCGACATTACTAATGACGTATTTAGCATTACTTTAAACTCATCTCCACAATAAAACCCTAAATCCCAAAGCTCTCTGTGGGTCTTAGAAACATCTCCTGTACTCAAATCAATCCAGAACTGATTTGCTTCTGAAGGATCAGCTTTCTCGTTCAGAGTAAGCACATTACCTTGTATAGGGGGAACTTTAACCGGGATAGCATCTTCTGCAACACAAGAGGTGATTACTGAAAAAATAATGATGACTATTGAAGTAAAATTGATTGTCTTTTTCATGATTTAGAAATTAAAATTAAACCTTGTAAAATAGCTTCTTCCGTAGAACATACTTTCTGATGCACCGGTTGTTCCATGAGCGCCAGATGATGCTTGTGCTCCATCTCGAACGTCCGTAACATCAAATATATTTCGAACGCCTAAGGTAATTGTAAAATGGTCTTTCCATACTTTTTGTGAAATAGAAGCGTCCATTAATGAGAATGCATTCTGTTTTCCTAAAATATTTTGAGTTACACCAAGGCTTTTATCCTCCATAATTCTATAAGTTTTACCAACACCTTTATAGTAAATTGCAAATGATGTTTTAGCCTTAAGCAAATTATAGTAAGCAGAAGCATTGATTTCCGGAGAATAATGATATTTAGCTTCTGTATTTTCATCAAGATCCAACATTCTCCCCAATACAGAAAAACCTAAACTAAGCCCGAAATTCTTGTTTGAAACTTTTCCAGAAATACTATTGAGCCAAGATTCATAATTATCAATATTGATGTACTTGTATGTTAAAGGTTGATCATTTATAACTGTCAATTCTATGCGGTCACGAGTTTGTAGGTACAAGGAACTTACATCAAAGCTCCATTTCATTGCACTATCTGGTTTGCTAAAAAGAGAGTAATATAACATTCCAGAATAAGAATTTTCTGGTTTAAGATCTACATTTCCAAATATTTTATGATTAACATTATCCATAATGGTAAAAAGCTCTTCAAATGTTGGATTTTTGTTTGCGGAACCTATAATTGCTCTGAATTCGGATTGATCATTAATGGTATTTTTTAGAACTAAAGAGAAATTTGGCTTGGTTTCAAATGTATCAGAAAAATTCATTCTAAACCCAGGTCTAAGAAACCAATTGGAACTGAGATCAAATTCAGCTGATGCAAAGACTCCTACATTCAAAACATCATTAACAATATTTTTGTCATTAAATTCTCCTGTAGACATACCCGCAAATCCTTTGGTGTAATCACCTTCATATCCTAACTGAACATTAGCCCATTTAGAATCCAAAAAATTACTGATCACACCTCTTGAGTAAACAGTTTCTGCTTCATAATAGGTACTTTTAGGATCTCTTGAGATTTCTTGTATTGCTGGAATATCAAAGGTATAATTTTGACTTTTTCTTGATTGTTTTTGATAAGATAAATCTCCCGTGAATTTTGTTTTTTTGAAAAGCTCTGTCTGAATATTAAAATGATGAAGCATTCTTTGGGTAAAATAATCTCTGTCTAGTGCTGTGAAGGTTCTTTGTCCTTCTCCTAGGTTTTTTTGATTTACTACAGGGTTATAATAATTTATTTCCTCAAGAAGATAATCTGCTTTGTAAAAAAACTGGGTTTTTGGCGCAGAAAATCGAAGCATAAAAGTGGGATTCCATTGTTCTTTTGGTTGCCATTCATAACCTCTTGCATTATCTAGATTTACAACATTTCCTACAATTTCTCCAAAATGATTTTTACCTTTTTTATTTCCCCAAAAACCTTGGAAATCATTTCTGTTCAAAGACAAATCAGCATACCACCTATCTGAGATATTATGAGAGATACCTAAAGATTGAATGTGTCTTCCTTTTCCATAATTTATCCAATCATACTCTTTACCTACAGTTTCTTCTTGAACAAAACCCCGGATATTCCATTTTTTCTTAGAAGATTTTTTAGTAATAATATTAATAACTCCTGCAACTGCGCTGTTACCAAATTCTACTCCCATAGAACCTTTTACAACTTCTATTCTTTCGATATTATCTAGGCTGAGTTTGGTCAAATCAATATTACTTCCCAATCCTGTATCTCCAACCACGGGGATATTGTCTACCAAAATTTTTGTGTAGTTTGCACCCAGCCCCATAATATTAGCCTTGGAATCGCCTGTGTTTTTTTCTGGAACTATAAATATATTCAGAGTTTGATTTAGAACTTCCGCAACATTGTTTACTGCCATTCTTTTAATATCATCACCGCTTATAACTTCAACTTTATACAAAGATTTTTTTATAGACTGAGGAGTATACTGTCCCGTAATGACGACTTCTTCAATATTTTTTTGATTAAGAGTATCTTTTTGTGCATAGGCAAAATTTAAAATTGCTACTGACAAAAGGCTCATTGTTCTTTTCTTCATTGAAAAAATTTTTGCGAAGATAAGATTTTATTTAGAACGATTAAAAATAATTTCGTATTTTTGTAGAATAATTCTAAATAACAATCTGAAATTTAATAAAATCAATTATGAAAGCGAAACTACTATTGGCAGCTTCTTTATTTGCAGTTATTGCAAATGCACAAGTATCAACTATTAATGAAAACTTCAATTCATTTACTGCTGGGAGTAATACTTTTCCGCAAAAAGGCTGGTCTGTAATTTTAGCAGCAAACCCATTACCGTTTCCTCCAGCACCACTTATGATAGTTACGAGTGATGCAGATAAAGTAGTTCAAGCTTATTCAGGAAACAACTCAAGTTTGCCATCTTATTTAATTACACCTCAAATCGTAGCTCCTGCCGGAGATAAAACTTTGACCTTCATTACTTCTTTAGCAGCAACCTCTCCGGGAGTCGGAACTATTCAGGTTGGAGTAGCAAATAATCCGGCTGACATGTCAACTTTTACGGCTGTTGGTGAACCAATTCAAGTGACTACAAACAATTTTCAAAACGTAAGTATAAATATCCCTGCTTCTACAGGTTCATATTTAGTATTTAAAATCACGCCAACTGCAGTTCATACTGCTATACAGATTGATAACGTAGTTTATGACACAAACTTAGCTGTTTTAGAAAATTCATTTACTGCTCAGGATGTTAAATTTGCGGTTACTACGGATAATAATGCATTACAGTTTATATCCCAAGGTCCTGTACTTTCAAATGCAAAAATTTATTCCGGAACTGGTCAGATTGCGACAGAAGGAAAAATCATTAATAACAGATTCGATATCGCAAAACTAAGTGCAGGTGTTTACTATATCATCGCGGAAACGACTAATGGCAGATCTATCAAATCAAAATTCATCAAGAAATAATAAAATCGGTTAGATATTGACTATCTAAAACTATTAATTATAAGAGGCTGTCTCAAAAGTGAGGCGGCCTTTTTTCATAAAAAAAGGAAAGCGAAAGCTTTCCTAATTGTGGCAAATTGATTAATTTGCTGTGTGTTAAGTACTTCAAAAGTAGTCTTTAAAGA
>Ga0116227_10012539_pt1 | contig 13738 bp, 10 predicted proteins | sample S1TSphgellanicum_FD_89693 | JGI IMG/M metagenome (GOLD analysis project Ga0116227, IMG submission 89693) | Host-associated microbial communities from peat moss isolated from Minnesota, USA - S1T2_Fb - Sphagnum magellanicum MG | ecosystem: Host-associated > Plants > Peat moss > Unclassified...
AAACCCAGGTCCTGAGAGTGAAACCCAGTGCCCGTTTATCGAGGTCCTGCAACCCAGGTCCTGAGAGTGAAACCCAGTGTCCGTTTATCGAGGTCCTGCAACCCAGGTCCTGAGAGTGAAACTCAGTGTCCGTTTATCGAGGTCCTGAAACCCAGGTCCTGAGAGTGAAACTCAGTGTCCGTTTATCGAGGTCCTGAAACCCAATGTCCTGAGAGCCAAATGCAGCAACGCGGGCTTGCAGGCACGGGCGGATTGTGTCCGACCCTCACGGGTACCCACTAGTGGGTTATAAATGATCACATCACTCACATAGGATTGCAGTGAAAGTGGAGTATGACCATTGTTGTTTACTGGAAATTTTGGATGCAGTTCATTAGTCCAATTCAGTTGATCCACTGGACACAGCTGGGAGCCTGAAAATATGCACAGCTCTCCAGATCCCTTCCTTCAAGGTTTATGGAATACACGTTAGGATGTAAGCGTCCTTCATCTTGAGTCAGGTAGTAAGTGTAAGCTTGGCTACTTCTCGACTTTCAACCCTTCAGGACACACCTCCTGTCACCATGATGGACCAAATGCAGGCTTTTGATTTTTGACATAGAGAAATATCGTCGACCCCTTACAAGTGGTCAGATTTTGACATAACTTAACATCTTGTACATTCTCCCTTTTCCTTTTAAAAATTCCTTTGTACATTTTCCAAATCTATGGTGTGTTCATTAATAAAGTTTTGCAGGGTTTCATCAACAATACACATTCCTCTTGACGTGAAGATCAACATTGAAAATTCAGACCACCCACAAAACCGCACCAGATACCACACATGCCAGGCATGGGGAAAAGAAGAAGAAAAACCCCTGATTCCAGGACCGGTCTGGTATGTTAAAAAGTTGATACTGGCACAACTGCTTCTTCAAACCAGCACCAGCTCCAATAGGAAATGTTCCATGAAGTTCCCTAACTAACATCTCTCAAATTTTCTCAAAATGTGAGACCAAAATTGAAAGAAAACTATAGCAAGATTGAACCAGTGTTGTGCGGGTATTAGAAATCATGGCAACCCCTCGCTGGTTCAGATCTCATCAGATTTTCCTTGTGTATTTTGGGAAGGAACCTTACCAGGGCTAGTTTTGCCTATTGGAAAGGGTAGGTGTTTTGAAAAAAGTCATGACCAATTAGAGTTGGCATTGTGTTTTTTGCCCTGGCATTACATTTTTCAAAATGCTCTTTTCTTTTTGCTTGTGAAAGGCCTACCTATATCAGGTATTATGAGAAACTTTTAACAACAATAATCCAATGGGTCCTTACACAGGGCCACAGTGAACCAGCACCCACCAGCGCTCCCTGAAGGATGAATGGTAAGCGGTCGCAAAACAATTTTCTGTTGGGTTCGAGTTCTCTAGCTAATTACCATGGTGGTTAGCTCAGTTACTTTTTTTCTACCTACCTACTAACAACTCACAAGCAGGTTGTTAGTAGGTAGGTAGTAAAAACAGTCTTTACCTATGTATAAACCATCTCCTTTCCTAGAAGTTGCCTACTTTCCTACCTATCTGCCTATATATGGGACCTATTTCCTACAAAATTGGTTACCAAGGTGAAACCAAATATTAACTCAGTTGAGGTTCATCCACGACTGAGTAATAATAGACATCCAGTGAATGGTGTGCTGGTGGGTGCTGGTTCACTGTGGTCCAATTTGATGACTTTGACTAAAGGATGTATCCTCTAAATACATTGGATGAAAATTTCAAATTTAGCTTAATGAAATACATTGAAGATGAATGTTTTTCTAGGCTTGTGCACTCAAATAATTATTCGGATGAAATCCTTATAATAAGTTGAAATGCATTAATCGATTTGCTAAATCATAGAACCAAGTAAAAGGTTTCACCCCTTTAATGGTCTCAATGTTATATATGCCTACTCTAGCTTTTCCATGTGCATTTGTCATTGACAACTGATTAAACATAAGTTTCAGAAATAACTTATGTTTAATGAATGTCTACAATATTTACCTATTCGACATTTGTTGGATGTGATGCATGTTGAATGGAACATTTGTGACAATATAATTTCTTGAAATATCTCTTTGGTGAAAAATACACCCTCAATGTTAGGAAGGACATGGAGGAGGCAAGGGTTATGCCAAATTTGTAATCATGGCATCAACCTGGTGGGTCTACATATTTCAAACCTTATGCACTATACATTTTTACACATGATGAAAAAAATCATTTCTTGAACTTTTGACCCCAACCAGATATGCTTATACTTTCAAAAAAAACATGTGAGAAATGGAAGACTAATTGGATTGAAAAGCCATGACATGCATGTGATGGTCCAACAAATCCTTCATGTTTGTGTGAGGTATTTGATGCATCCTGCCCAAAGGCATGCCATCCATACCCAAAGGGTAGGGAAGATTTTTCAAAGGCTTTGTAATAAGATCATTGACCCAATTGATATCCCTTCCTTGAAACTATATATCCTTGAGATGCTTGCTTATTGGAGAGTTGTTTTTTGCCATCCTTCTTTGACATTATGGAACATTTACTAGTGCATGTAGTGGATGAAGTGGACCAATGTGACCTTGTAATAGCTTATGGTGTTATCCAATAAAATGCTATTTATTAGTGTTGAAAGGTTATGCAAGGGTTAGAGGGAGACCATAGCAGTGCATGGCAAGTGGTTATATGTATGAAGAAGCACTAGACATTTATACCAAATATTTTGCATTGTTCCCAAGCACACTTGTCACCAAGTTTGGGATAGGAAAGAAAAACAAGCAAAATGCAGGGGAATTATTGCAAGGTTGGGCAAAACCGAAGACCCTCGGTAGGAGCAAAGGGCTTCACATTCATAACTATGCCACACACAATATGACTACCACACAACCTCTTTTAAGGTGAGGGTTTTTTAACCTCATCATCTATTCAAATAGAACCATTGTCTCACACAAACATGTTTTTTAGCAATTTTGACGTTCAGTCAAAGTGATGATCATCAATAGGAAGATGTAAAAAAATTGGTGACCAAAGGAATTTGACACAATGTTTTGGATCTTTCTTTAACCGGGTGTCTATTTCTCATCTTGAAGTTACATTTGTTAGTTTGAGAAATCATGGGTCTAAATACATCCAACTATCGTGATGCAAATGCCTAAAATTACCATAAGAGACCCAAACTAATCCAAGGGCTTGTGTAGTTTTAAATGTGTGTAGTCCAAAATGTATGAGCTATTCATATAGGTTGTTGGTTTATTTTTTCTTCATTTTCAAAGATAGAGATGAAAAGAAGTTGGTAATAATTAGGTCTAGGGGTCTTGATTTATTGATATGAATGCCACAAATAGATAGGTCAAAAACCCTAATAGTTAATCATGTGAAATAAGTTTTTGATTTATAGTGAGCCAACTTGTTATTCGGTGCTATACTTTCCATTACAAAAAGTTTCAATTTCTTAATTAAGTGGATGCTTGGGTAAGGTGTATGAAGAGGAGCACAATGCCCATGAAGAAGAACAAAGCTTATATTGAACAAGTGTGAAACAAGGCTGAAGAGGCCAAATACCCATCAATTACCCTTGACATTTGGAACATGAAATCCCTCCTTTTGAAGAGTGGCTATGGTTGTGAATTGGACAAAATCTATCCATGAGGAGGAGGGCTTACTTCACTTAAGTCATCTACCTTCGACACATGCTTTTTCATTTGCCCCTAAGTGGGAACCAGTTTCAGGTAAATTTGCAGGAGGCAGAGACAAATCATGTGACCAATGATTTTGTCAATACACCTACCCTTCCAACAGGCAAAATTTACCCCTGGTAAGGTGTCTTCCTAAAATACACTAGGAAAATCTGATGAAATCTTAACCAGAGAGGGGTTGCCATTTCTAATACCTGCACAACACTGGTTTAAACTTGCTATAGTTTTTTTCAATTTTTGGTCTCACATTTTGAGAAAATTTGAGAGGTGTTAGTTAGGGAACTTCATGGAACATTTCCTATTGCAGCTGGTGCTGGTTTGAAGCAGTGTTGTGCAGGTATCAACTTTTCAACATACCAGACTGGTCCTGGTATCAGGGTTTTTTCCTTCTGCTTTTCCCCATGCCCGGCGTGTACTAGTATGGGGTACCACTTTAAAAACATCATATCAGTCGGCGTATTATGCATCTCCAGCAAGCAACGCTCAGTGTGTGACAGTGCAAAAATACAAAACCCTCTTGGAGATGGTGATAGCACATCCAGTGTGCAATGTTTAGTTTCTCCCCCATCCTCACCCACAACAACCTCAAATGATGAACTATAACATAGTGAGAGATTATTTAATTCTCACTGCCTAGGCCAATCATTGTAGTTGGCCAATTAGAAACAATCATTTATTGCAGAAACACAATCATTTTCTGCTACTGGCGCTCCAGGAAGGCAGTGATAACAGGTGCACTTTTGTTTTTTGGGTTGTTTCTACTTGTGTTCTCATTTGCCTTGTACTTTTGATGGATCCCATCCTTGATTTTTATTTCCAGGTTTTTTCTCTTCACTTTTCGAGGCCCCAAGCAGTTTCAGTGTTTTTTCTGCAAATCAAGTGGAGAGGGGGGAGGAGGAGGGGTCTGAATTTTCAACTTTGATGATCCAGGAACGTGTATTCCAAGAACCAATGGGCCTATTCCATACTCCACTTTCACTGCAATCCTATTCGAGTGATGTGAAGGTTTGTAACCCATTAGTCGGGCAAGTACATGTGCATAGTTTCACTACACAAGAATGGTCCATGATAAATAGTGAACATTACCTTTACATTGCCTATAGTAAACTCCACATCATAGTTGCACTTCAATGAAGTCAAAATGTGTTTCTAACTTGGCAAGCAAAGGACAAATGCCATTTTCATATGGAGACATCGTCAACTTCTCCACTTTGCTCTGTATGCATGCATCAGCCTCTTTTTGTTAGCTCTATATATAGCCAAAAAAGTTATATGAAAAATTAAAAGTGGTCATTTTTTTTGAGATCTATAGAGTAAATAGAATTCAACCAAATTTTAAGAAATTTCACCAAAATTGCATATATGATTCAAGAAAATACCCCAAAATATTGAATTTAAAAAAAAAACTTTCATATTTAGCTTACGGTCAAATTAAATGGATAAATCTTCTCGTGAATCATTGCCACTTTTTTTTCACATCAAAAATTTGACAAAAATACAAGTTGACATGCATAATATTTAGGAGTATATGCATATACTCGAGCATACGTTGTAACATAAGTAGTATGGTCAGTTCTTTCTCAACAAACTCATGTTGACTCAGCCAATTAGAACCCATCATGATCATCATTTTTATTAAAAACTAACACTTGGCCACTAGTACCTGTCATTCATTTATGGTCTAATTTATTTCATATATCAATCAAAATAATTGAGTCTTAATTAAAGTATGGGAAATTACATGATGTAGAATTTTGGGCAGCTAAGAAAATGAGACTAATTTTGTCCATCAATTTGCTGAAAAACTATGCACATATCGACCCAAGAACACTATGAATCAGAATAACCATCATCACGTAGGGTTGCAACTTCCAATTGCTCAACTAAACCACAACATCAATGTTTACTCCTAACATGGGGTCCTTCCCCTAACATGGGGTCCTTTCCCTAACATGGGGTCCTTTGCATGGTCAACTATCCTTCAGGCTTGAGGTTCCTTCTCTACCACCACTTTCCAATCTCTTCTAGACCTCCATATCATCCACAAAGAAAACTTGGCATGAAGCAACATATTCAAGCTTTAAGTCATAGCATCATAATTGCTTGTTCTTGACCCTTATTATACAATATGGATATAATCAACATAAACAAATAAATAAATAAATCAAAATGGGTAAGTGAAACAAAAAAAGTTATTTTGTTGTAAGGTCCTAATTATTCTTGAAGAACAGATAAACTACAATAAAGCATATTAACATTGTCATTATAAGGATCATTTAGCAAATGGTCCATGAATGCATTTCAACCTATGAAAAGGTTGTCATCCAAATTCATATATATCATAAATATAATCACGTACTAGAACTTCTTCACATCTCATGTGTAATTTGGTTATACCATGAATTGTTGAACAAAGTTTAACAACTTCAAATTAATTGAGTCTAATTAGACTATATTAATTTATTACACTCTTCTAATCTACATTTCTACACTACATCTAATCAACAATTATGTGTTATTCACCTTGATTAGAGGTAGAGTTAATGTCATAACTTTTCAAACTTTCACTGTCATCATTTGAACTTTCATTAAAGTCATTTGCAATCACAATTGAAACAACAATAATAGAACCCCCTACAAGAATAGGAGGTTGGATTGATTCATTAATAGAAACTAAAGCTCATAACCCAAAGAACTCATCAATAGTTTCCTTTTCTATAACACACCTCCCATGGGGTTTTTTCTATAAAACAACCTTCCAAGCCCTTTCCTTTGGGTCTATAGAAAAGAAAACTTGTTCTACATGCAATGGGGAAATTAAAAACTGATCCGAAATGGGAATTAGGGATGAAAAATTTACAAATCAAATGATGCTTGTAGCTCCATGAAGTAGGTTAATGGTGTGCATCCCAAAGTTATTGGTTCCCATAATTGGGCATGAATAGCCCACATATATGTTCACTTTTTCTATTGGCATTTGGAATCCTCCAATAATGAATGTTTACATATAGGTCAACCATGCTACTTATAACAAAGACACATGAATCTTATCCATAATTATCAACGGTTTGTTCACAAACATACATGCCTTGATCTTGAACTAATGCATTTATGATAGACATGCATTCAACATCCACCCTCATAATAACAAAAAGTTGGGTTGCATACATTTGTACATGGTGAGAAATTAAACCTAAAAATTACATCAAAATTTAAAGGAACAAAACTTGGCACCTCAAGAAATGTGGAAAAACAACAATGCTTAATCATTTGTAACTTGCATAGGGTTGAAATCTTTGCAAGATTTTTGTTTCATATCTCTTTTAATCACATTCTTTTCATCTGCACATACTAAAAAAAAGTTCATTTCACCTTCAAAATCAGAATTGAAAACAATGACAACAATGTCATATCATCCAAAGATAATTTTTTGAACAAAAAACAATGGGTAATCATTTTGCCACATTTTCTTGTTACCACATTTTGCGTAGAATTCAAGTTACATCCAAAAGAAATTTGAATCCCATCCATTTTCAATGGTTTGGAAAGTTGTTCAAACATACATGTTTTGATCTTCATGTGCATCTAAACTAACACACACATTCAACACCTCCATGGCAACAAGAAAGTTGGATTTCAATTGTGAAAAATCGCCCTTAAAAACTACATAAGAGTTCAAAACAACAAGCTTTGAGTATTCAAAAACATCTACAACATTGAAAAGGTAATATCTTGAAAAAACAAATGGAAAAGCTTCAAGAAGAATATCAAAAAAAGCTTCAATGAAACACCAAAACTCAACTCATATTTCTTTTAAGCACATTCTCTTTCATGTACACATAATGCGACACATGTCACCTTCAAAATCAGAGTTGAAAACAATGACAACAATGTTATGTTTCTTCATCCAAAGATACAGATTTGAACCAAAAAAATGGGTAATAATTTTGCCATAGTTTTTGGCTCTCACATTTCGCATAAAACTCAAACAAGTTACATCTAACAAAAAAATCTAAATCCCATCCATTTTCAATGGTTTGGAAAGTTGTTCAAAAATACCTATTTTGATTTTCAAGTGCATCTAAGCTAACACACGCATTCAATACCTCCATGGTAGCAAAAAAGTTGGAATTATATGGTGAAAAATTAAACCTAAAAACTACATAAGAATTCAAAATAGCAAACTTTGAGTATTAAACAAAATTTACAACATTGAAAAGATACAATATGAAAAAGGAATAGCTTGACAAAACAAGTGGAAAAGTCTCAAAAAACCAGCAATAAGAATATTACAAAAGAACTTCACTAAAATACCAAAACTAAACTCAGATTTCTTTCAAGCACATTCACATATAATGGAATTGAATAGTTCATTTCGCCTTCAAAATCAAAGCTAAAAACAATGACAACAATGTTGTATTTCCTCGTCCAAAGATAAGTTTTTGAATCAAAAACAATGGGCGTTCATTTTCCCATGTTTGCTTGTTGCCACATTTTACACACAAATCAAAAAAGTTATAACCAACAAAGAAATATGAATCCCATTCACTTTCAATGGTTTGGCGAGTTGTTCACACATACTTGCCTTGATCTTCAAATGCATCCATGTTGACACACATTCAACACCTCCATGGTAGCAAGAAAGTTTGATTTCACACATTTGAATGTGGTGAAAAAAAACTACATCAAAATTTAAAAGAACAAGCTTTGAGTACTGAAAAAAATTTACAACATTGAAAAGGTACAATATGAGAAGGAAATAGATTGAAAAAACAAGTGGAAAAAATTTAAGAAAACATCAACAACAAAATTTAAAAAGAACTTCAATGAAACACTAAAACTTAACTCTATGGGTTGTGGCCTAAAAGAGGCACAAAGTTGGAAGGAAGTTTTGGAAAATTAATTTGAACTCACATGGTATGAGGTATATTATTTCATGTATACTAGTATATTTAATACTTAGTATACAAAATATATTGTTTTGTAGATGAGGTATTATGTTTCAAGAACATTAATATGCCAAATATATTCAAAAATTACTATTATGTTTTAAACATTATGATTATATGCATAGTATTTTTAGATTTATAATAGGTATATAAGTAAAATTATTTGTATACTATGTATATTATATATAATTATTTATCCTTATTTAGTGTTTCAAATATACAAATGTTTGAATGAAACTAAATATTATATATCAAATGTATTATTTTAGGTAAAAACATATACTAAATACTAATACACACATGAAACATTATACTTAATACATGAAATCAAATTCAATTTTTTCCCTCCAAAACTTCCTTCCAACTTTGTGCATCCCCTTGGTAGCACCCCATAGAGTTGGGTTTTGGTGTTTCATTGAAGCTATTTTTTCATTTTCTTATTGATGTTTTCTTGAAGTTTTTCCATTTATTTTGTCAAGCTATTGCCTTTTCATATTATACCTTTTCAATGTTGTAAATTTTTTTCAATACTAAAAAGTTGTTGTTTTAAACTTTGATGTAGTTTTTAGGTCTAATTTTTCACCACATTTTTTGTTGCCATGGAGGTGTGGAATGCATGTGTCAACTTGGATGCACTTGAAGATCAAGGCAAGTATGTTTGAACAACTCTCCAAACCATTGAAAGTGAATGGGATTCATATTTCTCTGTTGGTTATAACTTTGTTGACTTGTGTATAAAATGTGGCAACAAACAAACATGGGAAAATGAACATTCATTGTTTTTGGTTCAAAAACTTATCTTTAGATGAAGAAATATAACATTGTTGTCATTGTTTTTAGCTTTCATTTTGAAGGTGAAATGAACTATTCAGTTCCATTATGTGTGAATGTGTTTGAAAAAAATTTGAATTTAGTTTTGGTGTTTCATTGAAGTTCTTTTGTAATATTCTTATTGCTGGTTTTTTGAAACTTTTCCACTTGTTTTGTCAAATTATTCCCTTTTCATATTGTATCTTTTCAATGTTGTAAATTTGTTTAATACTCAAAGTTTGATGTTTTAAACTTTTATGTAGTTTTTAGGTCTAATTTTTCCCCACTGAAATCCAACCTTTTTATTACTATGGAGGTGTTGAATGCGCATGTCAACTTAGATGCACTTGAAGATCAAAATATGTATTTTTGTTGTCATTGTTTTCAGCTCTAATTTTGAAGGTGAAATGTGTCGCATTATGTGTACACGAAAGAGAATGTGCTTGAAAGAAATATGAGTTGAGTTTTGGTGTTTCATTGAAGCTTTTTTTGATATACTTCTTAATGTTTTCTTGAAGCTTTTCCACTTGTATTTTAAGATATTACCTTTTCATATTGTACCTTTTCAATGTTGTAGATGTTTTTGAATACTCAAAGCTTGTTGTTTGAACTCTTTTGTAGTTTTTAGGCTTGATTTTTCAACACTAAAACCCAACTTTCTTGTTCCCATGGAGGTGTTGAATGCATGTGTCAACTTAGATCACATGAAGATCAAAACATGTATGTTTCAACAACTTTCCAAACCATTGAAAATGTATGGGATTTAGATTTCTTTGTTGGATGCAACTTGTTTGATTTTTATGCAAAATGTGGTAGCAAGAAAATGTGGCAAAATGATTACCCATTATTTTTTGTCCAAAAAATCATTTTTGGATGAAGAAATATGACATTGTTGTCACGGTTTTCAATTCTGATTTTGAAGGTGAAATGTATTTTTTTGTTCCATTATGTGTACATGAGAAAAAATGTGATTGAAAGATATATGAAACAAAAATCTTGCAAAGATTTCAACCTTATGCAAATTACAAATGATTAAACATTGTTGTTTTTCCACATTTCTTGAGGTGCCAAGTTTTGTTCCTTTAAGTTCTAATGTAATTTTTAGGTCTGATTTCTCAACATGTACAATGTATTTAGCCTACCTTTTTGCTATTATGGGGATGGGCACTAAATGCATGTCTCCACGTAAATGTAGTAGTTCAAGATCAAGGTAGGTATAAGGGGAAAAGAATGGACGAATGTTCACCTTGGATGTGAAGATGCCTAAGGTGAATTCCATGTTATTCACACATGGAAAAAGAGTTGGAAACATTGGAATTTGGCACAAGCAGGTTGGCCATGTTAATCTCCAACGTTTTAAGCTGATGGAAAAATAGAATCTTGTTGGAGGTCTTCCCAAATTTGGAATAGAAAAGGTGATGTCAAAAGTTTGTGAAACATGCTAATTGGGGAAGTAAGCTAGGCATACATTCCCACCTCAAACAATTCATGTAAGTTCCAAACCTTTGGAAATGATCCACTCATATGTGTGGACCATGAAGACAGAATCCATCGGAGGATGCAAGTATTACGTGAATTTCATTGATGACCACACAAGGAAGGTGTGGGTCTATTTCATGAAACACAAAGGTGAAATGTTTCAACATTTTTTGAATTTCAAAGCAATGGTGGAGAAGGAGAAGGGTGTGAGCATCAAATGCTTAAGGTTTGATGGAGGGGGAGAGTATTTTTCAAATGAATTTAATGAGTATTTAAAGGAACATGGAATTCAAAGGAAATACTCATGTAGTTATTCTTCACAACAGAATGGAATTGCTAAAAGGAAAAACAGGCACATTGTAGAAATAGCACGTGCCATGTTAAATGAGAAGAATTTGCCAAATTATTTTTGGGCTGAAGCAATAACAACTGTAGTTTATATCATGAATCGAATACCCATAACGGTAGTTCATGGCATGACACCTAAAGAAAAATTCACATGCAAGAAACCCGATGTTTCACACCTCAAAGTGTTTGGTTGCATTGCATACGTGCATGTTCCTAACAAGGAGATATTAAAACTAGACCCAAAAGCTGAAAAATGTATCTTCATTGGATATTCTTCAGAACAAAAGAGATATAGATGCTTCAATCCTTCCACTCAGAAGTTGCAAGTGAGTAGAGATGTTGTGTTTGATGAGATGGTTAGTTGGTACTCACCACTGAAGGTAGCAAAAGATGGAGAGGCTATAAATGGTGATGTTTCATTAAATGTGGAACAAGAATCATAATTAATTAGTGGACCACAAGAGTCTTCAATTAATGGGTCTAGTAGCATTCCATGGAAAGGAAGATTAAAATCTTCAAATATTGTACATGGTAGTTCTCAAACATCATCTAGAATTCTTCATGTAGATGATGAATCGAGTGATTTAGAGAAGAGTGTGGGTGAAGAATCAAGAATCCTTTTAGTCACTATTCCCGGAGCTCAAATGGCTAAGAAAGCTTTGAAAACACCTCACAACAACAGTGGAGTACGAAGATCCACACGAATCAAGTACACTATACAAAGACTCACATATGATGGCTTTATAGCTCATCATTATGCATACATGGTGAAAGTTATACAAGAGGTTGAACCCACTTGTTGTGAACAAGTAGTTGGAAACCCTAAGTGGGACAATCCCATGGATGAAGAGATGGCGGCTTTGGATGCTAATGCTACTTGGGAATTGGTAACTTTACCAGAAGACAAAAGAGTAATTAGGTGCAAATGGGTGTACAAAGTCAAACATAATGCAGATGGATCTGTGAACAGATATAAAGTAAGATTGGTTACCAAAGGTTATGCCCAAACTCATGGCATAGACTATGAAGATACCTATAGTCCAATTGCCAAAATGACAACTATAAGAGCAATCATTACTATAGTAGCAGTAAAAGGATGGTCTTTACATCAAATGGATGTAAATAATGTTTTTCTTCATGGAGATTTACAGGAAGAAGTGTACATGGAACAACCACCACGTTATGTGGATGAAACACATCCTAATTTGGTTTGTAGGTTGAAGAAAGTTGTGTATGGCTTGAAGCAAACACCTAAAGCTTGGTCAGACAAGATAGGTTAGTATCTTGTCACAAGTGGATTTCAAACATCTAATGCAGATTTTTCACTATATGTGAAAAAAAAAAATCATGGGATTGTAGTCATAATCATATATGTTGATGATTTGATTATCATAGGAGATAGTGATGCAGACATCTCTGATTTGAAAAAGCTTTTGAAGCAAAAGTTTGAGATGAAAGTTTTGGGAAAGTTGCATTACTTCCTCGGCATTGAGGTAATCCAGTTCCTGAAGGGGATATGGTTATTACAAAGGCAATTTGCCTTTAACAAATTATCCGAATATGGGATGACGGGTTACAAACCCATTTTAATTCCATTGGAGCAAAATGTGAAGTTAAGTGCAGATGAAGGAGACCTTGTGGAGGATACCACTATGTATAGACGCATAGTGGGGAGTCTTATTTACATGACCATCACAAGGCCAAATTTGAGTTATGTAGTTGGAGTGGTAAGTCAATTCATGCAAACACCACAATAGTCACATTTGGATGCATTGAGGCGTATACTGAGGTACATAAAACATGTTTTATAATGTGGAATTTTTTATGAAGTTAAGAGCTAGTTACAAGTACATGGATACACACATGCTAATTGGGCTAGCAAAGTTTTAAATAGAAGATTGACCAGTGGTTTCATGTTTTCTTTTGGAAGTGGTGTTGTTAGTTGGAGCAGTAAGAAACAACCAACAGTTGCACTATCTAGCACGAAGGCAGAATATAGAGGTGTAACAATTGTTGCATGTGAAGTAATTTCTTTACAAAAACTATTTTCAGATTTGGGACAGTTAGTGGATGTTCCTGTTGTCATTTATTATGATAACATCAATAGCATACTACTTGCTAACAACCCGGTCTATCATGCTAGGACAAAGCACATTGAAGTGTACTATCACTTTATTAGAGAAAAAATTTTAGCAAAAGAAATTGACCTTATTCATGTTAGTACTAAAGATCAAGTTGTTGACATTTTCACAAAGGCTTTAAGTACAAACAAGCTAAAGAAGTTTAGAAAAATGCTTGGTGTACTAGAAGTGGATTTGAGCTTGAGGGGGAATGTTGAAAATTCAAGTTCAACTAATTAGGTTTCATTAATTACTGGAGTAGGAAAGTAATTAGGTTACTTTCACAAGGTTGAATTACTTTTTTTACTTATATTAGTTTGGTTATT
>Ga0116227_10012540_pt1 | contig 13738 bp, 5 predicted proteins | sample S1TSphgellanicum_FD_89693 | JGI IMG/M metagenome (GOLD analysis project Ga0116227, IMG submission 89693) | Host-associated microbial communities from peat moss isolated from Minnesota, USA - S1T2_Fb - Sphagnum magellanicum MG | ecosystem: Host-associated > Plants > Peat moss > Unclassified...
CAAGTGATAAAAAATGAAAATGAAGGACTCAAAAAGATTTGAGGGATTCAAAACATTTCCAACATAAAAAATCATTCATGAAATATCCATCATTTCAAATAAAGTTTATTAAATATATAAATCATTAAATTGTGTCGTATGAAATAAAAATTACGAAACTTGCAATGGAAGTTTGAAAGTTCAACAAAATCATCCTTTGCTAGCATACTATTACTAGCATAATTGAGATTCTAGAGTAGTTAGATAAGCAACTACATCGACACCCTCTCAAAATATAAATCCAACTAGAGAACATCATTTTTAACCTTTAAAGCTACAACCAACGTCATGCGGTCTACAAACAATAATCCAAACCAATTGTAAGCAAAAATTAATAATTGGATAAATAAAGATAATTCAAAGGTGAACAATGAAAACACAATAAATTAATTTGCCTTAAGTATAAAAAGAATTCATACCTAAAATAAGTTGAATAATGCCACTCTCCCCATCATCACTTTTCATATATTGCATGAACCAAGAGTAATACAGTGAAGAAGAAAACAAATGGGGCTTTGAATGTTTGATAATGATTTCATAATGAACACCAATTTGCCAATGACAATCCAATAAATGTTGGCTAGAAACACAATGCTACGTCCAACCATTAGACCTTATTCTTTGACAACTTATGTCCTTTAAAAGATTCAATGAAAAGACTATGCTACACTTGGAATTTCAAAAGGCCTTACTTGGCTCATCATTAATGAATAGCATTTAGTCTTCTATCCCATAGGGTAGCCCTTGACATGCAAAGTACACACAATTCAAATCCTTAACATAATAATATGTCCCTGCAATGAGTTGACCCAAGGTTTTAGTGCATTGATCAAGTCCCCAAATAAATAAAAATTGATTAACAAATGTTTGTGGCACCAACAAAGGAAAAATTCACATCACATCTTGCAACAACATACAAGACTAAATTGCAATATAATTTTTTTTGAACATTCAAGAAATAAAATGTTGCACTTTAGCTCTTGATTCTAATTTTTTGATGTCAATATTTTTCCCCCACACAACAAGTCTTGCAAAACATCACATTTTGGGAAATAACACATCACATCATTCACATTGAAAATCAACAATTTTTTGGGCACAGGAGGATATGACCAAAAACATTTATGTAAACCTTGGACAAACAAAGATAGACATAGATAAAAACCTACAAAAATCAAAAGATGCTAGTCCAACTAAGAATTTGCAAGAATTGAATTTATATCTAAAATATGGAAGGAAAACTTTGAACATTGGCCTTGAAAATCTATAGAAAACTAAGGAAATTCATTAATCACATGGATTTAAAACACACCAAATACCACTTGGTGGCCACTAGATAGATTCAAGTCTAACGAATTAAAAGTATGACATAGAGCACCAAGCAATCACCAGATGGCTACATAGAGGAAAACAAACTAGGAATCAGTGTGAAGTTCAACTTGGGGGCAACTAGGCCAAAAGTAGATGCCTTGAAGACAAAGGTTATACACAACATCGGCAATAATACAATTAAAGATTTAATAAATTTGAAAGGAAACATTTCAAAATATTCAACTAAGAAATCAAGATGAACAATTAATAATAGGAAATTTTTTGTTTCATTTTCAATTTTGCATTGTTACAAAATGAGGGTTTGCAAACACTATTACATTTTCATAAATGACATTTTAAACTATCCAGGATCATCACAATTAATACAGTTGATCCTACTAAAGGGATTGTGTTGATGTGGAAACATCATATCTAGAAAAATGAAGGGATTCCAAGTAAAGGAAAACAATCCCCAACACAATGGTCCTCCCCACGAAGGCTATCAAAAGATTCCAAAACAATGGCATTGTATGGCCCATTAAACATACTTTTGTATGGCATATCATCTATAAGTAACGTATTAGGTTTATCTGATTGGAAATGTAGATTTTACATGCAAATTTTTTGATTAAGCACTCTTGAAGGATCAATGAGGATTTGCATTTCATGCTAGACTTCATCCAAACAACTATAGATATTGTGACATTGGGCTACGAAATATACACATGGAATTGCACTACACATCTCTCTAGGAATTTCTTTAATCCAAACTTGAAAACAATGATGGGAGATGGAACTTTTTAATATCTACCCCTATCAAAGTGTGTGACGACAAGTATTCCATTCAAATAAAATATAACATGCAATGGACTCACCTTGGTGAAGGTGAATGATGTATTAGGGAGTCTACTCCTAAAGTTGATGGCATCTCATGTAACTCTTGTCCACCAAAAGTTCATGAATTTGGCAATTCCACTTCTTTCCCCATCTTAAGAAACAATGCACCAATTACTTAAAAAAACAAACATAGAGTAGTTAAGAAAGTCCACCAATTGAAATACCATATAAGTTAATGAAATGAAAAAATCCAAGAAAGGATATGAAGAAAAAAACAAAAGGGAAAATTAAAACTACTTACTATGGATGTCAATCGATTTCTACATAAACTAGTTTTACACGCCATGGTATATTTTTCAAACAACATCTAGAATTTGAATGACATCATCTGCCTTGAAACTTCTAATGGTGCCAAAGGGATAGTTCTCCACAAAGGTGGGGACATTAAGTCCAGAGTAATGAAACGATTCTAAGTATAGGAAAAGAAACCCCGAAAGATAATTATCCTCTTCTAGCATGTCTTCATAAAACTAAATGAAAATGGCATTAAAGGGCGAATTCTAGCAAGTTTTGTAAGGCATATTTTTTACCAACAATGTATTTCCAAAGTGAGTATCAAGATACCTAGGGAAAAAATCAAAAAGGTAATTATGATAAATATTAATTTTATTATGAATGGGATGTTCGAAGAGTTTATTGTCCTTTTTGTAGGGAAATTGCATAATGTGCTTATTATTTTTTTGCACAAATTTTGACCAATAATCCTTTGAGGGTCAATCTCAATACCTGTCTCTTCCACTATTTTCTACAAGTAGGTTTTCATCTTGTAAAGCCAAGTTGAAGTCCATATGTAAATAATAGACTGCTTTATACATCTCATGAAGAACTCTTTGAGACCTAACTTCGAAATAGCCTTCTTGTTTAATATGGTGGGATGATGACCTATGTTATACAACAAAGTCAATAGGTTATTGATTGAAAAAGATTCCTTCCCAACAAGGACACCTTTCAAATCAAAAATGATGTGCAGAGGATTCACTTCAAGGTCCATTATGTTTGTGAACAAAGGCTTGATCTAAGACCTCTACGAACAAGCACTCAAAGCCCTAACCCATTATCTTATTCACTAGTTTCATGGGGAACTAGAGGAATTTTTTCATCTTTTGCACCATCAACTCCCATAAGGGCAATTGTGGCAAGGACGACAAGAAAGGCAAGATAAATGAAAAAGATGGAGGTGCACATTAAAGCAAAGACATTGAACCTCGATGCAACGAAGGTTGATTAGGAGATGATGATGGTGTTTTCCATCTCGAATGTAATTTAATGTTGTCTAGTTGTCCAAATAATTGAATGGTGGTCCTTCAATTTCCACTAGGGTCATAATGAGACCCTAACTTGCCCCAATTAGTTGAATCTTTTAAAAAAATGTCACAAAATTCATCAAATACATAGCCTGCATGAACAAGAGTATCTGTTTTTGGAATTAGTGACAGTGGCTAGATTGCCACAAAAGGAAACACGTTGGCATAGAAGAAGGTTTTGAAGATGGACCTTACAAGATAAATGATGACTTAACAATACTATCCTACTTTTAAATTCAAACCCATTACCATTCTAGTTTTTAAATAATTCAATGGCCCTTATTCGACTTCCACCAAGGTCATAACAAGAACCTAATTTGCCCCCATTGGTTGAATCTTCAAAAATATTGTCATAGAATTCTTTGGATTCATAACCAACATCAAAAGTCGGCACATTTTGTGGAACATCAAAGTCAAAAGTGACTTGAGGAACATTTAAAAATTTTCCTTTACATGGTTGTCAAGCACCACACAAAAGAAATTTCATGGACTCATTGTTTGAACATAGGTTCATCGTTCCTTTTTTTCAAGGATCAACATTTGTAACTAAACATACGAGAAAACTTTTTGTTCCAAGATTCTCAGACTCCATAATATCACCAGACCATCATTCTATATAGCATATAGGTAAGGTCAAAATGTGGTTGCACATTTCAAAAAATACATATGAAAGAAAACCACATGGTAACCATCTGATGGTGTTAAAACAAAATAACATTCCAACAATGACCACATCATAAACAATGGAAAGGAAACTATGCTCATTCCAAAAATCTTTATGTTCAAAAATGTAATTTAATTGAAATATGTATCCGACAATGCAAAATTTGCCAAAATAACTTCAAAAATATGGGGCTTGCATAGTGGTCACCAAGTTGAAATATCATCAAATAGAAAAGCATTTAATGACTTAGTGGCCACCAAGTAGGTATATATTTTTAACATAGAAGAAGGAACCACTTGGTGGCCATTGTTACCCAAATTTAATAACATGTGACATAATAGGTTATAGATTTAGGTAGGTTGTTAAACTTAACATGTGATTTAACATGTTATTTAACATAACCTATGGCATTAACCTAACTAGTTACTAAACCTGATAGTTAATATTATATTATGTTAAGTAGACAAGTTGATAGGTTAGTCAACTAGGAGTCCACAAAATAGGTGGCAAAACAAGTAGTTAAGTAGGGTGTAGTTTTTTGAAATTTTGGATTATTAGTTTAGGTATTGGCTAATGATTGTTTTAATAGTTAGTTCTGACTATTTTATTTTTGAAATAACTAGTATAAAACTAGGAGGATAGACTTGTTTGAAGGCTTTTGATTTCATTTTGTTTTTGTGTGTTTCATTCTTTCACTTTGGAACATGAATAGAACAACCCATTGACAGACACCAAGTGGGGATATCTCAAATAGAGAAACATCTACCCATCTAGTGGTCGTGGAGATATATAGGAAATGAGCAGATTGAATAACTATTACAACTTGGACTATTGAATACATCATGTTTTCATTCAATCGTAGGCAAGATGTTAAAAAACAAGGATTAAATAAATTATACAAAAGAAAGAATTTATGATTTTTTATGTAGTTTGATTTTTTATTTATAAAGGCTCAACTTTTCAATGGGTAGCCTATTGGACATCACTTTTGAGGCCTCTTGTTCCGGCCTTTCTATTAGAACCACCCTAATTGAGGGGTTTTTCATTAAAGGATGGCAAGGATCTTTCAACAATATTCTGAGCATTGGATTACTACAAAAAGATTTTACTAGATGATGCAATTGTTAGTTTCATTGTGTCTCGAGTCTCCTCTTCATCTTGGTGATTATTGGTCAATGCATTTGAAAATCTTCATTTCTTCCTTGGTGTTTAAGTTGAAATTTAGATGTTTAATTTCTCTATGCACCATTTGCTTCTTACATGCCTTTGGTGTAGAACCAGATGGTTGGTCTAAACATTGACAAATATTTTCATGGATATCAACATTTTCCATCTCCATATTTAAAACCCAAGCCCTCCAAGTTGTGGATATTTTTCATTCCTTTAATCCTCCATTTCATCATCATTAGGATTTGTTCCACGTTGTTTTTTGGGCAATACAAATGGGTGGGATGAAAACATATATAGATTCATAGATGCAATTTCCTTGCCTACTTGTTTCACGTCTTCAAAAACAAAGTTGAATACCTTGCACTTTCTTTCCCAAAACCTTATATAATAAAAAAAACCTTGTAAAAATTGAATTTGAATATATTTGAGTAAAAATATTTATGCATCTTAATGAAATACTTACCAAGTACAAATGCATGAGGGCTTTTCTTCCATACATGTTAAGGCAACCCATTTCACTTTGCAAAATTGGATCCAAAATTGTCTCGAGGGCCTTGGGGCTCAAATCTCATAATTATAAAGCCTTTGTTTAGTAAGAAAAGACATACGACTGTTTTGAACCAATGACAAAAGTGATTTAGATCCCAACACATCTTTTTTGATGTTTACACTTATTTGATTAAAGAACAAATAAGTGTAAAAGAGCAAGGGAGTCTTCATGAAGGTTTCCTTCCTCAAAGGAACCTTTATATCTACTACCATGTATTGGCCAAATTCCAAACAAAACTTCAAAAAAAATTGGTATTTGTGTACCATTGCGAAGAGCTACATACAAAAAAAACCTTTTTATCACACATAAATAATAACTTGGAAGCAGACCTTGTAATGAAAAAGCCCATGAAGAGGTATTATTCCCAATCTGGTCCCTTCCATACTACACACTTTCCAACATAACTATATGTTGTCAACATAAATGCCATTATCAATAGATGATACATTGTCCATCAATAGTTGATTTGTGTTGGGATCCCCATTTGTGCATAGCCTTCAAATCGCCCAATGTTGGAAGATTTGCATACTTGTAGTGCATATCAAGAAAGATTACCTCCACTCTTAATGTTTCAAAGTCAATGTTCTCAATCCATCATTGTAGCACATCCGTAAATGACTAGGGTGGAGGCTTTGGCACAAGATTAGTTCTTATTTTTGACTTATAGAAATTTGAGTTGTCAACTAGCTATTCAAAAGTGAGAAAAACATGTTGTCATACTTATGTTTTAGGTGCGGTCATACTAACATGTACCATTAATAGTCATAACCATTATTTAATTTTTTTGAATTTTGGATTCTAATATATATATATTATTATGAATACATTATGTACATATCATAAAAATTTGGAATCAAAATAATAAATGAAAAACATGTAAGGGTCAAAACCTATAACTAGGAGCCAAAGGGATTACTTTGGAAAAGGCTACAAATTTTTTTTGCCAAAAAAAACTTTTACATGCAAATGAAGTTTTGAATGAAATTTTTTGTAACTTGTTGTAAAAAATATTTAAATGTTCCCCAATGCATCACTTTTTTTTGTTAGTCATTATTGAATAAATATGAATTTATAAAAGTGTGTAGATTCCTTGTAGATTCAATGTTTCATCTTGAAAAATGATCAAAATTTTAACTCATCACCAAAAATTACAATTTAACATTCTTTAGTTTTATTATACTTTAAGCTATAACTTTTTTTCATGCAACATGTACATTATAACCCATTTATATGTGGTAAAAAACTTTTGAAGTTCTGAAATTTTGAAGCAATTTTGAAAGATTCTTTGAATTTTTAAAGTTTTAGAATTTCACATTTTTAAAAGTATGAGTGTTTTTTGAATGTGGCTAATATATTTTTATCATCTATATTTTTTTCAATGAAAATTAATTTATTATATGAAATGTTTTTATAGTCCTTTGCAAAAATGACTCCATCTAACGCAATAGGTGTACATTTTGGAATGTCTTAAATTAAAATGAAAACCTAAAATTGGATCAAATGAATTTTTACTCTAAGTTCCTTGACATTCATATGAGGGAAAAATGACTAACTTGCTATGATTACTATGGTTTTAAATGGTAATAAAAAAATTAATGTTTGATTTTGACTAATTATGTTTAACATTGGACACCTTTTTTGGCTCATAGTTACATGTTTTGACCTGTATTTTACATTTTTTAAAACTTGTAACCACTGCTTTAAAACAATTTTGACATTAAAAACACAATTTGAAAATATTTTTTAATGACATAATTTTGGATATTTTCTAATATACACCTTAACAAGAAACTTTTTAAGAATTTTAATGTTTTTTTGAAAGACCTTAAATATTCTCAAAGGAATTTGCTTTATATTTTTCATTTTTCCTATGTCTTTCATCTATATCTCCTATTGGACAATTGTATTCAATCCAAAATTGACAAATGTGAATGAAGCTTTCCAAGTAAGTTAAGGATGTTCCTTTTATCACCTTGGGGTAAAAACATAGTCAAAGGAGCCACCAAAATGAATGGACAATCCTTAAAATTACATTTTTATATGTTTGAAAAATCACAAGTGAAACATAATAGTTTGGATTGTCACAATGTTTTTTGGAATATTTTTCATTAATTGCAAATTTTACATGTTCAAAGCTTGACACAAATCAAAAATGTTTTTGCATGCTCAAAGCACTCAAACCTTGGTCTAAATCTTTATTTTTTTCAACCATCATTTTTTCTACCAAATGTGCACCATTCTTTTTTAAAATCGTAAAAGATTTTAACATTGATCATTAGAAAGGCAAAAGGATTTGAATTGATGAAAATTGTTTTTATAATTTATTTGAACACATTTGGTTCAAAAATGTTTTTGAAACTAAAAATATGGATTTTGAAAATGTGCCTTTAACAAAAGTTGTTCATGTTTATGTGATAGAGAGCATGAATGCATAATATACATAATATAGAATCAATTTGCAGTCAAAATGTATTTATATCTAAAATGTAGTGTTAAAGGGGGGTATTCAAAAGACAATTTTTTATAAACCAACACAAAAATGACACATGTCATGTGTAGTCCTTCAAACGGAGGCAAGCTATTGCATGAGCTTAGAACCTAAGCCTAGAGCCTAGAGTTAGAACTTGGGATGGTAAAATGGCTTTTCTTTTATACACATGTAAGTAACACCCAATAATTTAATCACAAACCAAATGTTATACAAGTAAACTAAGAAGCAAATATGGGGATGAATGTAAACATTCATCCTCATTATGGCTGAATTTTTTTTCATTCATTTAATGTATGGATGAAAAAATAATTGAATTTACATGTTTTTAATATATGGATGAATGTTTATTTTATCATTAAGTTCTTATCAATGAAACTTGTTTTCCCCATAGCTTTAATTAATTAAATTTTTATGAAACACAATTTAATTTTATGTGATATTACATTTGTTGAATAATATAATGTAAATTCCATTATGAATGTATTTGATGGCTATGGTTTAAAATGCCATTATTTCAATATGTCTTAACTATATTACTATTATCATGCTAACATCCACCCCATGGTTGTTGTTTTTTAAAATAATTAAATAAATATAATTTGGGCAAATTAATCCAATGTTGTTGACAACAATGAGTTTTTTTTCCTCTCCAAAGGTCCCATAACTTCCTTTAAACCTATTTTAAAATGTTGTGGAAGACAATGAGATATGGTTTTTTCATTTTTGTTCAAAGGTGCTACAATTTTTGTCAAATCTAACTAATGTTGATAACAATGATGGGTCTTGAATGTTTTAGATATTTTTAAATTTCTTATTATCATTGATGACAATGGGGTTATTTTCAATAATTATTTACTTTGAAGGCACCCTAATTTTTCACAAAATACATATATAATGTTGTTGACAACAATGGGGGAGGTTTAACATTCATCCCATAACAATATTTTTTTAATTGCTTAGCATTGTTGATGAAAATATAACTCAAATTACAAGTGTCAAATAATCAACTTTCAAAATTGACTAAATGTTTTAGATTTAGCAAAAGTGTAACACACAACATAGAATCACAAAAGCATTTAATTCACAAAAATGTAATGTCGATACAAAAATGAAAAACCTTCCATTGATTTAACAAGAGTGCAATGCACAACATGACATAATTGAAAAGCTTACAATTTGGCAAGAATGCAAACCATAAAAAGAAGTGAAAAAACTCTAGATCTCGATTAAATTAAAGCACAACACACAATAAACATTATTACAAATATTTTATATTGAATTTTAATCATTTTAAATAGTTGAACAAGATGACGGTCTAGCTAAAATGGATTAGTTGTTCACAACAAGCAAATCAAATAACAACTAACAACTTAATCATTTTGAACATTGACAAAATGACTAGTTGTTTTTAGGTGGCATGTTTGCTTTCACTAAAAAATTACTAGTTGACATGGCATGTCTATTTTGATTAGAAGCTAACATATTAGGTGCTAGTTGATGCTAATTCATAAGTAATATAAATCAAATAAATTTTTTAAAACTTTGTATTTAATAAATTACAATTTTTAAAGATGTAAAATGTAGGCCTAAGGATGTAGGCCTCTTAGGCATGAATGTAGGCCTCTTAGGCATGAATGTAGGCCTTCCTCCCCTAGGCATGTAAGCCATTTGTAGCCTTTCTTTAGCATGTAGGTCATTTGTAAACCTTAAGGCATGGACAAGGTGTCATAAGATAAAATTGAACCCCTCATCTCCATAGTGAAAGGCAATGTTTAAGCCATCCAACCATCACTTCATGTGATGACAAATACTGTCATAGAAAAAAATATAAACATTCTTTCATTTTGAATTTCACACATTACAACTTCAAGTCATATATATATATATAATTCACATAATTATAAATATGAATCAAGGTTGGTACTAGGTAATTAGATGGTGAATATTTTTGATAATTGGATTAAATTAAATAATTGGACAATGCTAGCTTTTACCCTCATATGCCCATGGGTAGGTATGACGGTAAATCATGTATACCTCAAGTGGCTAATTTGGCTACCTTATTATACCTTACATGTTAGTATTTTAAACTTTTAATCCTATTTTGATTCTATCCAAGGAATGTGTACCAATTTTGCGGTTACACTTACCCAAAAATGTAATTTTTTCAAAGCAAAAAAAAAAAGGTGTTAACCACATACAATGAAGATAAGGGTATTAAAAAGATAATAATTTTGACCTTATGTAAATGTTAAGAATTGTTTTTGTAAATGTTAATTGATTAATTATTAGTTACTTTGCTAATTGTGTTACTAGTTAGTGGTTCATATTTGAATTAGTTTTTACTTAGTGTTAGGTAACTAGCTTAGTTATTAATAAGTTCTACTTAGTTTATATAAAAAAATAGTTCCATAATTTTTGTATTCTTTTCATTTGGTAATACACTCATAAAGTTGTTTTGTTATTTTTTTGAATTTGAATCTCTACATTGTGTATAGTTTGAACATGCATGCATAAGTAATATTGAGATTTTTGTGCACATAGCTTTTCAAAACATGTGTATTTTGTTTATGGACAAAAAAAATATGATATATGTCGAAATCATCTTTGTATCCTTTTGACTAAACATGACTATAGTGAAGATCTAAATGATTATGCTTAAGATAATGAAGACAATGTACAATGTGCCATTGGCCCAAGTGTGAATTGATTAGCCAACTAATTTTTTTTTTCAAAATCATTTTTGATATTTTGATTTAATTTAATTTTCAATGACAAAAAACGACTTCAAATTCAATATCTCTTACACCTTAGGTCTAAACATTTTCAAATCACGTTCATTAAATCCAACTCAATGAGTGCCTTCCAATAACAACAAGAATGTGCCCAAATTTTCCTATAATTTGCTTCTCCCATGTTATTTGTGTTCAAATTACTCTAATTACCTGGACAAATATTCATTCTTCTGGAATGCTCTTACAACCTTAACATTTGCGCACTGTAAGAATACCTGGGACATATTATTCAACGTTTTCACTGTTGATTGCCTTCATACTTGCAAAGCACTGGCAGATTTTTTTCAGTGGACCTGGAGGACAAATGAGCAAATGGAATCTGTCCCCAGCAAATGTGCTTCTAAAAAAATATTAAGAATTTAAAAAAAAAGAAAAGAAAAAGTGCTTCGTTTCTCATTTGTTTCCCATGATAGTGGGCAGGTAGCGTACCATGAGAAAAAAGGTAAAGACTCAAATTCGGCCAAGGAATTCCGCAGGGCGTCGCTGGGAGGAGCGATCAGTGTTTTTTTTCCAAATTCCTCAAGTAGGTGCACTGGCTAGGATCCTCAGCATTAATTAGCAGTAAATGGCGACTGTCCTGGTGGACTAGTCGATCTTTTTTGGAACCCTGCCTAGTTCTGGCGACCTGCAGGAACACGCTGTCTAAATCTGGCGACTTCTAATTCGCCAAGAAATGGCGAATTGTTTTTTAAAATCTTAAAAATCCCTATGTTGGATTCGCCACCCCTTTTTTCTTGTCGCCAGGTTACGAAAATTCGCCAAAACAAAAACACCGGAAGCGATACACTTTTTGTCGATTTCTTTTGTAGGACATTTTAGACTTCCGCTGTGGATGGCGTGTCATGTAATGAGAATATGTGTTCACATAGAGCCATGACAGACGTCCTCTTCTAGCAGCTGCATATCTTTGAGTTTTAGTTCATGCAGCCCTGCATTTGGGTGATTGCAAGCCCTCAGGAGCTGGGAGGTAGCTGTATTTTGGGGGACCCTAAACCCTAGTGTAAAACCTTTTGCAGAAAATCATGTAGTTTGGGGACATGCCCAACAACAATTTCTGGCTCTGCATATTTTTCACAATTTCCCCCGGAGACAGGGGAGATTATTGTAATATCCCTACGATGGGGAAGATTTCTGATAAAGTAGCATTCATTTGAATGTGTTTGGGCCATCCTTATAATATTGCACCTAAATTTTTTTTGCCTTGGACCTTGGGCTCTCCCCTGGATTCCATGGGACAAAAGGCACTAATAGCAGTGCCTCCCTTATAGGTAAAAACCTGGGTGCTTTTTTTTCAGTGTAGTTGTATAAGGCACCTTACAAGGTGTAATATGTGCTTTGACGAGGATGGGCATTTTGACAAATGAAATGCCTGCTCTACGAGCATTTGGTTTTTGAAATGCTGATCGTTGATTTTTTCTAGCTATTATCTGATAGGTTGGGTACCAGGTATTGCAAGAATTTTTTTTTATGAAAAAAAAAAGTGTGACAAGTTTTATGCCATTTGAAGCCCTTCAGGGTGAGCTTTACAGGAATCTGGCCCACAGTCAGGTCCATCTCACAGGGCCCTTATTCCCATAATGCCCACCCCCCCAAGGGCTTTAGCCTACACTAGTTACAGCTAGGAGAAAACATTTAATGGAAAGTGGATGTGGAAGTAGACTCTAGAGTTGCAGTGGACCACTGTAAAGGTGCCCTAAAGAAAGGAAGGCCAATCTGGGTCTGCAAAGGGTGGAAAGTACCTATTGATGAAGAAGAAACTCAAGGTACAAATTTCCCAGTGTAATTTGGGGGGCACCTTACCTTCAGTAAAATTTTGGCTTACCTCTTGATTTTGTCTTTCCATGCTAAAGTTATCTTTCCGATGAGTTTCAAAACATGGATATATTGCAGAGGGAGTATAATCCAGCCTCGTTCAAATGAATCACAGTCGTCTGATATAAGAGAAAAAGTTTCTTATTTCTTTCCAATGGGTAAGGACTAAGGATCTCAAAAGGGACCATTTAGAGAATTCAGGTCCCACACTCAAGAGGACTCCCGGCTCCTGCAGAGTCCTCATTCCCAGAACCGTTCTCTGTCCTTACCCTACTGTACGACCCTACTAGGCAAAGAACATGACCACAAAGTTGGGATTGGAATGCAGCAGATGTGAATGGATGGTATTTGTACACTACTTGGATCCCTCTTGATCAAGGGTGATGAGCATTGCAGAAGTTGACAGTTTTGGGAAGCAATGAAGGTTTGACTTGACAATTTGGGAAGCCAGCCACAGTGTTAGGGAAGAATTTGCTGTGCAGAGATTGAGGGTTGGGGTGAGAGTAGAGCTAGAGGTCATGCAGATTCATGGGTAAGATATGGCTTGCTGCTTAATTGGGGTGGCTTGGACTCAGTCCTTTCTGCTGTTGAACCCATCATAGGTTTCTACTACAGGTACTTCTTTATACCTCCATACCCCTTGAACTACAACTTTTCCTTGAATCTTCTGGTGAACAATGCCAACCTGACTCTAAATCTGTGAAG
>Ga0116227_10012541_pt1 | contig 13737 bp, 16 predicted proteins | sample S1TSphgellanicum_FD_89693 | JGI IMG/M metagenome (GOLD analysis project Ga0116227, IMG submission 89693) | Host-associated microbial communities from peat moss isolated from Minnesota, USA - S1T2_Fb - Sphagnum magellanicum MG | ecosystem: Host-associated > Plants > Peat moss > Unclassified...
AGGCTACATCTATGAAAAAATGGTATAAAACCATTTCATTGCTAATGGATTTTTGGATATCATTGTTTGTTAACTATCCATAATCAGCTATTAAGAGGGGCAAAGTTTTTCCAATCTTTGTCACATAATTTGAAATTAGTGAGAAGGGTGAAAAAAAAAAAACATATCCTTGAAGATTTTTAAGAATAAGGAGGAAACCCAATAATAGTGGTTAAAGTGTTTATCATAAAAGGAATAATTTGATGGACATCAAAATTGGTGAAAAAACACATTGTGAGTGAAACTTCTCTATAGTTGTGTAAAATCATCATAAATGCACACAACAAAAAAAATCCTTTCAAGACATGGAATGATGCTTCTTATTAATACTGTCACAACCTTAGCCTTGGGCTCGCAATCAAGGCAAGGGTTTACAAAGGTGGGGTCCAAGACTGGGCTCGAGAGTCACATATCATGCTCTTGGAAGTGCAAAAGAGTGTGAGGGAATGAACCCTCACACTCCCAAGTGAATTCCCATTTTGGGAGTTGGAGTCCAAGTGGACTCCCGAATTTTCAGAGGGTGATGGCAGGGGTCAAAACTTGTTGGGTTGAAGAGTTCTTTATATCATTGAAAAGCTCTTAGAATGCAAATGTCTAAAATGGGTTCACATGACCCATTTGGACACTTGAAAAACAAATTATGGCCAAAGGAAAGGCCGGGAGTCAAATTGGCAATTTGACTGTTGACCACTAAAAGTCAAGAATTGTTTCAATTTCCTTGCATGCAGGTGACGTGGGACATACCGTTGGAAGGATTTCAATGAGGGCTACAACTTTGCTTTAGACATCATTTCGATCGGAGGTCTGCACACAAAATTATGGGCCCCCAAAATTGTGGAAGTCCCAAATTTGGGAATTTCGAGACTCCCACTTGGGAATCCTAGGACAAAATGCCATTTGGATGTCGGCCTCGTGGAGAGGCACAAAGTATACTATAAGGGGGAAGGTGGTGGCTTCCCCCAAGTCCGAGCCGTGGTGAGTCTTGTGAGTTCGAGTTTGCCCCTGGCTCACCTTAGCACCAAAAGTGCTCCAACATGCATTAACCAACTTGTTGTTTGGTTTGTGTAGGTCTGTGTGACTAAGTGAATTGCTTGTCCATCTTCCTAGTCTCATCCCAAAGCTCTAGCACACCCCTCTACCCCTAAAATGTTGCGAGCCAAGGAGAGTGCACCCAACTCTTTGCTCTTCCGTTGTTTTAACTTCAAACTCACATTTGAATCCATCAAGGAACTTGGGGGCACATCAACTACACACATGGTTAAAAGGAACTGAGGGGTGACAACATTGTGTTTGGATGGCAATCATCTTAGTGAACAAAGAAGAGATATTCTTCCAAAAGCCAAATAGGTTTGGTTGGTTTCCAATCCAGTAGAAATGGAGATAGCAATGGTCGCATGAGCAAGTTTGGGTGGGGATATTCGTATCCAAGATGTTGATACACTTTTGTACTTATAATAGGTAGAGAGGTGATAGACAAGGACATCTCCCCAGCAAAACCAACTTCCAAGTGAAGCAAAAACACATCTAAAATTTTGGCAAAAAAGTAGGGACACTCCCCCAAGAAATTCTACTAGAAAACTCTCATCTACTTAATGAATAAGTAAGATGTGGTGATAACTTCATTAAACATTAGGAGTTTTGGCCAAGGGACTCAAGGCATTAAGCGATGTTGTGACATACACAAGCTTTTTAAGAAAGTTTCACCTTAGTTAAAAGTAATTATGCTTTAGGAACATCACATGGGTATGCAAGATTGTTTGAAGAAAACAAGCCAAATGGACTTCAAAGGAGGTGCAAGTTTTTGGAATGATGTTATGTTTTCAACAAAGAGCAATAGATTCAAAGGATGCACAATAATATTATCATTTAGATTAACACCATTGGTGGAAAAGCATGGAGTAATCATTCCTAGAAGGCTTCAATACCTAACTTTCAAATTATCCTCTGTAATAAAGTGGGGATAATGTGCATTTATGCACAAAACTACACTATAGGGTGTGCAAGACTTTGGCAAACCCTAACATATGTAGCATTACCAAAAGCCAAGTGGATTGTAAGAGGAGACTTCAACAATGTGGAATCGATCGAAGATCGTATTCAAGGTTATTTTGGCAACACAATGGGAGCGAATTTAATGCATGGAATGCATTCATGGCCAACTTAAGGGTGATGGATGTTTGGAACCTAGATAATTCAGAAGAATAAGGCATAGGGTGAATGCATGGTATGGTAGTTCATTTTAGGTAGATATTCCATTCCATTGGAGCCCATAAAAAGTTTGTTAAAGAACATGGTTACTTGTTTATCATAACTTATGATTATATCATTTATAAGTTGATGTTCATACATTTGTGAACATTCATATTCTATATTTAAACTTAAATAAAATGATGATGACATTATATGTTTTCATGGATGCAATTTTTAAAAATCATAATAATTGGGAAAATGTTTTACAAAGCCCATATGAATAATGGCCCTTTTAAATATTTCATAATCAAACACTTTAGAACAAAAAAATTGAAAAAAATAATAATTTGCAACTCATAAGGACGTATGAAAATAAGGTCAAATTTTAATCATTTTAAATTCCATAAAAAAAAATTTGCTAAGGTTTTCAAGAAAATGATACCATATATATGTTATTTATTCCATTTTTCAACTTATAATTAGTCATTAAAAATCAATCAAATTGAAATTTACTATGAATACATTGATGTTATACCATTGGAGTTAGGAAACCAATCCATACATTATCACTTCAAAAGTCCATTATTAACAATAAGGGTAACATTTTCAAAAAGAATTATATTTTTAGTTTCATAATCAAGTTATGAATTTAGAATCAATTATCAATTAACAAATTGAAACATACATTTATTACCACATCCATTTAAACAAATATGAATACAACTCCATAAATGAGCCACCTTACCATGCATTCACATCACAAAAATTTTGCTTGGTGTAGGAGAGCCCCATTTCTAATCTGGTCATGCCTAGATAAATTCTACCTAAATATTCATGTTCAATAGGTAGGAGGTAAGGTCGAGATTTGGTTTACAATGGCCCATATCTTAAACCATTCTCCTATCCTTTTATAGCTATTTTCATGGACCCATAAAAGAAGGAGCCAAATGGGATTCAATTTGCATACAAAAGACCAATTATTGGAGGCTTGGAAACAAGGGATGGAGGAGGTAGCAGGCCAAAGATTCCATGCACAAGTGGCTAAAGCTTTATTCTACACCAAGAAAGAAAATGACGTGATCACAAAGAAACTCAAACATAAGGCAAAAAGTTGTACTCAAAATAATTTGTACAAATAGATGTAGTATAGGAAGAATTCATGGTAGACTAGGATAATGTTCAAGCTTGGGATAAGCTTAATAGAGCCTAGGAATTGTTAGAGAAAGCAAAATCGATAAGTTGAAGTACACCAAGAATGCAATGGTAGCCAAGTGGATTTCAATTGGAAACAAATGCTCTTGAAAATTCTTTAAGTTCCACAAAGTTCATAAGCCATTCATTATGATCAAAAAGCTGCTAGATGGTGGACAAACTATTTGAAATGGAAAGGACATAAAGTAGTATGTTCAATATTTTTACCATCACCTATGCGTAAAAGACCCTCTAGTGGAAAATGATATTTAAACAAGGCTACAATGTTTCAACAATGTACCAACAATAATAAGAAAGGATCAAAATATGTTTTTATTACAAAAGTTCTCAAACATTGAAATGCATAGGGCAGCAATGGATCTTCCCAAACATAAGGCTCTAGGGGTAGATGACAACCCTAGGGAATTCATCCATGAAATGTGGCAAGAGGTAGGAGAAGACATCAAAGACCTTTTGTAGGAGACATTTCAAAAAGGAAGGATGCACAAGGAGCTTAAGGTTGGTCTATAATCATTCATCCCAAAGCCAAGGGATATTAGTCTCATGACTAATTATAGACCAACCTTAATTTTGGGATCCACATATAAAATTGCTTCAAAGACATTAGATAATAGACTTTGATCCTTTTTAGCCTTGTGGATGTGACCAACCCAAACGGGTTTTGTTCAAGGTAAATTTATTCAAAACAATGTGTTTTTAACTTTTGAGGTAATGGAGTGGGCGAATGAAAATGACCAAGACCTAGTCATGCTTTTTTTCGATTTTGAGAAAGCATAATATGATATAATTAATTGGACATTCTTGCAAGAATCAATGAGAAAGCTAGGTTCTTCAAACCAATGGATTCAATGGAAAATAACATTGTATGAAAAGGTAAAGACTTTAATGGTGTTGAATGGACAAAAAGGAAAATCTTTTCAAATGGAGAGAGTAATTCGTCAAGGATGCCCCATAACACCTTATCTATATCTCTTTGTGGTAGATGTACTAGGCTATATGATTTCTAATCTAAGATACATAATTGAAAGGTTAATTCTTCCTGATGGTACCCAAATTTGAAAACAAATGTTCACAAATGACACAATGATGTTTTTGAAAGGAAACCCAGACAACTTGCAAAAGACATTCCAAGTTCTTCAAACATTTTGTGAAGCTTCAAGAGGGAAGGTTAATTGGCATAAGTCAAGTGCCATATGGGCTTTCAAGACAATAGAAAATGGTCTTGGAGGGAAGACAAAGGGTTGTTTTGGTAAGCACTAGACAACAAAGCTAAATATTGTAGGTTCTTAATCAACTTTAAAATGTTGTAGAAGGAGAAGGATAATAAGGTGCTTCAATTAGTGAGAGGGAAGTTAGCATCTTAAAGTTTTAAGCACCTATTAGTTGCAAATCAAATCATCCTTGCATCTATGTGGTACATAATTTCTTGTGTGGACATATTTTTGTCATCCTTAAAGAAAGTCAAAACCTTTGTTTGCAATTTTGTTTGGTTAGGTAAAACAAATAGTAAAGCCAAGGCCAAGGTGGCATGGGATACAACCATACTACCATGGTCTAAAAGTCCAAAGATTAAAATACTTGATCTAGAAGCTCAAACATTTACACTTCTTGTAAAAATGTTGATTTGAGGTCTTAACCCAAGACCAGAACCATGGAAGATCCTCATTCACCATAAGGTGGATCAATTGAGACAAAACTACAGAGGATAATGGCATCCCATAGTAGGGTGGCTAATGCCAACTAAAAAAATTTCATAAATTAATGATCTCCTCTATGGCAAGGGATTTGGACAACATGTTGTAAGGTACAAATGGGGATCTCCCAACAAGAACCAACAACTAATTAAAAAAGATGTTTTGTCAACCATTATGTGGTAACATGAAGATTACTAACCAAAAGGGTTTGCCTTGGGGACTTGAACCTAAGTCTAGATTTTGTCTTTGGGCTTCAAAAGGGATTCAACACTTAAAGAACTTATGGAATGAGGATGAGGATGAGGAAGGAAAGGTTAAGATCCAATTGATTGGTTGTGGCAAAAGCACGAGAGTATGCTTCTTAATAAATTCTTCAACTACACAACAAAAGAGGGTATCGAATAGGGGTTATAAAACAATTGAAACCCATGAAGATGGATGCAACCTTTCAAGAGAAAGGATACACAAAAAAGGAAATATATATATATATATATCAAAAAATGTGGGACCCCTGGCTACCTAGGAAGGTTAGCTATGTTATGGCTTATAATGGTAGGACTTCCAATTAGGGCATGGCGCATAAGAATAAATGAAAGCACATTAAAGTGGAGTACATAATCCTATCACAACTTATTGAATTATCAATTATGGGCCATGGAACAAAATATAAATGAATAATATGTGAAAAAGATTCAAAGAAAAGGATTACATGTGATATGAAAACATTGTATGAATTTTATGAATAGATTTTGAGATACCATAACATATTGGACTTTTGAAGTGCCAAAACCCTACATCACAGTCCATATCATATGATTGTGGACTCATTATATTTACTAAATTACTTAATTGAGAGATTTTGTTTTACATAGAAAGTGTTGTGATGTCATTGCTACAAAGGAAGACAATTTTGAAAGATTTTGAAAACCATAAATTGAAATATACAATGAAATATGAAAATTTCAATAGTCTTTTATTCATTTGAATTAATAATTCAACTTTTCACTTTTTAAATGTAAATTTTTGATATAATTATCTACCATTGATAAAGTCCAAAAGTAAAATAATAATTTTTTAGCCTTGCCATATGACTTATGCAATATATTTTATTTTGTTACAGTGTAATATGGATTTTTATTTTAACACTACTATAAAATGTGGGTGTAGTTCACTAGTCCCCATTCACTAAACCAATGAATTCACTACTCCCCACTAGGTCCTGTTCATTATGACTAGTGAATTCATTCAACATCCATTGAAATCACTTGGTGTATAGGGGTACCTTTTGTTGTAATGATATAGATTCCACATATGTCAAAAAGTACTCCACCTTAGTGTGTTTTCACTTAATAGGTCATTAAAGGATTTGTAATTTATATGATGGTGGTGTATTGGAGACCTTAGAGCATGGGCTTATGAGGTGTGTAGCAGTTTAAAAGGCATAGAATAAGTTTAAAGAGCTTAGGGTTAGATACGTTTTTTTGGCAAGGCATAGTTCATGGGAGGACATTTTGTTGGGTGAGTTTTAGCCACCTCGTAGTGAAGTTACAAATGAAGAGGAAAGATAATGGGATATTAGTAAATCATGCATCATCACATTGTCAACTCCTTGGGATATTCTTAAATCCTCTCTATTATGGTTCATTTGGTGTCATAAATGTGAATAGGACTTTAAAAAAGGACATTTTCATTTAGGTATCAATATGTTTCGAACATGGCAAACCACGATTTAAGTGGGGATGGTAGCTTAAATAAAACTTCATAGGTTCAAAAAATCTATAAATAAGCATGAACTCCTAATTGTTAAATTTAAGAGCGTTTTGATTCATGGAGGCCTATTTTGCAAAGATATAAGCACACTCCTATGGCAAATAGTCCCCAATATTATTTTTCTTCCCAAGCATATGGTAGATTATAAAATGGGGCTTCTCATCCGCCCAAAGGTTCAAATGTATAGTAACCAAGACAGATGGTTTAGTATTACCTTGATCTTCTAGAGGAGCTACAATTTCTAAGATCACTGGCTGAAATGCAAGATTTTTGGGTCAATCAGCATGCACAATCAACTCACAAGATTAAATATTTTCCATGAAGAAATTTGCATCCAACGAGGGGAGGCAAAAGGGAAGACACATCCCAATTGCATTCGCAATCTCATAATAGGATACAAAATTTGAATTTGGAGGCTACATTTTAAAAACTTTGCCAATTTCACAACAATTGGAGAACTTAATCACCCATAAAACAATTTATGTGATTTGATGAGGATTTTCCTCCTAGACCTTCTCCTCTTGGAAGAAGGTAAGATCTTTCAGTTGAGCTCAATGTTCAAACTACCCCACATGGGTAAGAAATTAAAAGGTAAGATATTTCTTCTGAAACCTTGTTTAGAGGACCATTCTTCACGCTTATAAATGATAATCCTTAAGGTAATCATGATGCTCCTCATAAGCTCCCTTTCTGAGTATACGTTCGTAAAACTAAATAGTAGATTGTTTGAAGAAACAATTTTTTTCTTAAGTTCCATAGCGATCAATTGGGGTTTTTGGTGGCCTTTTCCTTAGGCTGTTTTTTTCTTATTTGCCTTTGCCTTCTTAGTTTAGGTGGATTGGTTTCTGCCACCTTCTTCTCTACCCTTTGTGGCAATTTGTTTTTGACTTTGCTTAGGCTTCATCTAGTTTTTACTTGAATTTTTCTTAGCCCAAAAACAAGCAATTTATGTCTATGATTCAAAACCTAACAATTGAACTTTTGATTTTATTAAAATTTCAACACTAATAATAAATAATATTTCAAAATTTTGACACAATTTTTTTTTTAAAAATTTATGCCAAAATGGTAAAAGTACTATGGTAGTCCCTACACCATTCATTTAGGGCAAGTTTAAACACAAGATATTATATCATTTTCAGAAATATTGAAAAAAAATTTAAAATTTTCAGAAATACTTTTTTTGAAGGAAAATACAAAATCTAGTGGAATATCTAGGAAGATATCATTTTTTGAAATAGAATCCTCAAAATTAATTAATTATTCGACAAATATGTGTAGAAGTGCCCAAGGTTTTAATTACGGCCATTTTAGACAAGGGTCCAAGGACCAACTAGTTGTGTTTAGTAAAACCTAAAATCATACATGCATGTCTACTATTTTAGGGCAATAATATTTTTTTATAACATAAAAGCCAACAACAATGCAAACAAATTAATCAATTAAAAATTGATTTCATTATGATTTTTGTTATTAAATTTTCATCAAAGCCTTATTGAAGTTTTTAAAACAACATTAAATTAATTTTAAAAACTATATCTCAAATATATTCTATTCTATTCTAAAATTGACATGTTTTATTTTAATCAATTATTGTGTAATTTTTCAAACCAATTTTTTTAGAATCTCATTTAAAAAGAATTTAAAGAATTGAACTTAATTATTTATATGTTTATCAAAATAATTATTTTTAAAATTAATATGAATTATTTTGTTACATTTCATAATGATATGAAATTTCATGATACAAAAAGGCAAGTGACAATTTAAAAAGAAACAATTTTTCCTACGGTACAATGAGTGTGTTTAAAGGTGTGGGGTCCAACTCAAGGGTCCAATATAAAAAATGTGTGATTGACATGTGAAAAGATTAGGTTAACTTTTGGTCTTTTCTCTCTTCCTCCTTTCTTTCATGGTCTTTTCTATTTTTTTAATTTTTTATATTCTTACTACACACAATGGATGAACATATGCACAAGATATTGATAATTTTTGTTTTTACGATTTCCATGCATCAAGTGATTACACAAGTGGTTATAGTGCAACAAGTAACTATTGGACAATATTGGATTATGATGAATGCAATATTGTTTTTCATGGAGTTTGTTGACATGGCATCAAAAGTTTACATGTGAAGGTATGAAAGGGTAGTGGGATACATGAAGAATCAACTTTTGGGGAGTTTTTTTGAAAAGATGTTTTGGTAACAAACAAAGTTAAGTTATGAAACATTTCATTCTTTGATTAAGGTTGTCAGTCCAAGTCTTGAACAAAAAAATATACACATGAAATAAAACATCCATGTTGAACTAGAGTAAAAATGGTTCTTGTACAACTAAGTAGTGAAAATTCTTTGCAAATGTGTGGAAAGGTCTATGACATTGAAAAAAGTACAAAATCAATTATAGTGAAAGAATTTTATTTAGCAATTAGATTGCAATTGAAACTATTGGTGATACCTAAATTGACTAGAGACAAGATCAAAGAAATCATTATTGGTTTTGAAAGCTTGCATGGAATTCCATACATTCTAGGTGCCATAGATGGTAATCACCTTCCAATTGTTGCACCTAAGGTAGACCCAAAATCATATTGTCAAAAAGGGTTTTATTCCACATTGATTCAAGGAATTGTAAATGCAAAGTGCAATTTTTGGGATTATGGTTATGGGGGGGAAAGAAATAGATCCATGATTGGGCTCTTTTCCAAAAAATATATGTAGGAAACCATCTAATGAAAGACAAATTCTTACCTTATAAGTTGATAGGAGATGCTACTTATCCAATGTGGCCATGGTTTCATTCTCCCTTCCAAAATGAAAAAGATGGATTACCAAGATATAAAACACATTTGAATTTTATACAATCTAGTACAAGGATGTCAGTGGAAAGAACTTTTGGAATGTTGAAAGGTAGATTTAGAATTTTATTAAAAATAATAGACATTCCATTATGCCACATGCTAAACTTGGTCGCAACTTGCATATGTTTGCACAACATGTACATTGTTAACTCAAATGGCTTTCACATGGATTAAACTTTGGAAATTCAAAGAGATGCACATATTGAAATAAATATAACATTTGGGAATTTGAAAGGAGTTGAAATTTTCTAAATTGTTGAAAATGTTACAAAGTCCAAGGATGGTGGATGGAAATGATAGAAATGACATGGAAGACATGGGTGCAAATGGCATAACATGAGCCACACCCACTTGTTTTTTACTGCTTTTGTGACTACTTTTGGGGAAATATTCTTAAAATATTCTTCAAAAAATCTTCAAAAAAATCTTTTAAATTTTGTAAAAAAACTTTCATGATATTTTATTAAGGTTCATGTTAAAAAATTGATGAAAAATGTTATTTTCAAAAAAATTGAAATCCATTTACAGGTCATTTTACTGTTTAAAAACAAGCGTTACAATGTTTAATGAGAGTTATTGTTCATTTTTTATTCATTGGATTAATTTCAAATCAATTCACATGTTCCCATGATATATTAAAGATATAACTATATTAAAAAAATTATAATTTCAACATCAAACTAAATTATGACTTTAAAACATGAAATCAAACAAACGTTACACTTGTTATGGTACATGTTATTGTGATTACACCCACATGGAAAGCATGGAACATCAAGGTGAAAATGAAAATCATGTGTTAACAACCATGGAAAACAATCACAATGGGAAAGCAAAGGAAGAAAAAATCAAGAGGATGTTGATAAAAGCTATGGCAACTCATGAAGTTTTAACCAAAAAAAAAAATTGAATTCAATTTGAAAAAAAAAAAACAACATTGCCTTCCCAAATACATTTAAATATGGGTCAGAATGTGATGAATGATTCATAGGTTCACATTTTATATGACCTGCAATTTATCTATGAAACGTTCAATTTGGGCATCCATGTTTCTAAAAAGCATTGGTTTCAACAAATTATTGTAGCATGGTTATATTATTTTAAACCATGGTTGAAAAATGTTCATACACAATAAGCTTTTTTTTAAAAATTTTAACCTCATTTGGGGTGGGAGGTTTCTCCATTGGCTTTTTACTACCTTCATCCTTTGAAGCATAATCAAAATATACTTGGGGTTCAAGACTGCTTACAATTTCTTCAATTTCATTGGCAAAAATGTTCACATGTTTCATCACATCTTCTTTTCAATGCCACCAACCATTTAATGCATCATAGAAGGGACATTCATGACAATCATTACCTGAAATTGGCCCAATTTGAATATGATATTTTGCAAAAAAAAAATTTTACTTGCTATAAATTTCATACCTTGAATCAAATTTTGTTAACATTCACAACTAAAGTTTCAAAGTTTTTTTTAAAATTCAAGGATGAAGACAAAATTTACTCTTTTTTTTTTACATTTTTAGCGAATTCAAACTCCATTTCTCCTCTTAGAACAATGAGGTGTAGTACTTCACCATCCACCCAAATTCTTTCAACTTTTTCACCTTCTTCATCTTCACCACATTTTAATGCCCTCTTCCTGAAAATGCAATTCGTTTAGGAATTTCTTGTGAATCCAAATCCCTTTCCACTTGTGAAAATTGGTGCTTCAACCCTCCATTTTCTATTCCACCTTCCAATTCACCTCCATTTCATGCAATTGGAAAGGCTGAAAATGCATTCCTTTTAGCAACTAGCTTGTGAGGATCCACAAAAGTATCCATGTCAACTGTAAAATTGGTCAAAAATGGGGAGCTTGTGTGCTTTCAACAATGTCCTCAATCCATAGCATTTCTTCCATTCTCATAAAATTTAAGTAACAAGGATTTTTTTAAATAGTGGAAAAAAGCAAAAATTGAATAAATGAACAACCTTGGATCCTAATTTGCACTTTGGTTCTCCAAACTATGAGCTCTTTTTTAAGCTCTTCTTTTCGGTCCGAAACAATTGGCTTTCCTTCCAAAATGATGCCATGTAGGCTAAATTACAATTTGATTTGTCTTGGTGTTGGATCTTTCTCTAAAAGCTTTAAGACCAATTTAAAGCTCTTAACCAATAGGAATGTTCAATTTCATTGGACCCTATTCCTTGGAGCCTTGTTTAAAATGGCCCTTAATGTAGCATGTGCAATTCAAGACATTTTAGCAAAGCTTTATATATATATATATATGAACCATAAAATACAGCCAAATTTATAGTTGAACATTCTTTTGCAATGTGTATAAAGAAAGGAAATCTTATAAACATCAAAATGAGAGGAATTTGATAATGTGTTGAGTTTTATTGAATTTTTCAATGAAAAATATTACCTACCTACTTAGGCCATATTTACATCAAACTATTGTTCACTTTTACCACCATTTTGATTAATATATGGTCAAATTGACAAGTGACCACATTGACTAATCAACATGATTAGCAAAAAGACCATTACTCAAATAGAACATGGGTCAAAAAGACCACTAGTGAACCCTACCTTATGCTCCCACTATAAAAAAACATGGCTTGAAGAATAGGGTGTTTGTTTTCTCTGAATGAGAATCCTTTCAAGAAAATTGCATGTGCTTTACACAGTAGGGTTACTTTATAGGTTTATATTTTGTGGGGTTGAAAGAAAGCGGTGAACCAATGGCTCTTAGATAGTGTGAAATTGTGTTTGTATTTGAAATGATCCTTAAAGAGGATCATTCAAAATCATTTGCCAACAAAATGATTTTGAATAGCTCTAAAAGCCTTCTTCTCATCAACCTTTTTTTGGGTGCAAAATTTTGCATTGTTGCAAAATATTTGACATTTTTTTCACAAATTTAATGATGTTTTGAAAAAAATTGCCAAAATTCGAAAAAATAAATTTCATATTCCCAAATTTCCACACATAGTTCAAGTAGGGAACCAAGAATATATAACCATAATTTAGATTTTATCCTTTCATATTTTTTCAATAGTTAATTAAATTACCTTATGCATGATTGCCACCTCAACTATATCATAAGATTGAAAAATAAACATTTCCCTTCATAAAGCCAATCAACTCTTAACCCATTAACTTGAGTCCATAAAATGAAAACAACTATATTGCATCTTCTAGTATGATTTCATGTAAATCATTATTTTAGGAACAAGCCTGTCATGGTGGAGCTACTTGCTTTGCTTTTGGGTGATAGGCCTCTTTGATTGACCCAATTAAAAAAAAAATCACACTTTCAACACTTCTAATTTAGAAGATTATGCAACTCAAATTCCTCCTTCTGGACCCCATAAAAGCCAGATGGGCTAAACTTGGCCTTAGAAATTTTTTCACCACTCTTTATTCCCATAGACTGAACGAAACACTATTCTTGAATATTATAAAGCTAATCAAAGTTCTGTTTTGAGAGTGCAAAGGGCAAACTTTCTATTGGGGAGTGTCAAAAAATTTGAGGTTTTTTTTATTGATGTACCAATAAAAGAGGCTCATTGCAAAAGGAAAAAAAAACTTTGTGTAACCCCCTTAACTAATTAAGATGAATCACCACACAATCCACATTATATTCTCATAACATTGGTTTTGAGAACATGTTGGGGAACACTTTAGGAACCCATTTGAAAGTTAAGAAAACTTACGAGAATATTATGGGAACTTTTGGGAACACCAAAATCTCAAATTTTGGTTCAATTTGTTTCCTTTTGTGATGAGCACCACATGAAAATGTAGTGAAGTATTGGACAGTCCCAAAATAGACCTTTTGGGCTGACTATAAAGGTTACAAAGAATAAAACTTAAGGCAAAGGATATGGGATAAAATGAGTTACTATTGGGAACACATTAGGAACTTGGGGAACATATTGGGGACCCGGGGGGGGGGGGGGGGGGGGGGGCATTACC
>Ga0116227_10012542_pt1 | contig 13736 bp, 15 predicted proteins | sample S1TSphgellanicum_FD_89693 | JGI IMG/M metagenome (GOLD analysis project Ga0116227, IMG submission 89693) | Host-associated microbial communities from peat moss isolated from Minnesota, USA - S1T2_Fb - Sphagnum magellanicum MG | ecosystem: Host-associated > Plants > Peat moss > Unclassified...
GCCGTTGAGCAGCTTGAGCTGTTCGCCGGCCCGGCCCCAGCGCACCGTGAGGCCGCCATGGATCTTGTCCAGGTCGAAGATGTGGGTCGGCTGGCCATACTCGAACATCACGTAGTTCGAGATGTCGACCAGCGGCGTGACGCTGCGCTGGCCGCAGCGCGCCAGGCGATCGACCATCCAGGCGGGCGTTGCCACACGGGTGTTCACGCCGCGCACGATGCGGCCCGAGAAACGGCCGCAGAGCTCGGGGGCCTCGACCTTGACGGGCAACACGTCCGCGAAGGCCGTCGCGACCGCGGCAACGGCCGGCGTCTTCAGCGGCGCGCCGGTGAGCGCGGCAAGCTCGCGGGCCACGCCATAGACGCTCAGGCCATGCGCCAGGTTGGGCGTGAGCTTGAGGGTGAACAGCGAATCGTCCAGCTTGAGCACGTCGCGCAGGTTGGCGCCGATGGGGGCATCCGCGGCCAGTTCGAGCAGGCCGCCGTGGTCGTCGCTCAGGTGCAGCTCGCGCGCCGAGCACAGCATGCCCTGGCTCTCGACGCCACGCAGCTTGCCGAGCTTGATGAGAAAGGGCTTGCCGTCCTCACCCGGGGGCAGCTCGGCACCGACGAGTGCGCACGGCACCTTGATGCCGACGCGTGCATTGGGGGCGCCGCACACGATGTTGAGCAAGGCGCCCTGCCCCGCGTCGACCTGGCACACGCGCAGGCGGTCGGCGTTCGGGTGCTGCACCGCTTCCTTGATTTCGCCGACCACGATGCGCGTGAAGGGCGGCGCCGCGGGGCGGCGCTCCTCGACTTCGAAGCCGCCCATGGTGAGCGTGTCGGCCAGTGCGGCGCTGTCGAGGGGCGGGTTGCAGAACTCGCGCAGCCAGGATTCCGGGAATTGCATTTCTTCGATCTCGATCTGGTTTTTCTAGGGAGGGGGGCACGCGGGCTTACTGGAACTGCGAGAGAAACCGCAGGTCGCCGTCGAAGAACAGGCGCAGGTCGTTCACGCCGTAGCGCAGCATCGTGAGCCGGTCGGGGCCCATGCCGAAGGCGAAGCCGATGTAGCGCTCGGGGTCCAGGCCCATGTTGCGCACCACGTTCGGGTGCACCTGGCCGGAGCCGGCGACCTCGAGCCAGCGGCCGGCCAGCGGGCCGCTACCGAACTGGATGTCGATCTCGGCGCTGGGCTCGGTGAAGGGGAAGAAGCTCGGGCGAAAGCGCAGCACCAGGTCGTCGCTCTCGAAAAAGGTACGGCAGAAGTCGGTGAAGACGACCTTCAGGTCCTTGAAGCTCACGTTCTCGCCGAGCCACAGGCCTTCGCACTGGTGGAACATGGGCGAGTGGGTGGCGTCGCTGTCGACCCGGTAGGTGCGTCCCGGCGCGATCACGCGGATTTCGGGCGCCTTCACGGTGCCGGTGGTGTCGGCCGCGGCGGCGGCGAACTCGGCGGCGTACTTCTTGATGTGCTGGTGGGCGTAGCGCACCTGCATCGGGCTGGTGTGCGGACGCAGGTTGTAGGGGATGCCGTCGTCGCCATTGAGGTCGACGTAGAAGGTGTCCTGCATCGAACGCGCGGGGTGGTTCGGCGGGTTGTTGAGCGAGGTGAAGCTGTGCCAGTCGCTCTCGATCTCGGGGCCGTCGGCCACGTCAAAGCCCATGCTCGAGAAGATCTCCTCGATGCGCTCCAGAGTGCGGCTCACCGGGTGCAGGCCGCCCTGCCCGCGCCGCCGGCCCGGCAGGCTCACGTCCAGCGACTCGGACTTGAGCTGGGCCTGCAGTTCCTCGTCCGCCAGCGCCTGGCGGCGATCCGCCAGCGCGGCCTCGATGGCCTGCTTGGCCAGGTTGATGGCGGCGCCGCGCGACTTCTTCTCCTCGACACTCAGCGCCGCCATGCCCTTCATCAGCTCGGTGATGCGGCCGGCCTTGCCGAGGAACTGCGCCTTGGCGTTTTCGAGCTCGGCCGGCGTCTTCGCTTCGGCGAAAGCGGCGCGTGCGGTGTCGACCAGGGAGTCCAACTCGTTCATAGGTGTTTCAAAACGGACTGACAAAAAAAGAGGGGCTGAAGCCTTTACAAGCCTCAGCCCTCGCGGTTTGCTTGCGGCCCCGCCGCCCACGGGGCGGCGGGACACCGTGAACATCAAGCAGCCAGCTTGGCCTTGACTTGCTCCACGATGCCGGCAAACGCGGCCTTGTCGTGCACGGCGATGTCGGCCAGCACCTTGCGGTCGATCTCGATGGAGGCCTTCTTCAGGCCATTGGCGAACTGGCTGTAGGTCAGGCCGAGTTCACGCGCGGCGGCGTTGATACGGGCGATCCACAGCTGGCGGAATACGCGCTTCTTGGTACGGCGGTCACGGTAGGCATATTGCCCGGCCTTCATCACCGCTTCTTTGGCGATGCGGAAGACATTGCCGCGGCGGCCGCGGAAACCCTTGGCGAGGGCGAGAACTTTCTTGTGGCGGGCGCGAGCCGTGACACCACGTTTGACGCGAGGCATGTGTTACTCCTTGTTCGTCGTTGATTAAATGCCCATGCCGGGCAGCATCGCGGCCATCGAGACCATGTTGGTCTCGTGCACAGCGACGGCACCGCGCAGGTGGCGCTTGTTCTTGGTGGTCTTCTTGGTCAGGATGTGACGCTTGAAGGCTTGACCGCGCTTGACGGTGCCACCGGGACGAACGCGGAAACGCTTTTTCGCGCTGCTCTTGGTCTTCATTTTGGGCATGTGAATGCTCCTTCTTCATTGTGCTCGTGAGGCGCTGCGAACCTGACGCAGACTTGATGGCCCCGAGCCACTTCTGGCGGCGGGCATGACCCCGCCACATTCGCGCAAGGCCTGGGCCCCGCGCGTTGCAACAGCCCCGAAGGGCTGCCACGCTGCCTGCGCCGGCCTTTCGGCCGCCGACAGGCAAATCCTGCTTATGCCGTCGTCGCGGCCGGAGCCGGTTCGGTGGCGGCGGCCTTGGGGGCCGCCTTCTTCTTGCCCGGCGCGATCATCATGATCATCTGCCGGCCTTCGAGCTTGGGGAACTGCTCGACCACGATCAGGTCGGCCAGTTCATCCCGGATGCGCTGCAGCAGCGCCATGCCGATTTCCTGGTGCGTGATCTCGCGGCCCCTGAATCGCAGCGTGATCTTGCACTTGTCGCCCTCGGCCAGGAAGCGGCGGATATTGCGCATCTTGATGTTGTAGTCGCCATCATCGGTGCCGGGCCGGAACTTGATTTCCTTGATCTCGATCACCGTCTGCTTGGCTTTCGCTTCCGCCGCCTTCTTCTGCTCCTGGTACTTGAACTTGCCATAGTCCATCAGGCGGCAGACGGGCGGGTTGGCCGTGGCGACGATCTCCACCAGGTCCACGTCCTGCTCGCCGGCCATGCGCAGGGCATCGGCCAGGCTGACAATGCCCAGGGGCTCGTTCTCGGGCCCGCTGAGGCGGACTTCCGGTGCCATGATTTCCCGGTTCAGGCGGTGTTTACGCTCCTCGCGGTGACGGCGGTCACGAAATTCAGTAGCGATGGTTCAAATCCTTCAAAACATTTGCTACAAAATTTGTAGCGATCGCCGCACAGTACGCGCACGCTCCAGCTTGTTTTGTTAAAAATCAGCTTTTGCTGGCAATGTCACCGGCGATTTTCTGCGCGAACGCATCGAGGGACATCACGCCGAGGTCAAGATTGCCCCGGGCGCGCACTGCAACGGCACCTGCTGCCTTCTCCTTGTCGCCCACGACAAGGATGTAGGGCAGCTTTTGCAACGAGTGCTCCCGTATTTTATACGTAATTTTCTCGTTGCGCAGGTCAAGCTCAACTCTAAGCCCTTGATTTTGCAGCGTTTTGGCTAGCTCCCGGGCGTAATCGGCCTGGGAATCGGTGATATTGAGCACCGAAACCTGCACCGGCGCGAGCCAGGCGGGCAGCGCGCCGGCATGGTGCTCGATCAGCATGCCGATGAAACGCTCCAGGCTGCCGACGATGGCCCGGTGCAGCATGATGGGGCGATGCCGGGCGCCATCTTCGCCCACGTACTCGGCGTCCAGGCGCTCGGGCATGTTGGGGTCCACCTGCATGGTCCCGCACTGCCACTGGCGGCCCAGCGCATCCTTGAGCGTGTACTCGATCTTGGGGCCGTAGAAGGCGCCCTCACCGGGCGTGATCTCGAAATCGCAGCCCGAGGCGCGCAGGCCTTCCGCCAGCGCGTTCTCGGCCTTGTCCCAGCTCTCCTCGGAGCCGATGCGCTTGTCCGGCCGCGTGGCCAGCTTGTAGATGATTTCGGTGAAGCCGAAGTCGCGGTAGACCTTCTGCAGCAGCGTCGTGAAGGCCACGCACTCGGCCTGGATCTGCTCTTCCGTGCAGAAGATGTGGCCGTCGTCCTGCGTGAAGGCACGCACCCGCATGATGCCGTGCAGACCGCCCGTGGGCTCGTTGCGGTGGCAGTTGCCGAACTCGCCGTAGCGCAGCGGCAGGTCGCGGTAGCTCTTGATGCCCTGCTTGTAGATCAGGATGTGGCCCGGGCAGTTCATCGGCTTGAGCGCGTAGTCGCGCTTCTCCGATTCCGTCGTGAACATGTTTTCGCGGTACTTGTCCCAGTGGCCGGTCTTCTCCCACAGACTCGCGTCCAGCAGCTGCGGGCCCTTGACCTCCTGGTAGCCGTTGTCGCGGTAGACGCGGCGCATGTACTGTTCGACCTGCTGCCAGACCGTCCAGCCCTTGGGGTGCCAGAACACCGTGCCCGGCGAATGCTCGTCGATGTGGAACAGGTCCAGCTCGCGCCCGAGCTTGCGGTGGTCGCGCTTCTCGGCCTCTTCCAGCATCGTGAGGTATTGCTGCAGCTCATCCTTGGTGGCCCAGGCCGTACCGTAGATGCGCTGCAGCATCTCGTTGCGGTGGTCGCCGCGCCAGTAGGCGCCGGCCACCTTCATGAGCTTGAAGAACCGGAGCTTGCCGGTGCTGGGCACGTGCGGGCCCCGGCACAGGTCCTCGAAGCCGCCCTCGCGGTAGAGCGAGACATCCTCGCCCGCCGGGATGCTGGCGATGATCTCGGCCTTGTAATGCTCGCCGATGCCCGTGAAGTAGGCCACGGCCTCGTCGCGCGGCAACACGCGGCGCGTCACCGGCTCGTCCTTGGCGGCAAGCTGTGCCATGCGCTTCTCGATCGCCGCCAGGTCCTCGGGCGTGAACGGGCGCTTGTAGGCAAAGTCGTAGTAGAAGCCGTTCTCGATCACCGGCCCGATGGTGACCTGGGCCTCGGGGAACAGCTCCTTGACGGCATAGGCCAGCAGGTGGGCCGTGGAGTGGCGGATCACCTCCAGGCCATCGGCGTCCTTGGCCGTGACGATGGACAGGCGGCTATCGTGGTCGATGGTGAAGCTGGTGTCGACCACCTGGCCATCGACCTTGCCCGCGAGCGCGGCCTTGGCCAGGCCGGAGCCGATGGAGGCGGCGACCTCGGCCACCGTGACCGGGCCGGGGTAGTCGCGTTGGGAACCGTCGGGGAGCGTGATTTGAATCATGGTGAAGTGGAATTCGGACAACAAAAAAGCGCGGACACAAGCCGCGCTTTACTATCGATTTGCTAGCAACCAGCGCCCAAGGCGCGCGGACTACGGCCTGCAGGGGCTTGAAAACCTCACTGTGGTAGTTCGCGGTGTCATAACCGGCTTGCCTTTCCCGTTCTTGCTAGTGGAGCCCATCATTTTAACCGCTTGCGCCGCCCGGCGCGCCGGCCAGGAAGCCCAGGCCATGGCAGCGCGGGCAGGTGGTGATCACGGTCTGCTTCTCGACCTCGAAGTTCTCGTTGATGTTCTCGCTGTCGATGCGCAGCTCTCCGGTCCCGTTGCAGTCCGGACAGGGCGCGCGCTGAAAAGCCGTGGTTCCCTCGCTCATGGCCGTCTCCTGGGGGATGAAGCCGCCGACTCTACGCCAAAAGACAAAAACAAAAAAGCCCGCCAGGCGAACCAGGCGGGCCTCGTCTCCCCGGCACCTTGTCGTGCGATCAGGCGGCTTTCTTGTCGTCGAAGAACTGCTCGTCCTCCGTCGAGCCCTTGAGCGCGGCGGTGGAGGACAGCGCCTCGATGGTGGTGGTGACAGCATCGAAGTACCCGGTGCCCACTTCGCGCTGGTGCTTCACGGCGGTGAAGCCCCGCTCCGCGGCGGCGAATTCGGCCTGCTGCAGTTCCACGAAGGCGCTCATCTGGTTGCGGGCATAGCCATAAGCCAGGTTGAACATGGAATAGTTCAGGCTGTGGAAGCCGGCCAGCGTGATGAACTGGAACTTGTAGCCCATGGCGCCCAGTTCCTTCTGGAACTTGGCGATGGTCGCGTCGTCCAGGTTCTTCTTCCAGTTGAAGCTGGGCGAGCAGTTGTAGGCCAGCAGCTTGCCCGGGAACTTGGCGTGGATCGCGTCGGCGAAGGCCTTGGCGAAGGCCAGGTCGGGCTTGCCGGTCTCGCACCAGATCATGTCGGCGTACTCGGCATAGGCCAGGCCGCGGCTGATGGACTGCTCCAGGCCGTTGCGGGTGCGGAAGAAACCTTCCACGGTGCGCTCGCCGGTGAGGAAGGGCTTGTCGTTGTCGTCGATGTCGGCGGTCACCAGGTCGGCGGCCTCGGCGTCGGTGCGGGCCAGCAGCACGGTGGGCGTGCCCATCACGTCGGCCGCCAGGCGCGCGGCGACCAGCTTGGCCACGGCTTCGCGGGTCGGCACCAGCACCTTGCCGCCCATGTGGCCGCACTTCTTGACGGAGGCCAGCTGGTCCTCGAAGTGCACGCCCGCGGCGCCGGCGTCGATCATGGCCTTCATCAGTTCAAAGGCATTCAGCACGCCGCCGAAGCCGGCTTCAGCATCGGCCACGATGGGGGCGAAGTAGTCGCGGTATTCGGCGTCATCGGGGTTCTTGCCTTCGGACCATTGGATCTGGTCGGCGCGCTGGAAGGTCGCGTTGATGCGCTTGACGACCTTGGGCACCGAGTCCACCGCGTACAGCGACTGGTCGGGGTACATCTCGCCATTGCTGTTGGCGTCGCCCGCGACCTGCCAGCCGGACAGGTAGATGGCCTTCAGGCCGGCCTTGACCTGCTGCATGGCCTGATTGCCGGTGAGCGCGCCCAGGGTGTTGACGAAGGGCTCGGTGTTCACCAGGTTCCACAGCTTCTCGGCGCCGCGCTTGGCCAGGGTGTGCTCGATCTGCAGCGAGCCGCGCAGCTTCACCACGTCGGCGGCGCTGTAGCCGCGCTTGATGCCCTTCCAGCGGGGATTTTCAGCCCAGTCCTTTTCCAGGGCGGCGATCTGCTGTTCGCGGGAGAGTTGGGTCCAAGAGGTCATGAGATTCACTCCAAGGTGGTTGAGACGATGGAGTGACTTTAAGTCTTCTACAAGACTTCGTAAATATCTTATGTCTTATATAAGAGATAAATTTATCTCAATCAAATCAAAGGCTTACACAATATATTTTTCAATATGAAAATTAATTTCTCATATCAAGAAAAAATCTTGCAGTGCAGCATTCTCATTTTTTGCACTGCGGAATCATATTCAGGATTGATGAAAAGCACCTGTCATGTCCGCACTATCGCGCCGAGCATCCAGTCTCCGCCCGCGATCACGGCGTGGCCCCGCGCGCGTTGCGGATTGACCTCGTACACCAGGCAGGCGAGCTCGCGCCCGTCCACCACCACAGGTACGGTGCGCTTGAAGTACTCGCTCGAAGGCTCCGGGCGCACCTCTTCCAGGACGTCCAGCGCCTGCTCCAGCACGGCATCGATCTCGTAGACCTCGCCCAGCACCGCCCCTGCGGCACCCAGCAGCAGGCCGGGGTAGCGCCCCAGGTCGTACAGCGTGCCGCCCACCTGCGCCATGCCCACATAGCGCGGCGCGGGCTGCCGGCGGGTGATGTCATTGCTGCCGCCGCGGCGCAGGGTGCCATAGACGAAGACGTGGCGCGAGGGGGCTTGAGGCATGATGCGTGGTTTTGCGGGTACGAAAGCCCGAGTCTAGTGAATCACCAAGCATCCCAGGGGCCGGGCGGCCCGCCCATCGGCAGGCTAGCGGCCTATGCCTGCCTCGCGCTCAGCATGTCGCTGGTCGGCAGCTACGTGGCGCTGTCCAAGCCGCTGGCGGCCGCCCTGCCGGTGTTCCTGCTGGCCTGGCTGCGCTTTGGCATCGGCGCGCTGGCCATGCTGCGCTGGCTGAAGAAGCCCGCCAGCGAGCCGCCGATGACGACGGCCACCAGGAAGCTGGTGTTCCTGGAGTCGTTCCTGGGCAACTTCCTGTTCTCCATCTGCATGCTGTTCGGCGTGAGCATGACCAGCGCGGTGTCGGCCGGCGTGATCATGGCGGCCATTCCCGCCACGGTCGCCCTGATGAGCTGGGCCTTCCTGCGCGAGCGCATCGCGCCGCGCGTGTGGGGCGCGGTGGCCTGCGCGGCACTCGGCATCGGTTTGCTCGCGCTATCAAAATCAGAGCACGCTGCGCCTGTTGCATCTTCGCTGGGGGCCGATATGGCATCCAGCAAGGCCTGGCTGGGCAACCTGCTGGTGCTGGGCGCCGTGCTGTGCGAGGCGGCCTATGCGGTGATCGGCAAGAAGCTCACCGGCGCCCTCGGGCCCAAGCGCATCTCCTCGCTGATCAACCTCTGGGGCTTCGCCCTGATGACCCCGATGGGGCTGTATCTCGCGCTGGACTTCGACTTTGGCGCCGTGGCCGCCGGCACCTGGCTGCTGCTGGTGTTCTACGCGCTGGCGGCCAGCGTCTGGACAGTCTGGCTCTGGATGACCGGCCTCAAGGGCGTGCCCGCGTCCCAGGCCGGCGTGTTCACCGTGATGCTGCCCGTCAGCGCCGCGCTGGTCGGCGTGGTGGTGCTGGGCGAGGCCCTGTCCGGCGCGCAGATGCTGGCGTTCGCCGTGGCACTGGTGGGCGTGCTGCTGGCCACGCTGCCGGGGCGGCGCTGAGACAGCGGTGACGATCCGAGGCCGCAGCCCGGTCAGGCCAGCGGCGTGGCGCTGACGACGATGCCGTCCTCGTCGGCATAGAGCCAGTCGCCCGGACGCACCCAGATGCCCTGGAGCTGCACGGCCACATCCTTCTGGCCTTCGTTGCGTTTCTCGGTGGGCAGGGGGATGGACGCCAGCGCACGGATGCCGACCCGGTGCTGCGCCAGCTCGGCCACATCGCGCACGCAGCCGTCGATCACCACGCCGGCCCAGCCGTTCTTCGCGGCGGCGGCCCCCAGGTTGCCGCCCAGCAGCGCGCGGCGCAGCGAGCCGCCGCCATCCACCACCAGCACGCGCCCCTGGCCGGGGGCGTCCACCGCGGCCTTCACCAGCGAATTGTCTTCATGGCACTTGAGCGTGACCACCGGCCCGGAAAACCGGGTGATGGCGCCGAAGTCGCGGAACACGGGGGGCAGCACGCGGAAGTGGCCGCTGCCGTCGTTCTTGTGCAGGTCGCACAGGTCGCAGGTCGCCAAGAGGCGGGGGATGGGGCTGCTCATTTTCCGGTCACTTTCCTGATGGCGGGTTTGATGTTCTCCCTGCGCGCGGGCAGCACGGCGGCGTTCTCGCGCGGGGCGTTGAGCACGATGCAGGTCGAGGTCTCGGTAAGGATACAAAACTTCGTGACCACCGCGTCCAGGTGCGCCACGTCGATCACCGCGATCTCCAGCACCCAGCTGTCCTCGCCGGTCACGTTGTAGGCATTCAGCACCTCGGGCGTCTGCTCGATCAGCTTCACTACCCGCGCGTACTCGGCGCGCGCCACCCGGATGATGGCGCGGATGCCGTAGCCCAGGCGCTGGTAGTCGACCTCGGCGCGGTAGCCCTTGATCACGCCGCTGAGTTCCAGCTTGCGCACGCGCTCGGTCACGGCCGGCTGGCTCAGGTGCACGCGGCGGCCGAGCTCGGCCATGGTGATGCGCGCATCGCGCTGCAGCTCGGCCAGGATACGGCTGTCGTAGGCATCGAATTCTGAAACTTCGGTCTGCATGGCATGGAACCTTGAAAAATAAGGGGGTGTCACTCTTTCGCCTTCAATCATGCATGGTTTTGCGCCGCGGCGCCATCTACGATCTGCGGCATGAACCCGAACGCCCTGCCCGCCGCGCCCCTGCGCCCCGCCGCCTCGCTGCGGCTGCCCGCCCTGCTCGCCTGCTACCTGGTGTGGGGCTCGACCTACCTGGCCATCCGCTTCGCGCTCGTGAGCTTTCCGCCGTTCTTCCAGATGGGCACGCGCTTCCTGGCGGCCGGCGCGCTGCTCATGGGCTGGGTGCTGTGGCGCGGCGGGCCGCGGCCCACGCGCACGCAATGGCGCAACGCGCTGGCCATCGGCACGCTGATGCTGGGCTGCGGCATGGGCCTGACCGCCAGCGCGCAGCAGCACATCGGCTCCGGGCTGATCGCGGCGTCCATCGCGGTCGTGCCCATGCTGGTCTGCGGCTGGGGCCTGCTGCTGGGCCAGCGCCCCGGCCGGCTGGAACTGCTGGGCATGGCCGCGGGCCTGCTCGGCGTGCTGCTGCTGGCGCGCGGCGCCAGCTTCGCGGCCGCGCCAGTGGGCATCGCCTGCATCGCCGGGGCCACGCTGGCGTGGTCGCTGGGCTCGGTGCTGTCCACCACTCGGCTGCCGCTGGCCCCGGGAGCGGCCGGCTTTGCCAGCGAAATGTTGTGCGGCGGCGCGGTGTTGATGCTGCTTTCTCTCGCACTGGGTGAGCAGCCCGCGTGGCCGCCGCAGCCGCTGGCGCTGGCTGCCTGGGGCTATCTCGTGGTGTTCGGCTCGCTGATCGCGTTCAGCGCCTACCTCTACCTGCTGGCTCACGCATCGCCCGCGCTGGCCACCAGCTACGCCTTCGTAAACCCCGTGATCGCGCTTTTTCTGGGCGTGATTGTCGCGGGAGAGGCGGTCACCGGGAGCGAATGGATTTCCTGCGGCGTGATCCTGCTGGGCGTCTTTCTGATCTTCCGAGGGAAAACAGCCTGAAACGCAGATGAAAAAAACAACACGCCAGAGCGAAAAAACCCCGTTTTCCCTTGGAAACGCGTTTTTTCTCCAGTAGCATCCGCATTGCCAGTGGAGAAGCAGTTTTTCGCTGGTGGTTAATTCAACTTCTAGAAGGAAATCAATCATGGCAACTGCGAAAAAAGCTCCGGCGAAGAAGGCACCCGCAAAGAAGGCTGCTCCCGCCAAGAAGGCTGCTGCTCCTGCAAAGAAGGCAGCACCGGCCAAGAAGGTAGCCGCCAAGGCTCCGGCGAAGAAGGCCGCTCCGGCCAAGAAGGCAGCCCCTGCGAAGAAGGCCGCTCCCGCCAAGAAGGCCGCTGCGAAGAAGGCTCCCGCCAAGAAGCGCACGCCCAACGCCGCGTTCATGAAGGCCCTGACGCCCAGCGCCGCTCTGGCCGCCGTGGTGGGCTCCGCCCCGCTGCCGCGCACCGAAGTGGTCAGCAAGCTGTGGGCCTACATCAAGAAGAACGGCCTGCAGGACAAGGTCAACAAGCGCCTCGTCAATGCCGACGCCAAGCTGAAGGAAATCTTCGGCAAGGCCCAGGTGTCGATGTTCGAGCTGGCCGGCCTGATCGGCAAGCACGTCAAGTAAGCCAGGCGCGTGGGGCCCCGCCCCGCAAGCTCGAAGGCCGCAGCGATGCGGCCTTTTTCTTTTCAGTTGCCCGTAGCGGCGGGTGGCCGCTGCAGCTCCGCCCGGATCACCAGGGCCAGGCCGGCCAGCACCAGGCCCAGGCCGCCAAGCGCCATCAGTCCCGGCCGCTCGCCGACCACCACGATGGCCAGCAGGAACGCGGTCAGCGGCTCGCCCAGGGCCAGGGTGACGCCGGTGGCCCCCGAGATGTACTGCAGGCCGCTGCTGAACAGCAGGTAGCTCACGCCGGTGGCCACGATGCCCAAGTAGCCCACCACCATCCAGCCGCCGGCGCCGAGCGCGGCTGGCGCGGACAGGGCCCAGGCCAGCGGCCAGGCGATCAGCGCGGCCACCGTGAACACCCCGGCGGTGACGAGCGCCGGCGCCGCCTGGGCCACCAGGCGCTTGTTGATCAAGGCGTAGGCCGCGTAGCTCAGGCCGGCCGCCAGGCACAGCGCAATGCCCAGGCCGGTGATGCGCACGCCTTGCGCGCCGCTGACCACCATCAGGCTGCCGCCGGCCACGGCCAGCAGGGTGCCCCACCACCAGACCGCGCGCGGCGCCCGGCCCGACAGCGCAAACTGCAGCAGGCCGGCCCAGACCGGCCCGCTGCCGATCGCCACGGCGGTGCCGACCGCCACGCTGCTGGCCTTGACGCCGGCGAAGAAGCAGAGGTTGTAGACCGCCACGCACAGGCCCGCCAGCAGGATCCAGCGCCAGGGCAGGCCTGGCGAACCAAGCCGCACAGGAAAGCGGATCAGCAGCAGGTACAGCGCGAAGAACAGCGCGGCCATGGCCAGGCGCAGGGCCCCCACCAGGTAGGGCGACAGGCCCGGCGGCGCGAAGCTCTGGGCCGTGCCGGTGGTACCCCAGAGCACGGCCGCGCACAGCACCAGGGCGATCCCGGAAGCGGGGGTGTTTTTCATGGCCGGGCCGTCCCAGGATGAAAAGCGGCCCCTTCGGGGGGCAGCGGACTTTGCGCGGCAAGGAGAGCGTGGGGGCGATTTTTCATGCAGCCATGATGCGCAATTCACCGGGCGCCACTGTCGAGAAACTCTCGCGCTGCGGCGCGAAGCCGTCGAGGTCGCAAACAGGCTCTCAGCGCCGGCGCTTGTGCGTCCGGGTGCTGAAGCCGCGGTCGCGCTGCAGCGCGAACGACAGCGCGCTGGCCGAGCGGTAACCCACCCGCAGCGCCACCGCGTCCAGCAGCAACCCCTGCGCGATGAGACGCATCGCAGCATCCAGGCGCCGCCTGCGCGCATAGGCCATGGGGCTCAGGCCTGTGAGCTCCAGGAGCCGCGCGTGAAAGCGCTGCGGGCTCAGGCAGAACAGGGCTGCCATGCGCGCAGTGGACCAATCGGCATGCAGCGAGGCGTCTAGCGCGGCGTCCAGCAGCTGGGTGTCCAGGCCGCGGCGCGCCAGGATGCGCGGCATGCCCAGCACCGCATTCAGCAGGGTCTGGGCGTCCATGCCGGCGGCGCGCTCGCGCCAGTCGGCGCGCACGGGGAAGCGGCGTGGCCTGTCGGTGCCGGGCTGCATCGGCGCGTCGATGACCAGCATGCGCGCCGCGGCCGGCGCCGCGTAGGCATGGGCCACGCCCGCGGGGATGACGATGCCGCTGGACGCGTCGGCATAGGCCGCGCGCCCGTCCAGTTCCAGCATCATGCGGCCGCTCAGCGCGAACATGATCTGCGCATGGTCGTGCTCATGGGCGCTGTGCTCGCCGCCGTAGTGGCGCACCGTGCAAATGGGCGAGGTCAGGGGCATGGCGGGGGTGGGCCGAACAGGGATCGGGATGGCGCTAGGCCGCGCCCTGCTTCCTGGCCAGCGCCTGCTGCGTGATGCCCGACAGCGTGCCGCGCGTGGTGATCACCTCCGGGTCCAGGATCACCTCGATCAGCGTGCCCTCGGGCCGCGCCAGGGCCGCGAGCAGCTGCGCCTCGAACTCCTCGGTGCGCGTGATGCGCACGCCGGCATAGCCATAGGCCCGCGCCAGCGCCACGAAGTCGGGGTTGCGCAGCGGCGTGCCGCTGACGTGCTGCGGGTAGTCGCGCTCCTGGTGCATGCGGATGGTGCCGTACATGCCGTTATCGAAGATCATGAAGATCGGTGTCGCCCGATGATGGATCGCC
>Ga0116227_10012543_pt1 | contig 13735 bp, 10 predicted proteins | sample S1TSphgellanicum_FD_89693 | JGI IMG/M metagenome (GOLD analysis project Ga0116227, IMG submission 89693) | Host-associated microbial communities from peat moss isolated from Minnesota, USA - S1T2_Fb - Sphagnum magellanicum MG | ecosystem: Host-associated > Plants > Peat moss > Unclassified...
CACGCTCAGCGGCTTCTCGCTCACCGGCGCGGATGCGGGCAACTACAGCCTGCAGTTGCCTGCGAGCCTGACGGCCGACATCACGCCGCTGTCGCTGTCGCTCAACGGTGTCGTCGTCAACAACAAGGTCTACGACGCGACGACGCTGGTCACGCTGGGCGGCTCGGCAAGCGTGGCAGGGCTGGCGGGCGATGCCCTGGGCCTGAACCAGGGGCAGGCGCGTTTCTCCGACAAGAACGTCGGCCAGGGCAAGGCCGTCACGCTCAGCGGCTTCTCGCTCACCGGCGCGGATGCGGGCAACTACAGCCTGCAGTTGCCTGCAAGCTTGACGGCCGACATCACCGCTGCGACGCTGACGGTCGGCGGGCTCACGGCCAACGACAAGGTCTACGACGGCATGCGGCAGGCAGGTCTGAGCGGCACTGCAGCCATCGCACCGCTCGGCGCCGACCAGGTGAGCCTGGGGGGCACCGTGCAGGCTGTGTTCAACAACGGCAATGTCGGCACCGCGAAACCAGTGACGGTCAGCGGATTCACGATCAGCGGCGCCGATGCCGGCAACTACGCACTGCAGCAGCCCATCGGATTGGCTGCCAGCATTACGCCGGCCACGTTGCGCTATGTCGCGCAACCGCTGTTCGTGTTCACCGGCGACCCCTTGCCGATGTTCAACGGGTACGTCGAGGGGTTCGTGCCTGGCGACAGCCAGGGCAATGCCACCACCGGCACGCTGACCTTCAGCCCTTCCGTCGCCAGCAGCATTGCACCGGCGGGCGGCTACGGCATCTTCGGCAGTGGCTTGCAAGCAGCCAACTATGTCCTGGTACAGGCCCCAGGCAACGCGCAAGCCCTGGTGATCGCCGGGCCGAACCCGGCCGCCGCCCAGGGCCAGAGCGGGAATGCCACGCTGGTCCAGGCGCTGCAGGCGGTCCTGCCGCCGCCGCCGGTCCCGAACCGGCAAGGCGCCGGGCTGCTCGACCTGACGCGGCCCATCCCGCCTGGCGTGGCCGGTCAGGCGACGGGCCCCGCGGGTGACCTCTTCGGTGGCATTGACGTGGGCGGTGCCTCGTCGGCGCAGTTGCGCGGCATTCTGGCCGCGCGCGACGGCTACAAGCGCGCGCTGTTCGCCGACGCGCTGCAGCGCCTGGCGCAGGACCCGGGTCTGGCCGACCTGCCGCCCTGTACCAACCGCGAGGATTTGGCGACCGGCAAGTGCCTGATCACCGCCGAACTCAAGCGCGATGAGCAGGCGAGGTTGCAGCGCGAGGCCACCATGCCTGCAGCCGCCCCCGCTCCCGCCGCTGCCGCCGCGTCCCTGGCTGCCCCGGCCCCGGGGCCAGTTCCCGCGCCGTCCACCGCTGCAGCGACCCCCGCGACCGCCCCAGCCGTCGCATCGCCACCGATGGCGTCCTTGTTCAGCAAGCGCCGTGTCAAGACGGCGGCCTTGCCGCAGATCGAGCGCAAGCTGGCCTTGCTGATCGGTGTCGATCGCTATGCCGATGCCGAGATCCCGCAGCTCGGCAACGCGGTGGGCGACGCACGCGCCGTCGCCGGTCTGTTCGAGAGCCGGCTGGGTTATGAAACCGTGGTGCTGCCCAATGCCAGCAAGCAGGCGGTCGTCAGTGCGCTGAATCGGCTGGCACTGGAACTGGGCCCGAAAGACTCCGTGACCATCTACTACGCAGGGCACGGTGCGGTCGTCGATGCCACGGGGCTGGGCTACTGGCAACTGGCCGACAGCAGCGCCAAGCGGCCTGAGAGCTGGTTGTCCAACGCCGACATCGGCCGCCTGATGAGCCAGATCGGCGCGTCGCAGGTGGCGCTCATCTCCGACAGCTGCTACTCCGGCACCCTCGTCAGCGGCGAACGCATCCGCGTCACGCCCGGCACGGTGGATCCCGGCCAGGTGCTGTCGCGCCGCAGCATGGTGGTCATGTCTTCGGGGGGCAACGAGCCGGTGTTCGATGACGGCAAGGACGGCCATTCCCCCTTCGCCTGGAATCTCATGAAACAGTTGGGCGGCGTCGGCAACTGGCAGATGGGCGGCAACGTGTTCGAGCGCGTGCGCTTCGCGGTGGCGCGCGAGCTGCCGCAGCGGCCGCAGTACGGTGCCGTCGTCGGCCATCAAAGCGGTGGCGACTACCTGTTCGAGCAGCGCCAGCTCGACGTTCGCCAGTGAGCCGGGCAGTGCCCAGGCCATGCCCCATCCAACAAAGGAAGACCATGCAGATCACACGCAAGAACCCCCTGACGATGCGTTTCGCCGCGGCCTGGTTCCTGGGGCTGGCCGTTGCCGCGCAGGCCCAGGTCGAGGCGCCAGCCAACGCGGCCTCCGCCAACCCGGTGCTCAAGGGGGCTCAGGTGACCGAGGCGGCCCTGGTCGATGCCCTGGCCATTGCGCCGCCCGAGGGCGCTGCCAGCGGCGCCACGCGGGGCTTCCGTCCGGCCAGCAAGCCGGGCGGCGCACCCGTGAAGGCCGGGCCGGGCCGGGCCAGCCTGCTGATCACGTTCGCGACCAACTCCACCGAGCTGGCTGCTGACACGCAGGGCCAGATCGACACGCTGGCGCGTGCGCTGCAATCCGACACGCTGGCGGGCTTTTCCTTCCGCGTCGAAGGGCATGCCGATGCACGCGGCGAAGCGGGGAGCAACCAGCGCCTGTCGCAGTTGCGTGCCGAGGCCGTGATGGCCTACCTGACCGGCAAGCATGGCATCCTGCCTGAGCGGCTGACCGCGGTGGGCAAGGGCTCCAGCGAGCCGTTGAACGCCGCGCGCGTCGATGCGCCGGAGAACCGCCGCGTGACCATCGTCACCGTGCGCAACTGAAGGCGGCCCGAGCGACGCCAGGCCAGGGTTCGCGCCGCGTGTCGCCGCTGCAGCGCTGGTGGCTGGGCTGGCTGTGCCTTGCGCTGCTGCTGGCCGGGGCCGCTGTGCTGGCCTGGCGCTTGATGTGGGTCCAGGGTGCGCCCGCCGCTGCCGTCCCGGCGTCCACGTTGCCGGCGCCCGTGGCCACGCGGTTGGGCATCCCTGTGGCGGGTGTGGACGACTTGCTGGCCGAGGTCGCCCGGCAGGACTGGATCGTGCGCCGCTGGCGCGACTACCCGGCCGTGCTGGTCGTGCAGTTCCCGGGATTGCCGGTGCAGGGGCAGGCGCTGAACCGCATCGCTGCCCTGCTCGAAAAGGGCCAGGGCAGCCGTGACCGGGTGCTGGATGACGAGCAGTTGCAGGCGTTGGTCGCATCGAGCGGCGACAGTGCGGCCAGCTTCTTCCTAGGCCATGACTATCCGGCCGAAGGCCTGGCCCGCTTCTTCACCTTCGCACAGGCCCAGGGCATCGCGCTGAATGTCGAGGAGCAGCGCCTGCTCACGCTGCTGCTGCAGGCGGACCTGATCGCGCGTGCGCCTGGCGGCGCTGCAGGCTACGTCAGCACCGGCGTCGGCGCCCTGGTCAGCTTCAGCGCGCCGCAGCTTGACGATCCGGGCACGCTCGCCGATGAAGGCATGGACGCCACGCGGCGAGCCTCCGTGCTGCGTCACGAACTCAGCCACGGCCGCTTCTTCACGGACGAGACTTACCGCGAGCACTGCCTGCGCTTCTGGCACGAGGTACTGACCGAACCCGAGCGCCGCGCCTGGCGCCGTTACCTGGACGGGCTGGGCTACGACCGCCGCAATGAGGCGCTGATGGCCAACGAGACCCAGGCCCTGCTGATGCACACGCCCGACACGCGCGATTTCAGCGCAGCGAGTCTGGGCGTTGCGCAGCAGGAACTGCAGGTGCAACAGGCGCGATTCCGCCAGGGTCTTGGCGGCTAAGGCGCAGCGTTTTCGGGTTGCCACGCGCGGACGTCCGGGCCCCGCCAGCCGAGCACCCGCTCCACCCAGTCGCCCAGTGCACGCGGGTCGCCGCTGGTTTCGATCTGCAGCGCCGGCTGGCTGCCGGGGGCCGGTACCCACAGGTCGGCCGTGCGTCGCGCCACGGCGGTCTCGATGCGCAGCAGCTTCACGTGCGGCCCCAACGCCGCCTGCCACAGCCGCTCGATGAGCGGGTAGTGCGTGCAGCCCAGCAGCGCGGTGTCCACACCGACCGCGCGCAGCGGTGTGCAGTGGCGCTCGACGAGTTCGCGCAGCGCCTGGCTGTCGAGGTCGCCCGCCTCGATGTGGTCCACGATGCCCGGGCAACCCTGCACGACGACCTCGCGCCCCTGCGCGTGGCGCTCGATCAGCGCGCGCAGCCGGGGGCTGGCGGCCGTGGCCGGCGTGGCCAGCAGGCCGATGCGGCCGTTGCGCGTCGCCGCGACGGCCGGCTTGATGCCCGGCTCCGTGCCGACGAACGGCACGCCCGGCCAGTGGGCCCGCAGCGCCTCGATGGCATGGGCCGTGGCCGTGTTGCAGGCGATGACGACGAGGCCGGCCCCGCGGGTCAGCAGGTGTGCCGTGATCGCGAAACTGCGCGCGCGGATCGCCTCGGGGCTGAGGTTGCCGTAAGGGGCGTAGGCGGTGTCGGCCAGATAGCGCAGGCGGGCCTGGGGCAGCAGCTCGCGCAGTTCGCGCAGCACGGTGAAACCGCCGACGCCGGAGTCGAAAACGCCGATCTCTCGGCCAGGAATAGCGGCGCTCTGCATGGGGGCGAGGAGTCTAGCTTCGCGATTCGAGAGGCCTCTCCAAAATGAGGCCATCCGCAGGGGCTGGTGGCCTCGCTAGAATCGAACGATCGTGCTTTTTTGTGCGCGGCTCCGGCGGGGAGCCACCGTAGAATCTGGTTAACGTTTACGTCAATTCGAGCTGGAGTTTTCGATGAAGGTCTTGGTTCCTGTCAAACGCGTCGTCGACTACAACGTCAAGGTGCGCGTGAAGAGCGACGGCACGGGCGTCGACATTGCCAACGTGAAGATGTCGATGAACCCCTTCGACGAGATCGCCGTCGAAGAGGCCGTGCGGCTGAAGGAGAAGGGCGTCGTCACCGAGGTCATCGCCGTGTCCTGCGGCGTCACGCAGTGCCAGGAGACGCTGCGCACCGCCATGGCCATCGGCGCGGACCGCGCCATCCTGGTGGAAACGCCCGCCGACCTCGAACTGCAGCCGCTGGCCGTCGCCAAGCTGCTGAAGGCGCTGGTCGACAAGGAGCAGCCGCAGCTCGTCATCCTCGGCAAGCAGGCCATCGACGACGATTGCAACCAGACTGGTCAGATGCTGGCGGCCCTCACCGGCATGGCGCAAGGCACCTTCGCCAGCAAGGTGGAAGTGGCCGGCGACAAGGTCAACGTGACGCGCGAGGTGGACGGCGGCCTGGAGACCGTGTCCCTGAGCCTGCCGGCCGTCATCACGACCGACCTGCGCCTGAACGAGCCGCGTTACGTGACGCTGCCCAACATCATGAAGGCCAAGAAGAAGCAGCTCGACATCGTCAAGCCCGCCGACCTGGGCGTGGACGTGACGCCGCGCATCAAGACGCTGAAGGTCGGCGAGCCGCCCAAGCGCGGTGCCGGCGTGAAGGTGCCCGATGTGGCGACCCTCGTCAGCAAGCTCAAGACCGAAGCCAAGGTCATCTAAGCCGAATCGAATCTGGAGATTTTGAGATGACCGCACTCGTCATTGCCGAACACGACAACGCCTCGATCAAGGGCGCCACGCTGAACACCGTCACCGCCGCCATCGCCACTGGTGGCGACGTGCACGTGCTGGTGGCCGGCCACAACGCCGGTGCCGCTGCCGCCGCCGCCGCGCAGATCGCCGGCGTCGCCAAGGTGCTGCATGCCGACTCGGCCGCGCTGGCCGAAGGCCTGGCCGAGAACGTCGCCGCGCAGGTCGTGGCACTCGCCTCGGGCTACAGCCACATCCTCTTCCCCGCCACCGCCGCCGGCAAGAATGTCGCCCCGCGCGTCGCCGCGCTGCTGGACGTGGCCCAGGTCAGCGACATCACCAAGGTCATCAGCGCCGACACGTTCGAGCGCCCGATCTACGCCGGCAACGCCATCGCCACCGTGCAGAGCAGCGACGCCACCAAGGTCGTCACCGTGCGCACGACCGGCTTTGACCCGGCCGCCGCCAGTGGTGGCTCGGCCGCCGTGGACACCGTGGCGGCTTCCGCGGACAGCGGCAAGAGCAGCTTCGTCGGCCGCGAGGTGACCAAGAGCGACCGTCCCGAGCTGACCGCCGCCAAGATCATCGTGTCGGGTGGCCGCGCGCTGGGTTCGAACGACAAGTTCATGGAAGTGCTGACGCCGCTGGCCGACAAGCTGGGCGCGGCGCTGGGCGCCTCGCGCGCGGCCGTCGACGCGGGCTATGCGCCCAACGACTGGCAGGTCGGCCAGACCGGCAAGATCGTCGCGCCGCAGCTCTACATCGCGGCCGGCATCTCCGGCGCCATCCAGCATCTGGCCGGCATGAAGGACTCCAAGGTCATCGTGGCCATCAACAAGGACCCGGAAGCGCCGATCTTCTCGGTGGCCGACTACGGCCTGGAAGCCGACCTGTTCACGGCCGTGCCGGAACTCGTCGCCGCGCTGTAAATCACCCACGCCGACATCACACCGGGCGCCCCGACCTTCGTCGTCGCGGCGCCCTTTTTGTTTCCGCCAGGAGGAACAAATGAGTTACCAAGCGCCCGTCAAGGACATGCTCTTCAACATCCAGCACCTGGCTGGCCTGCAGACGCTGACCGAACAGATCCCCGCCTTCGCCGACTTCGGCCTGGACACGGCCGCTGCCGTGCTGGAGGAGTGCGCCAAGCTGACTCAGGACGTCATCGCGCCGCTGAACTTCGAAGGCGACAAGAACCCGTCCAGTTGGAAGGACGGCGTCGTCACGACGACGCCCGGCTTCAAGCAGGCCTTTCGCGCGTATGCGGAGGGCGGCTGGCAGGGGCTGGTGCACCCGACCGAGTTCGGCGGCCAGGGCGCGCCCAAGACCATCGCGGCGGCCTGCAACGAGATGCTGCAGGCCGCCAACATGAGCTTTGCCCTCTGCCCGCTGCTGACCGACGGCGCCGTCGAGGCGCTGCTGACCGCCGGCACTGACGAGCAGAAGTCCGTCTACATCCCCAAGCTGCTGGACGGCTCGTGGACCGGCACGATGAACCTCACCGAGCCGCAGGCCGGCTCGGACCTGGCGCTGGTGCGCACGCGCGCCGAGCCCCAAGGTGACGGCACCTACAAGGTGTTCGGCACCAAGATCTTCATCACCTACGGCGAGCACGACATGGCCGAGAACATCGTCCACCTCGTGCTGGCCCGCGTGGTCGGTGCGCCGGAGGGCGTGAAGGGCATCAGCCTGTTCCTGGTGCCCAAGTTTCTCGTCAATGCGGACGGCTCGCTGGGCGCGCGCAATGACGCGCACTGCGTGTCCATCGAGCACAAGATGGGCATCAAGGCCAGCCCTACGGCGGTGCTGCAGTTCGGCGACCACGGCGGCGCCGTCGGTACCTTGATCGGCCAGGAGAACCGCGGCCTGGAGTACATGTTCATCATGATGAACGCGGCCCGCTACGGTGTCGGCATCCAGGGCATCGGCATCGCCGACCGGGCCTACCAGAAGGCCGCGGCCTATGCGAAGGACCGCGTGCAGTCGCGCCCCGTGGACGGCTCGGTGGCCGGCCCCGCATCCATCATCCATCACCCCGACGTGCGCCGCATGCTGATGACGATGCGCGCGCTGACCGAGGGTTGCCGCGCGATGGCCAGCACGGCCGCGGCGGCGTTCGACGCCGCGCATCACCACCCTGACGCCGACGCGCGCCAGCAGAACCAGGCCTTCTACGACTTCATGGTGCCGCTGGTGAAGGGCTACAGCACGGAGATGAGCCTGGAGGTCACGAGCCTGGGCGTGCAGGTGCACGGCGGCATGGGCTTCATCGAGGAGACCGGCGCGGCGCAGTACTACCGCGACGCCAAGATCCTGACCATCTACGAAGGCACGACCGCCATCCAGGCCAACGACCTGGTGGGCCGCAAGACCTCGCGAGACGGCGGTGCTGTGGCTCGCGGCATCGCCGGCCGGGTCGAGGCTACGGAAGGCGAACTGGCGAAGCGCGACAGCGCCGCCGCCAAGTCCGTGCTGAAGGCGTTGCGCGCCTCGCGCGAGGACTTCCTCGCCGCCGTGGACTTCATCGCCGGCTCGGCCAAGGGCAACCCCAATGCGGCCTACGCCGGCTCTGTGCCCTACCTGATGCTGGCGGGCAACCTCGTCGCCGGCTGGCAACTGGCGCGCGCGCTGATCGCGGCGGAAGACGCGTTGGCGACTGACAAGGATTTCATGACCGCCAAGATCGTGACCGCGCGCTTCTACGCCGAGCACATCCTGCCGCGCACCGCGTCGTTGCGTGCCGCCATCGTCGATGGCGCCGACAGCGTCACCGAGCTGTCGCTCGAAGCCTTCTGAGGAGACTGAACTTGGCCTTGCCCCCGATCCTGAAGAACCTGCCGCTGCCGGTCATCGGTTCGCCGCTGTTCATCATCAGCAACCCCAGGCTCGTCATCGAGCAGTGCAAGGCCGGCATCGTCGGCTCCATGCCGGCGCTCAATGCCCGGCCGGCTGAGCTGCTGGACGAATGGCTGGCCGAGATCACGACAGAGCTGGCGGCCTACAACCGCGCCAACCCCGACAAGCCCGCCGCGCCGTTCGCCATCAACCAGATCGTGCACAAGAGCAACGAGCGGCTCGAGCATGACATGCAGGTGTGCGCCAAGTACAAGGTGCCGATCATCATCACGAGCCTGGGCGCGCGTGAAGACGTGAACCAGGCCGTGCACGCCTGGGGCGGCATCGTGCTGCACGACATCATCAACAACAAGTTCGCGAAGAAGGCCATCGAGAAGGGCGCCGACGGCCTCATCGCCGTGGCGGCCGGCGCGGGCGGCCATGCGGGCGTGAAGAGCCCGTTCGCGCTGATCCAGGAAATCCGCGAGTGGTTCGACGGCCCCGTGGCGCTGTCGGGCGCCATCGCCTCGGGCGGCGCCGTGTTGGCCGCGCAGGCCATGGGCGCGGACCTGGGCTACATCGGCTCGGCCTTCATCGCGACGACCGAGGCCCGCGCCAGCGACGCCTACAAGCAGATGATCGTGGCCAGCAACAGCGACGACATCGTCTACAGCAACCTGTTCACCGGCGTGCACGGCAACTACCTGCGCGGCTCCGTGGTGGCGGCCGGCCTGGACCCCGACAACCTGCCCGACAGCGACCCCAGCGCGATGAACTTCGGCGGCGGCGCGGCCAAGGCCTGGAAGGACATCTGGGGCAGCGGCCAGGGCGTGGGCGCGATCCGCGAGGTGGTGCCCGCAGGCGAACTGGTGGCGCGGCTCAAGCGCGAGTACGCCGCCGCGCGGGCGCGCCTGGCATTGAACTGAGAAGACGCCGCGCTGTGCAACGGCCGCCTTCGGGCGGCCTTTTCGTTGGCTCAGACTGAAGCAGGGCTCAGTTGATCTGTCGCAGCCCGAAGCTGCCGGTGACCTTGGCCATGGTCTTGCGCAATCCGGTGTCGTCGATGGCCTTGGCCTTGGTGTCGTGAGCCGTCTTGGCCTTGTCGTAGTCCTTGCGCGCATCCTTGAGCTTGGCGTCGAGGCCGTCGAAGGTCTTCTTCGCGGCCTTGATGTCCGTGCCGAGCTTGACGGTCTTGGGGGCGGCCAGGAAGGCCTTCGCGTCCAGGGTCGTTGCGGCCTTCGCATCCTTGAACTGCTTGAGCAGGTCGTTGTACTTGTCGTTGGCGTCGTTGCGCGGCTCCAGCAGCTTGTTGTAGGCCTTCGCGCAGTCCGACACCTTGTCGGCCAGCTTCTTCTCCTCGGCCTCCAGCTTGGCCAGCTTGCGCGCGTTCTCCGCGGTGTTCTGGTTGACCAGCACGTGCTTGTCGCCACGCTTCATGGACGTGCCGTCGCCGGCCTTCTCGCCGTCTTCCCGTGCGGTGATCGAGGGGCCGGGCATGCCCACGACCACGGCCTTGGCGTAGCCCTTCTTGCGCAGCAGCGACAGCACCTTGCCGGCGAACACGTCGTCCTGCTTGCTGCCCTCGGGGCCGCCGGAGGCCGTGAAACAGCCGCTCAGCACGATCTTGCCGCTGAAGTCCTTGCCGATGCGGTCGCTGGCCTTCTTGTGCCCGGTCAGCAGCTTGACGATGTCCTCGGGCTTGCGGTGGCCGAACTCGTCGCCAATGATGCGGCCCGAAGGCAGCGCTTTCGGCCGGCCGTGCGCGCACAGGATGACGGTGCCCGTGATGCCGCCGAAGTCCGGGTTGTCGTCGTTCGAGACGGTGGTCTTGAACTTGTCGGCCTGCGCCGCGGAGGCGCCCTTGATGATGGACTCTTCCTTGTCCTTGGAGATGTTCACCACCTTGGCGCTGGCGTTGGCCAACTTGGCCTTGATCGCCTCGTAGCCCTTCACGGCGACCTCCATCGCCTCGAACTTGTCATTCTTCTTGTCGCGCAGCACCAGGATCAGGCTGCCGTTGCTGTGCACGCCGAGCACGTAGTACGGATCGGCCGCCCGCTTGGCTGCCTTCTCGTAGTTCAGGAAGTTGCCAAGGTTGCTGCCCAGCTTGACGCCCTGCACGCCCTTTTCGCCGAACTCCTCCAGGTCCTCGCTGACGGCCTTGGCCAGCGCACCCACGGAGATCTTGCTGTAGTTGATGGATTTGTCCTTGCCCCAGATGATGGGGTCGAGTTTGGTGGCCATGGTGCGTCTCCTGTCTGAACGTGTGCACGCGAGATTAGGGCTGCGCCCAGGCCACTTCAACTGAGGAAATCCGTACGGCGCTGGCGGGAACCAGCGGCGCCGTACCGTCACGCGTCAGCGCTTGTTGATACGCCAGGCCGGCAGCGTCCAGCCCGTCCACAGCGCCAGGGCGCGCAGCAGCACGGCGGTGGCGGCCGTGGCGCTGATGGCGGCCCACTGCGGCGCGTCCAGTGCCACCGCCGCGACCATGACCCAGCCGCCCACGAAGCTGCACAGCGCGTAGGGCCGGTGGTCGTGGAAGGCCGCGGGGATCTCGTTGCAGACGATGTCGCGCAGCACGCCGCCGAAGGTGGCCGTGATGACGCCCATCAGCACGGCCACGATGGCCGGCATGCCCGCGTCCAGCGCCACCAGCGTGCCGTTGGCCGTGAACAGGCCCAGCCCCAGTGCGTCGGGCCACTGGATGGCGCGCTCGGTCAGCGCCAGGTGGCGCCGGCGCATCAGCAGCATGGCTGCGAGGCACAGCGCCATCAGCGCCCACAGCCAGTCGGCGTGGTCGACCCAGAAGAACGGCCGGCGGTCCAGCAGCACGTCGCGCAGCGTGCCGCCGCCGAACGCGGACAGGCCCGCGACGACGCACAGGCCGACGACGTCGAGCTGCTTGCGCGCGCCAGCCAGCAGGCCCGACAGCGCGAAGGCGAGGGTGGCGGTGATCTCGACCGCCGCCTGCAGCGTGGAGAAGTTGATGACGGGGGGCTTCATGAGGGCGGCATCATCGCCGCTCAGTCCACCAGCGCCGCGTCCTTCAGGAAGCGGGACGGGCGCTGCGGGTCGAAGACCAGCGTGAGGCGCCTCCTTGCGCGCGTCATCGCGACGTACAGCAGGTTGCGGTGCTCCGCCGACGCGCCGCTGAACTGGCCGTGCGAGAGGTGCGGGATGACGACGTGGTCGAACTCCAGGCCCTTGGCCGCCTCGATGCTGGACAGCACGACGCGGTCGCTGGCGCGCAGGCGCCGCCGCGCGGCGTCCATGGCCGAGAACATGCGGAACGCGCCATGCACGCCGGCGCCTGCCTCCACGGCCTCCGCCACCGCCAGGTCATGAAGCTGCGCGACGTTGTCGGCCACCTGCGCGGCATCGTCCTGGCGCACGAACACGCGGGAGGCCAGCTTCAGCGGGTCCAGCGCCTTCATGAACGACGCCTCGAAGGCCTCGGCATCGCCGGTGCGAAGGAGGGCCAGGGCGGCCTCCAGGGGCCGCCGCGCCGCGGGGTTGGCGCTGCGCAGCACGTGGGCGTCGACAAAGCGCTGCGTCGAGTCCGCGTGCGCGGCGGCCTCGGCGACGGCGGCGCGCTGCGCCGCGGCGCTGTCGAGGTGGCGCAGCTCGATGCTGTCGATGCGGGCGCCGGAGAACAGCAGCAGCGCGTCCAGCAGACGCGCGCGCTGCGCCGGCTCCGCGAAGCCGCTGTAGTCGTTGCGGGCGTGGGCGTGCAGGCCCCGCACCAGCAACGTCTCCGGTCGTTCCAGGTAGGGCGCAAAGCCCACCGAGCCGTAGGCCATGCCATGGCGCAGCAGCGCATGCTCGATCAGCACCGACTGCGCCGCGTGGCGCAGCAGCACGCGCAGGCTGGCCAGCGCCTGCTGCTGGTGATGCGCCTGCGCCAGCCGGGCGATGAACTCGGCGGCGAGCCGGGGCGATTCGCAGCGCTCCAGGTGGATGTCCGTGCGCAGCGCGTCGTCTGCGGCATAGGGCTTGCGCGCCAGCGCGCCGACGTGCAGGGCAAGCTGCGGGCTGAAGCGGTGGCTGCGCGTGAGGGGCAGGATGTCTGGCGTGCCGATCTCCGCCCGGAAGTGCTCGCGCATGAACGCGGCGTCTGCGCCGGTCTGCGCGTGGATGACCTGGTCGCGGTCGCCCACGCCCACGAACGCCGCGCGCGGGTTCGCGGCCAGCACCGCCTTCAGCACGGTGAAGGCGGCGCGGTTCACGTCATGCATCTCATCGACGCAGACCAGTGTGAGACCCAGCTTCAGCACGTCGTCCTGGGTGTCGATCTCGCCGGACATCAGCAGCCGGGCCAGGTCGTAGACGCCGTCGCCGTCGAACCGGAACTCGGGGCGGTCGGGATGCCCGCCCTTGCGGATGAACTCGTAGCAGGTCCACACACGCATCGTCAGGTAGCCGAAACCCAGCACCTCGGCCCGCTCCGGCGTCAAGCGCTCCTCGGCGTCCAGGTGCTCGACGACCATGCGGCCCTTCAGCACGTCGAAGGACTTGAGCAGGCCTTCGACCAGGTCGGCCGGCATCGCGTCGTTCGCCAGGTCCTCGGGATACCGCTCATCCGGGAACGACTGTGCGCGCTCGATGGCACGCACGACATGGGGCTGCACCTGCTCGCGCGACGTGACGATGCGCGCCTTCTCGCCTTCGGCTGCCGCGAGCACCGCCAGGCTGAACGCCTCGAAGGTGTCGATGCGCAGCTTCTGGACCGTGGCCTTGGGCACACCGATGTGCGCCAGCCGCTCCTTCAGCGCCGCGACGGCGGGCGCCGTCGTCGTCAGCGCGAGCAGGGTCTCGGCCTGGGCACCGCGCTGCAGCGCCTGCGCGATGCGCAACGCCAGCGTCGTCGTCTTCGCCGCGCCGGCATTGGCCTCCACGAGCAGCAACCGCGTCTTGAGCAACTGGATGGCGAGCTGCTCTTCGCTGGGCGTGATGTGGGTGGGCTGGAAGGGCGCGTCGCTCATGGGGCGATTGTCCGGTGACGCTCGGCGTGGTCCCGGCCTGCATGCCGCGCCTGGTGCGATACCAGTCGCGCAAGGGCTGAGTGCCTTGCGCCGGTGGTGACGAAATCCGGACGCCGATCGCTGGCTTGCTGTCTATCAGGACGGTGCCGGGCGGCGGCTTGCGACCCGAAGACTGGCGCCGCTTTGGCGTTTGACACGCGCCCATAAAAAAGGCTCTTTGCGCGTTAAGTAGTGAAGTGCCTTTGTGGGAGAGGGAGAGCGGTGGATGGTGGCCAACCGCGCCAAGTCACTATCCCAATAGAGATTTTTTCTCTTTGCCCAGCGCCATCCTCA
>Ga0116227_10012544_pt1 | contig 13734 bp, 11 predicted proteins | sample S1TSphgellanicum_FD_89693 | JGI IMG/M metagenome (GOLD analysis project Ga0116227, IMG submission 89693) | Host-associated microbial communities from peat moss isolated from Minnesota, USA - S1T2_Fb - Sphagnum magellanicum MG | ecosystem: Host-associated > Plants > Peat moss > Unclassified...
AGAGTGGATGATTGTTAAAATCGTTCCGGTTATTCCACCAGAATTACGTCCTTTAGTTCCATTAGAAGGTGGTCGTTTCGCTACTTCAGATTTAAATGATTTATACCGTCGTGTAATTATCCGCAACAACCGTTTGAAAAGGTTGATCGAGATTAAAGCACCAGAGGTAATTTTACGTAATGAAAAACGGATGTTACAGGAAGCTGTTGATTCGTTATTTGATAACTCACGTAAAGTTAACGCGGTTAAAACTGAAGGTAACCGTGCCTTAAAATCACTTTCAGATATCCTGAAAGGTAAACAAGGTCGTTTCCGTCAGAATTTATTAGGTAAACGTGTGGATTATTCAGCTCGTTCCGTAATTGTTGTAGGGCCTAGCCTCAAATTACACGAGTGCGGTATTCCTAAAGATATGGCTGCTGAGCTTTACAAACCGTTCATTATTCGTAAGATGATTGAGCGTGGTGTGGTAAAAACAGTTAAATCTGCTAAGAAAATTGTTGATCGTAAAGATCCATTGGTTTGGGATATTTTAGAAAATGTATTAAAAGGTCACCCGGTATTATTAAACCGTGCACCTACCTTACACAGACTAGGTATTCAGGCTTTCCAGCCAAAACTAATTGAAGGAAAAGCAATCCAGTTACACCCATTAGTTTGTACTGCATTCAACGCCGATTTTGATGGTGACCAGATGGCTGTCCACTTACCGCTAGGTAATGCAGCAATTTTGGAAGCCCAAGTATTGATGTTGGCTGCACATAACATCTTAAACCCTGCCAACGGTACGCCAATTACAGTACCTTCTCAGGATATGGTTTTGGGTCTTTATTATATTACTAAAGGCCGTAGAACTGATGAAACCAGAGTGGTTAAAGGACAAGATTCCAACTTCTATTCTCCAGAGGAAGTAATTATTGCTTACAATGAGAAAGAGTTAGATTTACACGCTTTCATTAAAGTAAGGGTAAATGTTAAACAACCCGATGGTTCTATCGTTAATAAACTCACTGAAACTACAGTAGGTAGGGTTTTATTTAACCAGATGGTTCCTGAGGAAGTAGGTTATATCAATGAATTATTAACTAAGAAATCGTTAAGAGATATTATCGGTGAGGTAGTTAAAATGACTGGTATGGCTCGTTCTTCTCAATTCTTGGATGATATCAAAGAATTAGGTTTCCGTATGGCATTCCAGGGTGGTTTATCGTTCAACTTACAAGACGTAAACATTCCGGTTGAAAAACATACTTTATTGGAGCAGGCTGCTAACGAAGTTGAAGAAGTAAGAAACAACTATAACATGGGTTTCATTACGAACAACGAACGTTACAACCAGATTATTGATATCTGGACCCGTATCAACAACAGGTTAACCACTTTCGTGATGAACCAGTTATCTTCGGATAACCAAGGTTTCAACTCGGTTTATATGATGCTTGATTCTGGTGCGCGTGGTTCGAAAGAGCAGATTCGTCAGCTTTGCGGAATGCGTGGTTTGATGGCGAAACCTCAAAAATCTGGTTCAGGTGGTGATATCATTGAAAACCCGATCTTATCAAACTTTAAAGAAGGTTTATCGGTATTAGAGTACTTTATCTCTACTCACGGTGCACGTAAAGGTTTGGCGGATACGGCGTTAAAAACGGCTGATGCGGGTTACCTGACTCGTCGTTTACATGATGTTGCTCAGGATATGATCGTAAATTCAGAAGATTGTGGTACTTTAAGGGGTATGTACACTACTGCATTGAAAGATCAGGAAGATATTGTAGAGCCATTATATGACAGGATTTTAGGTCGTACTTCATTGCACGATGTTTACAATCCATTAGATAATACTTTATTAGTAGGTGCTGGTGAAGATATCAACGAAGAGGTTGCAAAACTAATCGAAGAGTCTCCATTAGAAGGTATCGAAATTCGTTCGGTATTAACTTGTGAAAATAAAAGGGGTGTTTGTTCATTATGTTATGGACGTAACCTGGCATCTGGTAAACGTGTTCAAAGAGGTGAGGCAGTTGGTGTAATTGCAGCACAATCAATCGGTGAACCGGGTACGCAGTTAACCCTTCGTACTTTCCACGTGGGTGGTACTGCATCAAACATTGCTGCAGAATCAAACATCGTAGCAAAATTTGATGGTGTTATCGAGTTTGAAAACATTCGTACTGTAGATACACAAACAGAAGAAGGTACAGTTCAGGTTGTATTGGGTCGTTCAGGTGAGTTCAAAATTGTTGAGCCAGGAACCGGACGTATCATTGTAACCAATAATATTCCTTATGGTGCATTCTTATTTGTTAAAGAAGGAGATAAGTTATCAAAAGGCGACAAAATTTGTTCATGGGATCCGTACAACGCGGTTATTCTTTCAGAATTTGCCGGTAAAGCGCAATTTGATGCCATTATTGAAGGTGTTACCTTCCGTGAAGAATCAGATGAGCAAACTGGTCACCGTGAAAAAGTAATTATTGATACTCGTGATAAAACTAAAAACCCTTCTGTTCAGATTGTTGATAAGAAAGGTGAATTTATCAAAGGTTATAACATTCCGGTAGGTGCCCACGTTTCAGTTGATGAAGGTGAAGCCATCCAAACTGGTCAGATTATTGCTAAAATTCCTCGTGCTACTGGTAAAACCCGAGATATTACGGGTGGTTTGCCTCGTGTAACAGAGTTATTTGAAGCACGTAATCCTTCAAATCCAGCTGTAGTAACTGAGATTGATGGTGTGGTAACTTTAGGTGGTGTTAAACGTGGTAATCGTGAGATTACGATCGAATCTAAAGATGGTGAAGTTAAAAAATATCTTGTTCCATTGTCTAAACACATCCTTGTACAGGATAATGACTTTGTGAAAGCAGGTATGCCTTTGTCAGATGGTTCAATTTCACCAGCAGATATCTTATCAATTAAAGGTCCGGCAGCGGTTCAGGAATACTTAGTAAATGGTATTCAAGAGGTTTACCGTTTGCAAGGTGTGAAAATTAATGATAAGCACTTCGAGGTAATTGTTCACCAGATGATGCAGAAAGTTCACATCGAAGATCCGGGTGATACTATTTTCTTAGAAAACAATGCTGTTGACCGTTGGGATTTTGCTGACGAGAACGATGCCATGTACGATAAGAAAGTTGTGGAAGATGCAGGTGATTCAAATGAAATCAAACCAGGTCAGATTATTTCATTACGTAGATTAAGAGATGAAAATTCTCAATTGAAACGTAAAGATTTAAAACAGATTACGGTAAGAGATGCAAGACCAGCTACAGCAAGTTCTATCTTACAAGGTATTACAAGAGCATCATTGGGTACTAAATCGTTCATTTCTGCGGCTTCGTTCCAGGAAACTACGAAAGTATTGAATGAGGCGGCGATTGCAGGTAAACGCGACAATATGTTAGGCTTGAAAGAAAACGTGATCGTTGGTCACTTAATTCCTTCAGGTACTGGTGTACGTGGTTACGAAAGAATCATCGTTGGTTCTCAAGAAGAATACGATAAATTATTGGCTTCGAAACAAGAAGAAGTAGAAGCTTAATCATTTTAAATTGCTTAAAATTAAGTCCTCCACCAAAAGTGGGGGACTTTTTTGTTTGGAATAGATTTTGTAGTTTTATATAAAAATAAAATAATGAGCGTTACAGAAATACAACTTTTTCAGATTTTAAAAGCCAAACTTGGAGAACAGGAAGCTGAGCAGTTGGTTTCTTTTGTCAAGGAGGAAGTTAAATCTGAATTTGATAATAAAAGAGAAATTCTGACCACTAAAGAAGATTTAGCCAATTCCAAAGCAGAAATCATAAAGTGGATGTTTATATTTTGGATTGGTCAAATAGTAGTTACATTTGGCTTTATATTAATGTTTATCAAAAAATAGTTCTATATATTAAGGTTTACTTTATATATTCTGCCTATTCACGGCGGAATTTTTTATTTTTGATCTATTATGGAAGAACAACAAAACGAAAATCAATTAAATATAGAGCTATCGGAAGAAATTGCTGAAGGTATTTTTTCTAATCTGGCCATCATTACTCATTCAAATACGGAATTTGTATTGGATTTTATCCGTGTGATGCCAGGCATTCCTAAAGCTAAAGTAAAATCTAGGATTATTTTAACGCCCGAACATGCTAAACGATTATTATCTGCATTGGATGATAATATTCAAAAATTTGAAGCTATAAACGGCCGAATCAAAACACAGGAAGAACCTCCATTTCCTATGGGCTTTGGTGGACCAACTGCACAAGCTTAATAATTCTTACTCCAAATATTTGCTTGCTATGCCTGCATAATATATATTTGTGTATAACCATATATAAAAATGAAAAAACTTTTATTGAGCGCAGTACTTTCTGTCCCGCTATGGGTGTTTGGACAGGGTTTCCAGGTTAACTTACAAGGGCAAAAGCAGATTGGAATGGCTGGTGCAGGATCTGCATTGGCTTTGGATGAGGCTTCGGTATTTTATAACCCCGGAGCAGTTTCTTTTCTGGAGAAGAACTCTATTTCTGCCGGAGTAAATCCGTTGTTGTTTAAATCTGCATTTAAACAAACGGGATCGAATATTACAGAGAATGTTAAAAATAAAATAGCACCCCCGTTTGAGGCTTATGCAGTTTGGGGACCTAAATCAAATAAATGGAAGCTAGGATTAGGTGTTTATACACCTTTCGGTGGTTTAGTAGATTGGGGTAATGAGTGGTCTGGAAGATATGCCTTAACGTCTTTAAACTTAAAAGCGATTTATTTCCAGCCAACACTAAGTGTAAAAATTACTGAAAACATTGGTATTGGAGCAGGTTTTGTATATAACCATGGAGAGGTTAATCTACAACGAGCATTACCTGTTAATTATCCTGACGGAAGATCTGGTCATGCAACACTAGAGGGCACAGGCAGTGGTTACGGCTGGAATGCAGGTTTATACATTAAAACATTAAGTAATATCACTTTCGCTGTTGTACACAAATCAAAAGTAATTACGAAGTTAAATGATGGTACAGCAACATTTGATGTACCAGAATCATTACGTACTTCATTTCCTGCAGGCAATACATTTAATGCTGAATTGCCTTTACCATCAACAACAACCTTAGGTATAGGTGTTCCTTTATCAAAAAGTACAACTTTAGCATTTGATGCCAGCTGGGTACAATGGCATGTTTATAAGGAGCTTGCCTTTGATTATGCTGTGAATACTTCAGCCCTTGCAGATACCCGATCTGCTCGTAATTATCGCGATGGTTCATCATTTAAAATGGGAATTAACCACCAGGCATCAGAAAAGTTGGCTTTAAGAGCTGGAGTTGGTTACGCATTCTCACCAGTTCAGGATGGCTACGTTACTCCGGAAGCACCGGATGCTGATCGTTATATTTTAAGTGCAGGTGTTGGTTATGCACCTACCAGCCATTTTGAGCTTAATGCATCTTTCTTTTTTGAAGATGTAAAATCACGTCAGCAAAAGAATATAGAAACCGGATTAGACGGCACGTTCAAAACTTTGGTATATGCACCAGGTCTTTCATTAACTTATAAATGGTAGGAGATATCAACATGAAAAAAATTATATTCAATAGTCTTGTTGCTGCTACCATCTTGTTCGCAGCATCTTGTAAACCTGAAATTGAAACACCTGCAGCTACAACAGCAGGCACAGCAAATTTTAGTAAATATATTGCCATAGGTAATTCATTAACCTCTGGCTATGCTGATGGCGGTTTATATTTGGAAGGCCAGAAAGTGGCTTATCCAAACTTATTGGCGGCTCAAATGGCTACAGTTGGTGGTGGAAGTTTTACTTCTCCATTTTTTAGTGATATTCAAGCCAATGGATCAGGTTATGCAAGCTTAACTGCACTAACTAATGGTAGCCCAACCATTAGCCAGATTACAACAGGTACAGCTTATGTTGCACCAGGCAAGCTGGCTAAGTATTCGGGAGAGATTCAAAATTTAGGCATTCCAGGAATGCGTTTGGATTTAGCTTTCGATCCAACCTTTACCTTTAGTGCTGCAAATATGTTTTTTGAGCGTTTGCTTACGGATGCTCAGGTTGGCAAAGTGAATTACGCAGCTTATATTCAAGGAAGAAATCATACTTTCTTCTCTTTATGGTTGGGTAATAATGATGCGCTTGGTTATGCGCTAAATGGTGGTGTTACTACTGACGCGACAACTGTGCTTACTGAAAAAGCAACTTTCTCTTTCTTGTATACCAATATGCTTAATATTTTAACTGCTGGCGGACAAAAAGGTGTAGTTGCAACCATTCCGGATGTTACGGCTGTACCTTACTTTAATACAGTAACGCCTGCAGCTTTATTGGCTGCTGCAAAAGCAATTAATCCTGCAGCTGCATCGATTTATATTCAAACAGGTACCGGAACGGTAAGGGCTGCAACCAGTGAAGATTTAATTAGATTGCCATTTCAAACAGCTGGATTATTTGCTGTGCCTAATGCCGCAGGTTATTTTTATGGTTTAGATCCTAGAAATCCAATAGCCAATAATTGGGTGTTAGATAAAGATGAAGTAGTAAAAGTTAAAGATTATGTAAATAGCTATAACAGTACCATTAAATCTCTTGCGAATAGTAAAGGGTTGGCTCTTGCCGATACTTATACCTACTTTAATACGGTAAAAGCAGGTATTTCTATTCAAGGTATAAACATTAATGCCGCATTTATTACAGGTGGTGCTTTTTCTTTAGATGGTATACACTTAACCCCACGTGGAAATGCTGCCATAGCCAATGTATTTGTTGATGCGATTAATGCTAAATATGGTTCAACCATTCCAACAATTGATATTACCAAATACAGGGGTGTGAAATTTCCAGATTCAAAATAACATGATGTAACTAATAATATTTAAAGGGATTTGCCATTAGCAAGTCCCTTTTTTATTTTATTCTGCGCTCAATATATTTGACGATCTCCTCGTGTTGATTTGGCTCAAACCAAGTTATTTCTTCATCTCTTCTAAACCAGGTTAGCTGTCTTTTGGCAAACCTGCGTGTATTTTGTTTAATGTTTGAAACTGCTTCTTCAAATGAAAGTTTTTGATCTAAATAATCAAATATTTCGCTATAACCTACTGTATTTAGTGCATTGTAAGATCTAAATTCAGTTAACGATTTTACTTCATCTAACAAACCATTACTGATCATCTGATCAACTCTGCTATTAATTCTATCATACAAAGTTACCCGCTCTGTATTTAAACCTATTTTGATGATGTTAAATGGCCGTTCTTTCTTAGTGGCAGATAACATGGATGAAAGTTTTTTTCCGGTAGATAAAAAGACTTCCAAACCACGGATCATTCTTTGGGGATTATGCTGATCTACTTTGGCATAATATTCAGGATCATGTTTTGCTAGTTGTTCCTGAATAGGGGAGATACCTTCTGTTTTAAAAAGATTGTTGAGTTGATCTCTGACAAGCAGATCAATTTCTGGCATGTCATCCAGACCATTAATCAGCGCATTTACGTATAATCCCGATCCACCCACCATAATGGCTAAATCATGAGTTTTAAAAATTTCATCCAGCACTTTTAAACCTTCGACTTCAAAATCTCCTGTACTAAATAATTGATTAACAGAATGGGAGTTTATGAAGTGATGTTTTGCAACTGCGAGCTCAGTTTGAGTAGGCTTAGCAGTACCAATTTCCATTTCTTTATAAAACTGTCGCGAATCTGCAGAAATAATTTCTGTTCGAAAATGATTAGCCAGTTCAATAGCCAGGGCAGTTTTGCCAATAGCAGTTGGCCCTACAACGGAAATTAATGTTTTTAAATTAGACATGAGGAGCTTATATAAAATAAAAGCTGCCAATTTTAATGTTTGACAGCTTTTATAATTGCATATAGGTTGGTATTAATTAATAATCATCTTTGGTATCGTCTTCAAAATTATCATTATCTGAAAATTCATCTCCAAATTCATCATCCTCAGATTCTTCATCATCATCCCGCTCTTTTTCATTAATGCCCATTTCACCCATAGCTTCGAGTTCGTCTGTATCTTCAGGAACGAAATTTAATTCATTTAAAAAATCAAATTCACCCACAGCTACAGCCGAATTTTCGGCATCATCTATGCTCACTGCATTCTTTTCAAAAATTTTCGGTGCTTCACCTGAACTCTTCGCTAAAAATGGATATTCTATATTTGGATCTGGATCTAAAACGATTTTAACCAATTCTACATGAAAATCAAAAGGACGGTCGAAATTATAAATATAATAGAACTTTTGATGAGGATCTTCAATGAAGCCACTTAACTTAGAATTTTCCATCAAAACCACACGATCTTTTTTTCTTTCATTGGGCAAATAGGCAATTTCATCACCCTTTAACCAATTATCTGTACTTACATAAAATGACGAAGATTTTTCTGCATTGTAGCCAGTAGATTTATGGATAGCCTTATGCAGGTCTTCAAATGTTTGGTTTGATTTAATGTCGATCTCTCTCACAACATCATCAAAATCTTCGAAAGTAATTCTAAATTTATAAATAGCCATTATTGTATTTTGGAACCGTAAAAATAAAGTTAATTTATATTAACCACAAACATCATGTCTTACAAGATATTGCCTTTGAGTGGTATTTGGTCAATTAAATTATTTAAGAACAGGATTTAATCCCATTTGTTTGGCTTGAATTATCATAAAATTAAATGCTTCCTGATAGTCGTTTTTAATCTCTCCCTCCAGGATAGCTTCCCTGATGGCATTCTTAATTAGGCCAACTTCTTTACCTGCATCCAGGCCAAAGGTAATCATGATATCATTTCCGGTAATAGGAGGCTGCCAATTCCTGATTTTATCACGCTCTTCCACATCTTTTAGCTTTTGTTTAACTAACTCAAAGTTGTTTCGATATTTAATTTTTTTATACTCGTTTTTGGTTGTAACATCGGCATTACACAGTTGCATTAAGCTATCTATCTCTTCGCCTGCATCAAATAAAAGCCTTCTCACGGCTGAATCGGTAACGATTTCCTGTGCAAGAACGATTGGCCTTAAGTGTAACTGAACAAGTTTTTGAACAAATTTCATTTTTTCATTCAGTGGCAGTTTCAACTGAGCGAAGATTTTTGGAACCATCCTTGCGCCTTTGTCCTCATGCCCATGAAAAGTCCAGCCATGGCCTTCTTCGAAACGTTTTGTCGCTGGTTTGGCTATATCATGCAATATAGCGGCCCAGCGTAGCCATAAATCATCTGTATGTAGGCAAATGTTATCCAGTACTTCCAAAGTATGATAGAAGTTATCCTTGTGCCCTTTTCCTTTGACAATTTCTACCCCATAAAGCTGTGCCATTTGTGGAAAAATAATTTGTAAAAGGCCGGTATCAAAAAGGTGTTTAAATCCAATAGATGGTTTGGAGGACAAAATAATTTTATTCAGTTCATCCGTGATTCGCTCTTTAGATACAATGCTAATTCTTTCTTTTTGAGTCTGAATTGCATGGAGTGCCGCCGGATCAATTTTAAAATTAAGCTGCGAAGCGAAACGGATTGCCCGCATCATTCTCAAAGGATCATCGGAAAAAGTGATTTCCGGATCAAGCGGCGTACGGATGAATTTACTTCTTAAGTCTGTAAGACCATCAAAGGGGTCGAGCAACTCACCGAAGTGAGCAATATTAAGGTTAATGGCAAGCGCATTAATGGTAAAATCGCGTCGTAGCTGATCATCCTCTAGCGTGCCATCTTCCACAATCGGTTTGCGGGATTCTAATCGGTAAGATTCTTTTCTGGCACCTACAAATTCGACCTCTAAATCCTTGAATTTAATATTTGCGGTACCAAAGTTTTTAAAAACAGCAACTTTTGTGTTTAGTTTTTTTGCAACAGCCTCTGCATATTCAATTCCACTACCCACTACCACCACATCTATATCTTTAGATATTCGGTTTAAAAATATATCGCGGACAAAACCTCCAATAACATAAGCTTCGATATTCTGCTGATCAGCTACTGTGGAAAGGGTTTTAAAAATCGGATCTTGTAGGTGTTGATGCATAATAATATTTTCGTCGTGCTGAATTGACTTCAGCATCTTTTTGGCTAAAGACCCTGAAATAAATTCAGGGTGACGAATTGATTTAAAGTTTATGCAAAAGTAATAAAATTACTTGCGAATAAATTCAAATTGTCCACTCGGAGAAAGTTTCATGATGGTAGATGGCTTTTTATGCGTTCTATTCTCTTGCTCGAAATCGACTATATAGTCAACTGCTTCTAAAATTTCAGGATCAATATCATCAAAATATTTTGGTGAAGGTTTTCCGCTTAAATTGGCAGAGGTAGAAACCATCGGCTTGCGAAAACGCTGGAGAAGTGGTGTGCAGAAATCGTGTTTCACCACGCGGATGCCTACGCTGCCATCTGCGTTAATTACATTTGGTGCAAGGTTTTTTGCCCCAGAGAAAATAATCGTTAAAGGATTTTCAGCGTATTCAATCAGGTCATAGGCTACTTCAGGAATTTCCGTTACATAGCTTTGTAATTTGCTATCTACATCGAGCAATACAATTAAGCTTTTATCTGCTGGCCTGTTTTTTATTTTAAGTAATTTCTCTACAGCTTCTATATTGGTTGCATCGCAGCCCAAACCCCAGATTGTATCTGTAGGGTATAAAATTACACCACCATTTTTCAGCACTTCCAAAGCTTTATTGATTTCCTCTTTTAACATGATACAAAGTTAATTTTTTAGTTGAAATGTTAAATATTCATCATTGGCTAATTATTTAACATTTGCCATAAAACTTTCTGTTTTATAACACGTTCTATCCAAACAATCTGATTGTAAAATTATACCAGTTTTATGAAATTAAAATTAAATTTTATTATATTTAATATCGGTTATTTATATGAAACAACACACAATGAAAACAATTAAAAACTTATTAATGCTGTTTGCCATCGTAATCGCATTAGCAGGATGTTCGAGTCTTCGTACCGCATCTGATTTTGATAAAAATGCAGATTTCAATCGTTATAAAACCTACAATTTTTATGACAAAGGAATCGCCAGAGTAAAGTTGAATAACTTAGATAAAAGACGTTTAATGGCTGCCGTAGAAACGGAGATGAATGCTAAAGGTTTTACAAAATCTGAAAGGCCGGATATGCTTGTAAACTTAGTGGTGGTGGCGAGAGAAAAAACAGACGTTTATGGCCCTGCCTATTACGGTGGATGGGGTTGGGGCGGCGGCTGGGGCTGGCGTGGTGGTTGGGGTTCTCCTTTCTGGGGTGGCGGTAACTACGTTAACCAATACATTGAAGGTACGATCATCATTGATTTCTTAGATCCGGCTAAAAAAGAATTATTCTGGCACGGAAGGGGTAGTGGATTTAATTTGGATAATTTAAAGAAAAGAGAAGAACGCCTTTACACTGGTGTTAAAGAAATTCTGGCACAATATCCACCAAATGCTTTGGCTGCTAAGTAGTAGCTGAACCTAATAAATTGCTATAGCAATCCATTAATTGCTTTGTTACTTGAGGGCTGTTGAATTTTTGAACAAATTCCAGCCCTTTTTCTTTCATCTCTTTTTGGAGATCAGCATGTTGAAGAACTTGATCAATCCAGTAGGCTAAACCACTTACATCTGTTGGATTGATATAAATACTATCAGGTCCGCCTGCTTCTTCCAGGCAAGAACCTGTGGCTGCAATTACAGGTACTTTCGAATATAAAGCCTCGATTATAGGAATGCCAAAGCCTTCGTAAAAGGAAGGATAAACAAACAGTTTAGCCATTTGATAAATGCCAGGTAAGTCTGTAAATGGAATGTTTTTTAAAAAGATTACCCGATTTCTTAAAGCTAAACGGTCAAGCTCTCTTTCAATTTCTTTAAAGTAAGCGGTTTCTTTTCCAATAACGACCAGCTTATATTGGTGATCTACAGTTTTGAGTGCTTGTATTAATAATTTGAGGTTTTTACGTGCCTCGATGGTTCCAACGTTGAGAATGTATTTTTCTGGAAGTTTATAAGTGAGTTTAATCCTGTTTAAAGTTGATTCGGGCATTGCCATTTTAAATCCATCATCACAACTTTGATAAATGACTTTAATTTTGTCGGGATTTACATTGTAAAACTCTACAATGTCTGCTTTGGTTTTTTCACTTATGGCGATAATCTGATCAGCTCTTTTGCAAGCAGATCTACTCTTCCATTTGTAAAGTTTACGATCTATAAATTGATAGTATTGCGGAAAACGAAGGAAAATTAAATCGTGAATGGTAACAATGGATTTAATGCGGGTGTGCTGAATGGCGAATGGAATTTCGTGGCTTAAGCCATGAAAAATCTGAACGTGATCTCTGCCCAGATCTTTGAGGATATTTAAAGTTCTCCAAAGAAAACCACCTTCTTTAGGAAGTTTTAACGTGATGTTTTCTTTTTCAAAAAAGGAATCAATTTGTTTAGCATGCTTTACTTTTGGTGAGTAAACCAAATATTGATTTTCAGGGTACTGCGCTGCAAGCGATTCAATTAAAGACCGGCTATAATTACCTAATCCAGTTAAGTTATTTGCTGCACGCTTGCCATCAAAGCCTATTTGGATTGGAAAGCTTAAAGCCGAAAGACCAAAGCTTGATTGATCAAGTTCAGGACTTTCGGCTTTAGAAATTTGCTTTTCGCTTTCCGCTTTCACCTTTTCCCTCTAAGCTTAAACAGCTACATTATTTTCTCTCAACGCATCGTTAAGTGAGGTTTTCTTATCTGTACTTTCTTTACGTTTTCCAATAATTAAAGCACAAGGAACCTGATATTCTCCAGAAGGGAATTTTTTGGTATAGCTACCTGGAATTACTACTGAACGTGCTGGTACTACACCTTTATATTCTACAGGCGTTGGGCCAGTTACATCAATAATTTTAGTAGATGCTGTTAATACCACATTGGCACCCAATACTGCTTCACGCTCTACTTTAACCCCTTCCACAACAATTGCTCTTGAACCTAAAAATGCATCATCTTCAATAATAACCGGTGCAGCCTGAACAGGTTCCAGAACTCCGCCAATACCCACGCCACCACTTAAGTGAACACGTTTACCAATTTGTGCACAAGAACCCACAGTAGCCCAGGTATCAACCATTGTACCTTCATCTACATAAGCACCAATGTTAATGTAAGATGGCATCATGATTACACCTTTTGCTAAATATGAACCGTAACGGGCACTCGCCATTGGCACTACACGTACACCAGTTGCTTTATAATCGGTTTTTAAATCCATTTTATCATGGTATACAAAAGGACCGCTCTTAATTTCCTTCATCTCACGAATAGGGAAGTATAAAATTACAGCTTTCTTTACCCACTCATTAATGCCCCAAGAATTTAGAACTGGTTCAGCAACACGAATTTCGCCTTTATCTAATCCCTGAATAATGGTTTCGATCGCTTCGCAATAGTTGCTATATTTTAAAAGGGTTCTATCTTCCCAAGCGGCTTCAATTAATTTCTTTAAATCTGAATACATGATGTTTTTAAATTTTACGCAAAATAAATCAAATTTTTCGGTTTTTTAGTTTTTTACGTGTTTGGTTTTTTGGGGTTAGGGTTGCTCATTTGGTTGTATAGATTTTTAGATGTTTGGTTTTTTGGGATATGGTTGCTTAACTTTGTTTTTCAAATTTTAGCATTTTGGATTTTATGTTATGGTTTTTACCAATCAACTAAAAA
>Ga0116227_10012545_pt1 | contig 13731 bp, 8 predicted proteins | sample S1TSphgellanicum_FD_89693 | JGI IMG/M metagenome (GOLD analysis project Ga0116227, IMG submission 89693) | Host-associated microbial communities from peat moss isolated from Minnesota, USA - S1T2_Fb - Sphagnum magellanicum MG | ecosystem: Host-associated > Plants > Peat moss > Unclassified...
GAAAACCAGCGGGAACAAAAAGAAAAACTGAAAGAAAGCGAAAAGATGAGCGAAAGATGGACCGATGGGCAAAAGAGGGGGAGAGGGGAGAGGGCCCGGGGGGGGAGATGGCCCGGGGGAGGGGAGGGGAGGGGGGGGGGGGGGGGTGGGGCCCATTTTTTTTTGTTTGGTGCCAAATTTGGCACCTTCACTACACGTCAAAGAGCAGATTGCTCGTTCACAACAATTTTTTTTTAATTCCAAAAAAGTCCACCATTTTGGGGTCTTCCGAAAAAGTCCGAATACCCCCAAATTGTAAGTTCCATCGTCACTCACTCACCCACCCCCCACCGAGTGATTTTCTTGCCAAATTTCACGTGTTGTGTGTCATTGATTGAAGGATTTAGTATTGAATGCCCTCGGCATGTTTTTCAACGGAATGCCAAATATAGATCGTAGGTTCCACCGAGTAAGTTTTTAAAAAAAAATAAAATAAAAAATTGTATTAAATTTTTTCAGATGAGACCCATCCTAGGAAGGATTTAGCGTGAAATGGTGACAAATTTTTTTAATTGAATGTAAAAATATTGATTATAGGTTTGGTGTCGTGTCACGCACCCACACACCCACCCACCGAGTCAATTTTTTTTTTTTTTTTTCCAAATTTGGAATGTTGCATCATTGACTACTTAGTATCCGAAGAACGATTATTTCAGAATTATTTTTTTCCCTTGAAAGTTGGCGATTTTTTTTCCAAAAAAATTGGGAATATATATTGTGACAGAATATATTGTATTGTATATTTAATTTTCTCATTATTTTGGCGAAATTTGGCAAAAGTCTTCTTGGGGTCCACAGAGTAAAAGAAAAAGAAGACAAAACAGGAAAGAAGAAGAAGAAGATGATGATGATGATGATGACGGACAGAAGTAAAAGACAACGGAAAGAAAGAAAGAAAGAAAGAAGAACCCACAGGAAGAAAACGCGTACACGCACTTCGATGCATCGAAGAGCGTCGGAATCGCTCGCTCGTGTGATTGCGGATGCGCGCCCGTCCGTCGCCCGCGGATCGATCTGTTGTCTTCGCGGACAGATAGATCTATTGTCGAGGAGGAGCTTAAGACAGTTCGTAGAATCTCTGGTGGAGCTTGCTTGACAACACTATTGTGCCTTCAAGTACTCTCAGTTTTAGGGTTTGGTGAAGAGTTTTCTGTGAATCTAATCTAATCTAGTCTAAATCCCTGAAGTGCTGTTTTGTTTTTTCTTCAATGCAGAGAAGGGTTTGAAAGACTTGTTTTAGAGAGGTCGTATCATGACAAAGGGAAACTGGGAACAGAATTTGGTGGTGGTCTTAACCCTTTGCGGGAAGTAGCAATGAATCGGTGCACTTTTGTGTGGGGTTCTTTTGTTGCACTTGTATCGGTGTACTCAGGTTACTTCTATTAGACTTCGAGCGTGCTTGCTTGCTTTGCTTTGTCAACAAGTGTAGAGGCAAATGGGAACATGAAGGCGCAGCTGAGATATGATGCTGCACAGTGGTGGTCAATCGGATTGCAGAACCCCTTCTGGTCCTCGTCGGGAGTCATCTTCCGGTAGTGGGACTTCCAGCAACATGGCCACGTTCTCTCTTCTTGGTCAACAGATGAAGAATTTCGCACAACCCTCACAACATCACCAAAATCAGACTTCTTCAAATGCTTCATCGATTGGGTTTCCTCTTGGTGGCAGTTCTCAGGTACCTGCTTCGTAGTTGATTGCACTTTTGCACGATCAGTTCACTTCAAATCTGGAAAATATTTACTTGCCTCTCATGTTTGCTTGTTTGACAACTCGTGGGCACCACAATGGTTGCTTTGTTCTGCACAACTAAGTCTGCATCTGTTTTCACACCAACAACAGAGAGTGCTAAGAATCTCTTTCCATTAGGCTGCTGTGATCACGGTCACACATGGTTTGCTGTGATCACGGCAGCCTAATGGAAAGCCACTCACATAGGACTTTGTTCTTGCTGCAATAATAGTGGCTTTCTGTTGGAAAGCTGCAAGTGTGTTGGAAATATGTAATCAGTTATGTTAGGAACTTTGGGAAAACATGTTCTCATGAAAAAAAGGGACAGATGTCACTGTATGGTGGGTCACAGTTTGACTCATAGCTCTCACAACTCCTGTAATTGGTCAATGCTTGATTGGTAGAGCTGTGAGATGACCGTGAGCACAGCTAGTTGATAAAACATAATGGAAAGCTATTGTGTTCACAGAATCTGTGATCATAGCAGCCCAATGGAAAGATGTCCTTAATTTGTCAGGGTGGTCTAAAAGAGGGTACTGTTTGGCTTTGTGACTCTATGATCTGTGCACAATCAGCAGCAATCTCATGCACATTCACAACAGCAGCAGTCACAATCTCTAAATGGAGGGGGATCAGGAGTGTTTCAAACCTTGCAACAACTGTCCAATGTTGGTCAGGGCTTCAATCAACAACAGCAGCAACAGTTCAGTGGACAGATGGCAGACCAAGGTTTGCAAGACAGTAACACAACCAACCACTTGGTAGGGGGTGGGGTGCCAGTGCAAGTGCTTATGAATGGCCTTGCTATGCTTCAGCAAAAGATCCAGCAATTGCAGGCCTTGGTGCCCCTCTTGACTCAGTCCGTCCAGGGCCAGTCAAATGCTACAGTGGTCATTGCACAGCAGCAAGCAGCATCTGCTGCAGTGTCCAATATTTTGGCCCAGCTTGCAGCAGCAGCCACAGGAATGCTTTCACAGCAGGTTCCAGTGGTTGACCAGAATCAGGCACCGAATTTGGAGTTAAGCCAGCTTCTGAATGTGGGAGGCAACCAAAGCTTGAACCAGTTTCAACAATCTGGATTTGATTGTCCATTAGGAACAAGTCTGGGGACCTCATTGGGGGAGTTGCTTGGAAACAATCTCCTCGCGAATAATTTCTCAAGTCCAGAAGGTATTGGGAGAGGTGGTTCTGGTAGTGGGAGAGAAGGAGCAGCAGCAGGAGGATCAGGAGGAAGTGGGCTGCAGAATGCTGGTCCTGGGTTTTCCAATGGAGGAGTTATTGGTTCTGGACATGGAGTTGGGTCAGAACTTGCACAGCAGAAGCAGCTAGGAGGGCAACAAGTGGGGCAGGATGGATTGTCAAAGGGGACACTCCGAGTCCAGTTGGAAACTCTACTTGAAAAGCCTCATGGCAGTGGATTTGGTGTTGGAGGAGGTGACACATCCAATGAGGCAGCCAACTCCTTGGTTGGTGATGGGGTGTCCAATTCTGTTGGGGTTCATGAATCTAGTGGCATGAATGCAAGGCTGGAGGAGCACGATCCTTCTTTGGGTGCAGAAGAGGATGATGGAGTAGTTGAAAACCTACCTCCAGGCTCATATGATTTGGTTGAGATGGATGCCAGGGAAATTCTGGCAGAGCACACTCACTTCTGTGAAATTTGTGGAAAGGGCTTCAAGAGGGATGCAAACTTGAGAATGCATATGCGTGGCCATGGTGATGAGTACAAAACTGCAGCAGCCCTTGCAAAGCCTGAAAAGGCTTCTCAGGGCACCGTAGTGATTCGGCCCCGACGGTATTCCTGTCCTTATCCGGGTTGCAAGAGAAACAAGAAGCATCGCAAGTTCCTCCCTCTGAAAACAATGCTGTGTGTAAAGAATCACTACCGCCGCAGTCATTGCCCCAAGATGCTGATGTGCACCAAGTGCAACCTGAAGAAGTTTTCTGTTGTTGCAGATTTGAAAACTCATGAGAAGCATTGTGGGCGTGATAAATGGCAGTGTTCATGTGGGACCACTTTTTCAAGGAAGGACAAGCTGTTTGGACACATTGGTTTGTTCAGAGGGCACACTCCTGCTACACCAATGGATGAGATGGAGGAGGGTAATGGCCCAATGGATGCTGAATTCAGTGTTGGGAATGACACTGGTGCTGGGTTTATGTCTGGCTCAGGGGCTAGTGGTGGTACTTTTGGTTCTGCTGGTGGCTCTTCTAGAGCCACAGAGAATGGTTTGGAAATGGGTCTAAGGAGTGGCACTGGTGAGATGGGATTGCAGTTAGGTGGCAGTGGGATTTCAGATAATGATACATCCCCACCAACATCCACATATAATCATACAGCAATGCTCCATGGACTCTTCACAAACAACTTTCTCCAGAGTTCTAGTGGTAACACTAGCTCTGATGGCCTGCAGTAAGATGGGTATTAATAGGATGATTTGGAAGACCCCATCTGGCATGTGGAAGTGGAGGGCTATTGTGTCAACAATTTGAAGCGGTCAGAGGGTTGTAGCAATGGAAGGGACAAAGGCTTGTTAAAACTGCCCGTGCTTATCTTGTTTGCATCATGTACTCCAGTAGTCAGTTTACCTTTTCAACAGTCCATCATGGGAGGGGTGTCAAATGGAGTTGAGGCTGTCTGATTGACCTCCTCATCTTCTATTCTAAGGTGATGGAATTGGAAATGAGCACTGAACAATCAAACAAGTTTTTTGCTGCCGTGGAGGAATCGGTGCCTAGATGTGTTTTGTGAATAGAAATCATTGGCCATGGCTGAGGCATTCAGCCTCAGGCATATTTGTGTTGTGCTTTGGCTCCAAAAAGCAGAGATAGAATGATGTTGGCAATGTGTTGCCCTTGTTTTTAGCAACTTTGTAGGTTGGGTCAAACAGTGCCTTAGTGTTGACCCTGTTGGATTTGGTCCTCTTTTCACTCAAGTTGGGGAATGAGCTTTGAATCTGCTCAGTAAGGATCAACCTTGTAGCACCAGCTAGGTTACAATTTTTTTGCTGGAGAGAAGATGACCTGGGTCTCAAGATAATTACTAGTATTTTGTGTGTTTATAGTTCAAACCCTAAAGCAGTGGATTCAGGGAGATTGCCATGTGCTCAGAAGAACATTCTAAAGAGTGGCCTTTGGTGCCAAGTTGTGAAATTGTTCTATCTTCATAAACAACCCCATGTCCATATGTCTCTGTCTGTGCTGATGATGCTTGTGTCCTTTGGATCTGAGTCTTTGAACATGTTTGATGTCCATCTATGGTGCCAATTGAACCACTGTTGCATGTTACTCATCAAATCAAAGGTGCTTGGGGTGTTGCAAGGTTTTAGGCTCAACCAGTCCTGAAGTACGGAGGTGAGTCTGCCAAAGTAACCCCTGTTGATCCACATTGTTGCTTAGCTGATAGTGGCTGATCTTCTTCAGCAGGTTTGAAGTGCTGTTTGCAGATAGTTGTGTACACAAGTTCAAGGTTGCAGGCCAAGGAAAACAAGTTTATGTGATTTCATGAGGAGCTTGAGCAACTTGTGGAAGCAATGTGTGAAGTAATGTGGAAGTCAGCACTGCCTGAATCTGTGAGAAAATTTTATATTCAAGAAGATGCCTCAATGTTGTGAACTACTCCATTTCTAGCTTTCATAAACCTAAATTCTTTTCCTTGTGTTTTCATGGATTGTATGTATTGCAGGAAAATATGTTTCTTTTTTTCTTTTCCTTCAGAAACTGCAACTTCATAGTCTGAGGAGCACAAGCATGATGTATTGCATTTTTGTTCCCCCTTTTTGATCCTTCAAGCCCTTGCAGATCCAAAACATCAATGCCATAATTGGAAGAACAACTGTTCATTTCTGTACCTGAGTTCTTGTTCTTCCTCCTCTTTCTTCTTTCTTTCCTCCAGTTCATAATTCTCTGCCAGACCTCTAGCACTTTCTTGGAGCTTCTTGTGCAAGCAGCAGGAGATCCTGAGATTTCAGGAACAGATAAGAGGAGCCTCAACTGAGGTGCAATCTGTTGCAGCAGAGGGAGGCAAGAAGGCAGCTCCTGGATGTGAACACTGACAATGTTTCACAATAGTGGGAGGTCCTGTGGTCATCAGCTTGTACAGTATGGTATTTGCAATGTTTTGCATGACTACTGCAGGCTGTATCAACCTAGTGTGGGCACTCTTGCACCTCGGGTAGGTACATGGGCTACGCTACAGCAGGTAGCAAGGCTCAAGTTAATGAATACCTAGTCCTCAGATTGCAACAACAGGCAGACCTACCCATCTCCATGCCAACATCATTTGCCACATTTGCTACTCTGCAAATTGTGGTTGCAAACTTTTTGTTTCAGAGTGGAATGAGTTTGCACAATCACTTGCACATTTTGCTCCTCTGCAATTGTGGTTGCAAAACATTTGCTTGGCAGCAGTCGTAGAAGGGAGTTGTAAATCAATTTGCACATTTTGCTACTCTGCAATTGAGGTTTGCAAACAATTGGCCATCACAGCAGTGGAAGGAGTTTGTCCTGAGTGCTACAAAAACTTTGATGCAGCAGCAATTTGCAAGGATCAAATAAGAAGGCCTTTGTTTTGAGCTGGAGCAGCACATATCTACAGTGATCTGCCCACAAGGTAACCAGCAGATTGCATGTTGATTGTAGGTTCTGGGTTGATATCGGAATGGTTTGGGCATGTTTGGGTTCCAGATGTAGCCCATGTTCGGAAGAGAAACACCAGGTGCACAACTCAAGTTTTGTGGGTGATGGTTTTTCCTCTGTTCTGCACATTCAGCTCTCACAAAAAAGAGGAGGAGCTCTAAAAAACTGTCTGTATCTTTTGGTCCTCGTGGAGTGTCTCAAAATAATTGAAGAAGTAGAAGAGACTGTAGAACTAGAAGAGAAGAGGAGAAGCTCATGTCTAATGTTCTCCATAGTGATGCTTGAGATTGTGAAGTTTTGTACAAGGCCATAGCCTCTGGTGATCAAGACCTAGATTTGAGAGAGAGAGAGAGAGAGAGAGAGAGAGAGAGAGATACCAACCCATGTTGTCTCATGTCTGCTAGAACTTCGACTGCAGATCTACAACTGTGGGATCTTGGATTGTCTACTCCATAGTGTTGGAACGGGAAAATCAGCATCATCAACTTAAGAAGTCTGAGGTTTTGCTTTGCATTTGAGCAGCAGAAAGTAAGATGAAGAGCATATTAACTTAGGGATTTCTCTCTGGCCACAACAAAAATGTAGGAAAAGGAAAAAAAATGTAGCAAAAACCATACTGGAATGCTGATCTTGGACAATCTGGTGGAAATAGATACGACTGAGTTCTTTGATGTCAGTCTTGGAAATGTGGACTTGGATTCTTTGACCTGCGACGTGCTCCTGATGCAGGCCGTTGTAAGGGCGGGATTGTTGGCTCCCTCACAGATGGGTAGAGAGCAGGTTGATATCTTGCTGATTCTGATATTGGCACGGCTGATGTATAATATGAGGTGTCCACACAGGATTTTCTGCAGGCATGTCTTCCCATCCTGGTAGAGGTTTTTGCTGCATGTAAGACATCATGCTGATTTGCATGGGTTCTGGAAGGTGTTGCAGTCTGTGGATTAGCTGTTGCATCAAATGAAAGTGGCAGTACAACTTCTACCTGGGATTCTCTTGCAGTACGAAGGCTTGTTAGAGTGTGAGGATGATCAGCTTCTGTTGCTTCCAGGGCATGTCTTGACCGCTGCCTCTTGCTGGCTCTTGCTCCTGCAGTTGTTGTGCAGGCAATTTCAAATCCCTTGCCAATTTACTTAGGCCTAAGTGCAATAGAGTCAGAGATAAGCAAGAGCAAATACGTGAAGAAGAAATTCAGCTGTTGCTTTATGTGGTTGTTCAAAGTTCCAGATCCTTGAACTGTTAAATTCTGGGAAACAAAAAGCTTGACAAGGATTTCAATGGTGGCAACTTCAGGAGCTTCTTACCTGCATGCTGTGGCTTAAACCTACCAGACATCCCCTGAGAGGAGGATTTGGAGTCAGAATCCATGTCAGTACTATCTTCTGAATCTGTGTTGGCACTATCTTCTGAATCGTCTGACTCCTCTGATGACTCCTCTGACGTGGGATCAAGAGTGAGACGATTTATACAGTAGTCTGAAGAAGGTGTCCTTGATCTCTTTTTTCGAGCTGCCAAAAGCACAACAAGGATGTCACTTACATGGACGAATTTGACATGATCATCAACACACATGTATGCTTGGCTGTCTTCAAGTTTTGTTTAGAGCTGGAATGCCCCACCTACTGGAGAGCTGCGCCGTTGGATGGTTGCAGGCTGGATGTTGGGAGAGACAAGCAGATCATGAAGTCTATCTGAGCCACTACCAATCCTCAACATGTTTTCACGATGTTGCTGAGGCAGGTTGTTGGTTGGAGCTTTCTCAACCACCTGTAAGCGTTTCTCCACTCTTTGTCGGGCAGGTACAGCCCCTCCTGTTCTCATTCTTGTGGCTGCAGTTTCAAACCATCAGCAATTATGTCAATACTCTGGTGACATGATGAATCAAATCATTAGCACAGGGAGACCCTGAATCGTCTTTTGATTGTGAGATTTCTCTTTGCTGACTCATGTAAAGTTCCCAGAATAGCTAGTTCTATGGGTTTCATAATGGAACAGTCTCTCTACAACTGAGTTGAAATCACTTTGATTATTGATTGACTGACTTACGTGATAGAGATTCAGAAATTGCCTGTTGCACACCATTGATCTTAGCCAAGTTGTTTGCCATGCCTCGAGAGCTCATTCCTCTACGCCTTCCTGTAGCTTGCTTCATTGGCAAGCTAGCAACCACCACTGCGGTCTGGCAAGGCAATCAGAGTTTCATGAATGCCATGTAGACCTAAGTTAACTAATTTTGATGGTGAGCTCTATGGTCTTTTGACTCTTGTGCAAAGAAAGCTCTGGTAACAAACAATCTGTTTCTTACCCATGGACTCTGGTTGAATTTTGGTTGAAATGACATTCAAAGTACAACAAATCCATAAGGTTTACCTCTTCTTCTTCTTCTTCTTCCTCATCGTCAGAGCTGGAGAGAAGAATGGGTACATCAATTTTCAGCTGCTCTGACAACAGACCATCATTTGCTGCTGTGCAGCTTGTGTTTCCTGTAGCTGCAACTTCAACTGAAGTTTTCTGTATCTGCATTGGCATCCACATCACATTTTGCACAATAAATTCTCAACCTGATGATGTTGCTCATGTCAAGTCACAAGTTCAGATCTGAAATCCATTTGTGGGTATTGCCAATTTAGTTTTTCTCATGAGATTCAAGGAAAAAAATGAGCTTGGATTGACATATATTCTTTCCCGATCTGGATCTCCTGCTGCATGATTGTTTTGTAGATCCTGCTAATCCTCGTCTCTTTCTCATTAGAACCTGCTGTGTGGAACAAGAGTGTCATGGAGCTCATAATATACCTAATGCTCAAACCCTCGGGGCTGCAATGATCAATTTACATGATCATGTGCAGATGTGATGCTTGGCAGCTGGTGGGCTTAATCCAGCTAATAATTTTAGCTTAATTAAGACAAGAAGGATTCAATCTGTATCCTTTTGGTTTTCTTCTGCAGCTGGCAATCTCTGATTAAGGCTAGGTTTTGGGTTTCTAATTTCCACAAGTTCTTGTTTTGATCATGCATCATTGTCCTTGGTTTGGCATGCTGGAGGATGGGTTCCAGCTTCTCCTTTGAAACAAAGAGAAGATCATTCATGTGAACTCTTTTGTTTTATGCATGTGTCATGGTGATCACAGTTAGATCTCTCTTTTTCTGCTGCTATGCACAATTTTACATCTGCATGATCTAGGATTGTGGGTGTCACTAAATCCTGAGCACTTCTGCTGCTATGCATTTTGCATCTAGGGTTTGCAGCAGGTCTCCTGGATCTCTTTCTGCTACACTATGCATTTTGCATCTGCAGCATCTAGGATTGCAGGTAGACCTCAAGGATCTCATTCTGTTGCTAGATGCATTTTTCATCTGCATCATCTAGGATCGCAGCTGGTATCATGAATGTTATTACATACCTGAAATGTGGAACTTCTTTGAGCTCTTGGGGGTCTTGTGGCAGAGCACTTGAATCTCAAGGGGACTGTTGCAATGTGAACTGGTTGCTTGCAAGGCTGCTGCTGCACCATTACTGCTCCTGTATTGCAGGTTGCAGAATCAGGATTGTCAATAAGCTGTGCGGCTCCTGGAAGTGTAATTATTGCAGGAAGAAGGCCTGATTCTGCTGTATTGCTAATTGCCAAAAGAGGATCAAGCTGTGCAGCTCCTTGGAGTGTCGCAGGATTAAGGCCTGATCCTGTATTGCAGATTGCAGGAAGAGGATCAAGATGTGCAGCTGCTGCTAGTGTTGCAGGCAGCCCTGGTCCTGAATTGCCGATTGCAGAAAGAGGATCAAGCTTTACAGCTCCAGGTGTTGCAGGATTAAGACCTGATCCTGCTGTATTGAAGATTGCAGAAAGAGGATGAAGCTCAGGTGCTGTTGTTGCTGCAGGAAGGTCGCTTGATGAAGGCTCCAAGAAGGCAGCTGTTCTCATGTTAATCTCTGCAACCAATTGCCCTTTCACAAGATTAGTCTGGCAATAACAACATCGATCGGTTGCACTGGACTCGTCTGGAATGCGCGACATGCAGAGAATCGTTAGGTACTAGAATTTCTCGATTCCTGGACTGGCGTTACCTTGCAGTTCGCGGTGCAAGGAGCTTAAAGCATGAATGAGTCGACCTGATGCAGAGACTTCGGCCGACGGCCTCTTAGGACTAGTCCGATTGCATGAGTATGTTTGAAGTTGCGAGAACTCGGAGTCGCAGAATCTCATCGCCTGCGCAAGAGATAATTTCAAGTTCTCTACAGCGACGGCAGCGGCAGCGACGTCGTCGTCACGATTCGCACGTTCATGCATCGATTTCATCACTGCATTACAGGAGCTTATAGGCGCGCCTTCATGGCGTTGCAACTGTTCACGATCTTCTTCTTCTCCTTCTTGTTTTTGTTCATCAGCTGCAGCAACAACATCGACAACATGTGCAGCAGCAGCAGCTTTGGAGTTTTCCAGCATTCTGCTGCAGGTGCTTGGACCTTCTGTCTGCAGATCTTGAACAAGTTCTAGCACTCTAACCATCAGCTTACCCGCCTCGATGACAATCTTTCTCTTCACGCTATCTATGCCGACGACGACGACGACGTCGTCCTTGATCTGCTGTTGCTGTGGCTCAAGAGACGACGTCGTAGAGAGCTGCGGCAATTGGATAGAGCTCTGCGGTCTACCGCCTGCGACAACGACGTCTTTTACACTGCCATTGGCTCCTGGAGTTGCATGCAGCAGTAGGTCATGAGACGACGACGACGTAGCGCCCGGGAGCTGCTGCGCCAATTCCTCGAGACTAGAGCTTGGCCGTGACAAACTAACGCCTGCAACGACGACGTCTTTTACACTGCCATTGCTCGCTGGAGTTGCGTGCAGGTCAAGGAGCTCAACAACGTGCTCGTAATCAGCTGTAGTAGTACCTGCATCCTCCTGCACGGCCTCGTGCAGCTTGTCGATCACTACAGGAGCCGAGATAACATGAGGAGCGCGGCCTTCTTGTTCGGCTGGCGCGTTTGTTTGCAGCAACTTAGAATCCAAGTCATGCTCGGCGGCTGCTTTTACCGGCTCCTCATTGATCTGCTGCAGCTTCGCCTTCTCAACATTCATAGAGTATTTGAAAGCCAGGCGCTGTTCGCAAGGTGAAGCCATGTCGTCTGCTCAGCCGTGTTCCTGACGCGCTTCAGGCAGCAGGCTGCAGAGCTATTGCTGGCCGCCGCGCTGCTTTTTTCTTGTTCCTTTCTACTGCAACAAGAAGGTGGAAAAAAGAATTAGATCACGAATGCTGCCATGAATGCCTGCTCTGGTACATTGATCTGTGCACTTGCTTCAGTGTCCCGTGCAATCCTGATCTCTCAGAAACATATTACGTACTCCCGCGGGACTCATTACACCCGCGAGCGATCAATCGATCGAGCTAATTATCAAGATCACGAGAAATTTTCTCTTAATTCTCGTTCTATAAATTACAGATACGAACCAGAAACAACACAAGCAAACAAAAACAAAACCGCGAATGCTTCTCAACTTCGTCTGCAGCCAGCATGAATGGACTTAAACAAACTGTCAAAGCGAAAACAAGCCGAACTTACAAATGCGGTCCCGTACGCAAAGCAGCACAGAGAGAGAGAGAGAGAGAGAGAGAGAGAGAGAGAGCACATGTATGGAACAACATACTGATACAGTAACATGCAAGTTCAAACCAGTACGTCCGAAACACGTCCTCGCGCGGCCCGCAACACAGCTTCTCCAAGACTAAAAACGGTTCGAAAGAGAGCAAAGGCCCTGAGACCAAAAAAATCCAGCTTCCATCGACGCGCGCACACGCTACAGTTTCTGTTCCGACCGATCAGTCGAGATGATGTCTTGCGAAGTCGAGTGCTGCGCGAACGGCGGCCTCGCGCGCGGAGAAACGTGAAAGGCAGGAAAGACGCGCGAGCGAGCGAGCGGGCGAGCGGTGGCAGGTACGTAGGAAACACGAAAGCGACAAAAGAAAAAGAAGAAAAAGAAAAAGAAGCCCAAATTAAAAATAAACACTGAGTGCAGTTTTTTAAAATTATTTATTTAATTATTTGTTTATTTTATTGGGTGAATTTTAGCCCCATGGCAACGAAATAAAACTAAAAATCTGGTGTGAAATTTACAAATGGTTTTTTTTTTTTTTTTGGGAAAAAATAAACTGCAAAAGTCACCATAATTTCAGGAATTTTTTTCAAAGGTTCGCCATATTTAGACAATAAGCTCCTGGAGATCGCCAGAACAAAGTGAGATCCTAAATTTTCTTTTTACTTTGCTGGCTGACCTTTAGCCTAATTTGACTCATCCCTCTTGTGGATGATGATAGCCAGTCCATTTACTTGACAAAATTGGGGTGTAAATTTATAAAATTTATAAATTTTTTAAAAATAATTTTAAAAGACACCTCCTGGGTTGCTGATTATCCAAATTTGTGAGGGCTTAGCCAAATTTGGCTACAGGAAAGTAGAAAAACTTTAGGAACCATGCTATCTTTTGGCAACATGTTAGAGTCTATTGTCTAAATATGGCAATTATTATTATTATTATTATTTTTTTCCCTCCTAATGTTGGCGCGGGGGGGCACTTTAGAAGTGGATGGATGTGATTAATTTCATTTGAGCAAAGAGGAGGAACCCTACTTGTAAGGGTTCCTCATTTTGATGAATGAAACCTTTCCATGTAAGGTGTGCCCATTCATCCTCTTTTGAGGCAGAATTTTAACCAAGGGTTAGCCATATATTAATTCTGAAAATTTTCATTTCAATAAAAAAATTAATATATCCTCCAAGATTCAACATTTTCCTTCACAATTTTTGGCTCTATTGTGGAAAAACATTTTTTTGAGGTTTTCAGATTTTTTGAAAAATAATGTAATTAGTGTGAAAGCTGCCAAGGTAGTAGTAGTAGTAGTAGTAGTAGTAGTAGGGCATATAGCTAAGAAATTTATGGTTTGTTGTTGGGTCTATTTAATTGTGCACCAAGTTATCAATTTAATTAAGTAACTAAAAAAGCATCCAATAATTGGATTTTTAATCATGATTCATGATGACCCATAAGTTTTGAGTTCTAGAAATTCAAATTAAAACCCTAGTACTAATCTTTCTATTATGAAACCCTAATCCAAATTGAACCCTAGAACTAAGCTTGGGATTAAGAAACCCTAATCAGAGTCAGTGGCTGCAGCACTAGCTCTCCCTCCAGAACTTCAGTGCTTCTTCTTCTTTTTTGTGAAATTTTGCCAAATTTTGACCTGAAAGATATGATTTCGACCTATACAAAAGGATTTTCCATGAAAAAAAAATGACCCAAATTTGCCAGATTTTGAAAAAAAAAAAAAAAA
>Ga0116227_10012547_pt1 | contig 13728 bp, 20 predicted proteins | sample S1TSphgellanicum_FD_89693 | JGI IMG/M metagenome (GOLD analysis project Ga0116227, IMG submission 89693) | Host-associated microbial communities from peat moss isolated from Minnesota, USA - S1T2_Fb - Sphagnum magellanicum MG | ecosystem: Host-associated > Plants > Peat moss > Unclassified...
ATTGTTGGGAGGGGAGAAAAAAAGGTTTTGGGAAGCTTGTTGGCCACGGGGGGACCCCAAAAAACTGCGGGGGGGGGGAAGGGGAAGTCCCCCCCCCCCCCCCGCCCCCCACGCCACCTTCCTCCCTCCCTTCCCCCCTCTCCACCCCCAAAGGTCCAATTTTTTTTCTCAAAGTTTTAGTGGCTAGAGTTTAGTAACCAAGTATTGGTTCCTGGGAAATTGTACTGTAGAGCCAATGGGTTAAGTCTACGTTTACTATTATTCCAAAAGGGAGTGGAAAACGAAAGAGAGAAAATCCAGATGCACCCAAAGAACAAAATATCATTCTGTAACAACCCCAGCTACGTGTGTTTCAGTTGATTTGTAAAGTGAGGCTGAAACGTGAAACATCACGTGCATAGTTTATTCTAGATGTCGTCCAAGAGCTTAAAGGATCCGACCTTCCATGTACTACGGAATGTGCCCCATAGGGAACCATTCCACTTTGGAACATGGCAAGCCCATTAGGGTTACTGCTTGTGGGCCCTCAAGGAACCCTTCCATGTAGGAAGGTGGCAAACCCCACTAGGCTAAGAGACATTCCATAAGCAAAGCCCATTAGGGTCATGGTGTGGGGCCCTGTACGAACGAATTGTTCCATAAGTTGTTGATGGGCTGAACCACTTTCTAATCGAACATTTCAAACCATTCACTCACTCCCTTGTATAGTTGAGATGATGTTCCTCGTCAGCCTAGAAACCTACAAAAGTGGAGCAGACAGATGATATATAGATCACCAGTGTGACTCATACATGGGACTTTTTGTGGAAAAAATGTGCCAAAGTCCGCCAGATTATGAGGAATTCTTTTCTCAAATTGTCATATTTAGACAATAAGTTTTTCTTTTCTTTTCTTTTTTTAAGACCATAAGTTCAAGCAGCCAAAATAATATAGCAATTTTGTTAAAATTCACTACTTTCTCCTCGGACCTGCAGCCAAATTTGGTTATTTCCTCTTGTGGATCATGGCCAGTGTGCTTCACAAAATTGAAAAAAAGAACCATTGGTCACCACCTGTCCACTTCAGTATTTTCTCTGTGACAAAATTTTACAACCACTAGGTGAATTTTTATTTTTTCAGAAAATGAAAAAATTTGAAAATTTACTGATTCTTACAAAAAAAATCCCCATATTTTGAAATTAAAATAATTAAATTAACTGTGTCTAGATCTAGGTATTTCCTAGGGCACAAGGGTTTTGTAAAAATGTTGTAGCCCACTTAGTATAGCAGCCATTTGATGCTACTTAATGCTGAGGGTCCTGAGCACCCAATTGAGGAATTAAGCATTTTAAGCAGAAACCTCGATTAAGCATTTTAAGCATTAACCTTGATTTCTCATGAGTGAAAGATCACAACCTCGCATTAGACGAATCCAAGTTTCAGATTTAAAGCATGAACCAAGAAGGCAGGTGTTCGAAGCAAGTTGAAAGACAAGCCATAGACACATTTCACCCTATTAGGCCTCTTCTTTAGCACCCAAGAACTTGACATTGTAATTTACACATATGAGACTACTACCTCTTTCTTCTTCCTTGCAACCCGATTTCCAGAAGACATAGTAGATATGCTTAAAATCAAAGTCTGCCCAAAGAGCCTTTGGCTCCAAAAGAAAGAGCTACCAACTTTCATGAACTCATCTAATGTACCATTCTAGCAAAAGGAATTCAAAGTAATCTGAGTGTGTAGTTTTTCTTGAGGTCATCTCAGTGTTAGTTGAGTAGGTAAGGGCTAGTGGGCTGTTGGTAGGCGAGTAATAAACACAGCAACTGAGTGAACCACTGTGGTTACTGGAAGCCAATGCAAAAGGTCGGTGGCACACAGTAGGGGACCATGGCATCTCACAGACTGCCCAACAACTTCAGGAACTCTAACACAAAGATCAACCCTAACAATGCTATAAGCTGGAAACCCATGGAATCAAATGCAGTTTTCACAGATTTCAACTCAGCACTGCTACCAATTAACAAAGAAAGCATCCACACACTTCTTCACTAAACATCACACCAATTGTAACCGACTGTCAACCCAGATGGTTGAAATCTGCACATAAACTTCCCTTAATCACCAACAAAATTTCAACTGTTAATAAACCATACTTTTAAACCTGTGTCAAGTAAAAGTCCATGTTCTACAGTGTCCCTCCACTTCTTCAGTCACATTGCACTAGAACTCAAATCAAATCTTTTGCCAGAAACTACCTACACATGATATCACAGATAATAGAAACCAAATGGAGAGGGACCAGAGAAGATGACTTTCCTAGTTCTGCACCAACTGTAAAGAACAGGCTGGATATGAATTATCCTCATATGACTCCGAGATTTTTTCATTCCATCATGACAAACTTACTTAAAGCCTGCTGATCTCCTCCACTGAGATAGATTCAGCAGCCTATAGCAAGGATGTCCAAATCAAGACAAACAATCCAAAGAAAACATCTGTCAATCATCCTCCAAGGCAAGCAACAATCAGAACTCGGCACTAATCATGTCAAGAATTCAAAAAGAATTTTTATCTCCAACCCTGCTCCTACATTCTCAAGGATGACAGAAATGAAAACCTGTAACAAGAAAGGCTGCTGCCTTCTCTAAGACAATGGAAGCAAAAATCTGTTACAAGAAGAAAAGCTGCTTGATCATGAGAACCAGAGACGTTTCATCTACTCCAAAGTGAATCCCAAAACCTATGAGATGAGGATCTGGAATTGCCTTTGACCAGAACTGTCATTACTTCTTTGAATTTCCGTACAGGGCATCAATCTCCATCTGCATAACACCATGCGTCATATTTATTAAATACGAACTAATATCTCCCTCCATGGTTCAGTCTTGTCAATCCAACATTGGTAGAAGACAGGGAAAGCGTCTGTAGAGAGTGCTTACCTTATAAAATTGAAGGAGCTGTGGTCTCTTCAGCTTAAATGTAGGGGTTACCAAATTGCGCTCTAGGTCAAATGGCAAAGAGTCTAAATATACTCCCCTGATGACCTCAAAGCCCTTCACCTGTGAAATTTACAAACAGTATGCATGTTTCAGGAAATCAAAGCTTGACATATGCCTCTGTATTCACACCCAGATCAAGATGCATCTTTAAGTAACTTCAAGATAGATGAAAACCTACTTATCAAAACCCGGTTTAAAATATTCTCTAATTTCTGTCTTTGAAAAACATAGTCAGCTCAGTAAAGTGCTCGCAAGCAATCATACAACTTGAGCTTGAAAGTAGTCAACCCTGTGTAAGTTCACTTGTGAAGAGATGGCCATAATTCTGCTTGAAGAGGAACTGACCTTCTTCATTTTACCAGTAGCACCAAGCTCTGACAGTATGAATTCTTTTGCCTTGGGATCCTTACATAGCTGGGAAAAGTCTCCTTCCACACCATTGGTTTGAGCCCATTTCTCAAGTGCAGGCTGGTTTGGAACAACAACTGCTACAAGTGTGGCCTCAAAACTGTTACCATATACCCAGATCTGCAATGATACAAAGATGGCATGTTGTCAGCCTCTACAAACAAATAGCCCTATGCAAATGCATTATTCTAACAGAGACATATTGCAGAGAAATACCTGGTCCACAGCTGAGCACTGCCCATAAATGCTTTCAAGATTCTCAACTGCAACATATTCTCCTTGAGAGAGCTTAAAAATATTTTTCTTTCGGTCTATGATTTTCATGGCTCCATCTGCTTGCCACTCCCCAACATCGCCTGCCATATTGCATGCAATTTCAGAACCAGAATTCCATAACTAGCCAGTGCCCCAAAGCTTCAAAAGTATGTACATGCAAACAGAGAAAGATGAAACCTGTCAACACAAAAGAAGGGCAACAAAGGATTTGATGAAATCTCAAGCCACAACTGCTGAGATTGCAAGCTCTAAGTGAGGGACTTGAACAGGCTTATCACTTTTTATTGTGCAGTCCAAAGACAGCAGCAAATGAATTCCAATCAGTCAGAGAAATATGCACAATCAAGTCATGTCATCTCACACAAATCTATGCAACTGAATGCACAGGTTCTGAGCATCCATGGCTTAAATGGTATTACAATGACACCTCTAAGAGTTTGATACAAAGAACATGCTGGTTAAAAAAGCAACTCAAGTTTGCAACTGGCAAATAGGCAAGCCACAGAATCTAAAGGCTCTGGAAACTTCAATGGCCTTGACTTCTCACCTGTATGAAACCAGCCATCAACAAGAACCTCATGAGTAAGGTCCTCTCGTTTGTAGTATCCTGCAAACAATGTGTTGCCTCTGATGCAGATCTCTCCTCGTGGTGGATTGGCAAGGGCATCATAGCCCAACTCAGGAACAGACTCCAAACGCACATCAATGTTGGGCAAGGGGGGGCCTACTGTCCCCTGCATGGAAATGCAATTTGGCACTTGAATGAAGCTTGCAGCACATGACTCCGTCAACCCTGCAAGAACAATGGCTTTGCCACATAAGAGATTTTGCTATTATGACTACTGCTATCATCCAGTGGATCTCTTTCTATAACAATTGTAACTACCACGTTCCTATACTTGACAAGGATCAATGGCATTTAGACTACATCAGGGAAGGAGCTGACTAAATGCAGCTCGACACCTTCATGCAGGGCTCACTTCAGTATTGACTTAAAGTGAATGGTTTGTACAGGCTTGCTTGGCTCCTTCTACAAAACTGTTTTGAGAGTTCTATTCATTGGCGAGATCATGCTCTATCCCTGCACATTGTGAAGAGAGAGGCACTGACACTGTATTAATAAGACTCTCCTTGTCATAGACCCACAGAGAGAACAAAAGATGCGAGAGACCATACCATAACCCTGCACAACAGGAGCACATGTGACAACCCGTAGAAAATCCTCAACGTGGACAGGTAGAGGTGCTGCCCCTGAGATCACAAGCCTAACATTCCCACCAAGGCTCATTTTGACCTACAAAACCACATACCCTGAAGCACTTTCATGAAAGAGCTCAGCTATTGCTTCAAAGGACACTGAGCTGTACATAATAGTCTGCTCAACAACCCCACAGTCAGCAAGATCCCTTAATAGCCATGAAATTTGCACTCAAACAAACTCCCTTACACATCCAACAAACAGCAGCAGGAAAGGCTAGGCCTGCACATATTTGGTATCACACAGCTTTGGCTCACCTTATTGAAAAGAAGTTTGTCAAAAAGTGGTGCAGCCTTGTCATGCTTGGCACCCTTCAAGAGAGACTTCATTTTCCTATTCTCCAAAACAAAGTAAGCACACCCAATTTTCAGCACCCATGTTTATTCAAAGAAGAAATCCACAAGAAGATCACTAAGGAGGTCAACATGATGATCCTATCAGCTTTGAAAACTGTGGTGCTTATTATCTCCCACTGCAAACAAGGTTCAGAATTATACCATCATGGCTAGAATTTTTGTTGGATATGGAATGAGAGCCAGCCCAGATACCAACACCCAATATTCCAAAGTACAGTTGTGATAGCACTGACCAAGCACTGTCAATCTCACCCAAGTTGGTGTGCCCTGATTGGCACCAACAGACCCAGGCTACTACAGAGCCATGTCTTTGAGGACCTTATGGCCACCAATTGCAAACACTGGATAGGTATTGCATTTGCATGTCCCACTCTCCTATAAAATCACAACTAAGCTGAGGATAGTCTTTCTGGGATACAAAGTTAAACAAGCATAGTCTTATGAGAGATTCTCAAGAAGTCATTACACTAAACTTTGTCTCTCCCTGTCCAAAGCAGAGAACTCACATGGAGAAGCCAAAATCAAACAACCACTTCCGAATAGCCCCTGTGGTGGCGACCCGTGAGGTAATTCCTGGACAACATTGTCCCCAACAACAACATGCATCAATATGACACTTTTGTTCATCTATGGTAATGCATTGAACTGGAGAAATTTGATGTCCATATGCAACTACTGCCACAGAAATTCAATTCTCCTAATCAAATTCCAGTACAACCTCAACAATTGAAGCAGACCTGAATAGATGCGGTCAAATACCCGAGGTACAGCAACAAACACTGTTGGCTTCAACTCTGCCAGATCTTCCATTATCTTCTTGACATCCTGCATTCAACAAAAGATGCTTGCCTTATGAACCTATTTCACCCATATACTTTCATAAGGAGGATCCCCAATGTTGACTTGCTGCTTTATCTGTCCTGATATTTTTTTGATAATATGCTGCAGATACAAGTTCACTTCATGTACACATAGCCAGACTGTGGATTTGTCCAAGACATTGAAGATCAAGATCACAACTACCTATGGTAGCACATTGAAAACATTTGGCATTCGGTCCCTAGCTGCATGTGGATCTGACTTGGAAAATTGCAAAAAAACCAGCATTTGGGTTCCATTTCACTTCGTTAATCAAGCATGACTCAAAGACATGCATGCCAATCTTACCCCTTGCCAGAACCCAATAGAACCACCAACAAAGACATAAAACTCCTCAGTAACACGATCAAATATGTGTGCCAGAGGCAAAAAGGAAAAGTAGACATCATTTTCATCCATCTGCACAATGCCACCATCAGATTATTATATTAGAAGATGTCACACAACCTACTCACTACTCTACTATGAACTTCTCAAGTGAAAAATTAGTTTGAGTATAAAGAATCAATTTCACTGTTAGAAACTGCAGTGCAACATACAAAAGAATGGCATCTCCTGAATTTTTTCTCAATCTCTGCATTACTCCTATCCGTACCCAGCCCCAGTTACATCTCTTGCAGAGTCACCTATGTATGTGTTGTATTTGAGCCACAGAGGATATAAAGAGGAAGCTCCAGAATGATATACTTAACGACTTCATTCCGAGCCTTGAGAAAGTGATCAAGACCATTTATGCAGGTCACCACATTTTCATGGGTGAGGAGCACTCCTTTTGGCTCTCCAGTGGTACCACTGGTGTACATAATTGTGGAGATGTCATGTCTAGATGGAGGTGTCAGATCCACTGAATTCTCCTTTCCCTGAATAATACAATGATCCCACAAATTAGTATTGTTTATTGTTTTTACCTATCGTTACACAATCACATGCCTCAACCAAAACTTTCACAGATCCAAAGAAAAACTTGCAGTATGTAGGTTGAGAAGTCCATGTTACAGAGCAATGCCAAGAACAACCCTGGAGACAGAGAGCCTCCTGAAGCTTTACCAAAAAATAGATTCAATTACCATCTTAAGACCTGAAAGGTGCAAAGATAATTTCTTGAAGCTGCACCATCACAAGGTGTAGATATCTAGACCAACAGATGAAAACATGATCCATTAGACATGCCAGTGACAACACACCAGTTGCAGAAACTCCTCCCAGGAGTACAATACAACACCAGCTGCCTCTGCTGCAGTTTTCTGCTCACTGGTGACACTTGTGAAGCTCACAATAGCTGCACCCAGGCACACACAGCCCAATAGTCAAAGTGGGCCTTAAATAGTCCTGAAGTTCACAATGAGCCCCTAATTGAGTGTACAGTAGCCTACCAACAAGGCACTCTGTATCTGGCTCCACCTTGAAGAAAGCACTCAAAATACAGGTAAAACCAGCAACTTATAAGGGTAAAAGACAAGGATCAATTCTCTCGCCTTCTGATCACCATTACAAAGAAAACATACTAGAACTTACTTTTAAGATGGTCTGTGCACTTGGGCAAGGAGGCAATCATCTGTCAAAATCAACAATCAGCATGCTTAGAAAAAGAAGATGAATCTGAAGTCTATGCACATTGGACTAGCATTTGACAAGTTGTACCAGTAGGCACAGAAAGTACTGTCAGGAGCTGTACATGCCATGGACTGATAGTGCTCATACTTTTGCAAATCACTGAACATGTACAAGCAATAGGTATGTCTTGATGATGCTAAGAGGTGGGCGGACAAATGGACACAACTCAAAGAAGTCACCCAAAAAGTCAAGCTGACTCACTTTTATGAACTGAAAAGACACCAAAAGACTACAAAGATGCAAAACATGTGAACTGACTAGTCAGCAAAAATAATTACAAAGAGGACAGGCAGAATGAAAGATGGGCAAAAAGAAACCCAAATGGCAGCAAACTGTTAATACCAGAGGGAGCTTTGTGCCTTGTGCAAAAGCTATGGAAACCTCAGCATGATTCACAATAAACTCCACTGCTTCAGCACCTTCAATACACGAACAACAAGAACATTCAGTTTAGACAGTGATCTCCAATTCCTGAAAGCTTGATTCAACTGAAACTATAAAAGAGCATGTTTTGAGGCTGCTCTTTTGCATCTGGCAATGGTAGACCAGCTGCGAAAGAAGAGGAATACAGTTGGTGTGGCTGTAATAAGATTGGGTTTTTGGTACGTAAGTCCGTGACCTTTCTGAAAGAAAGAAGAGAGAGAGAGTCATTTACCAAGAGTGTCATAGAGAGGAACACAGATAATGCTGTGGGCATTACATGCCTGCAACAACAATAAATTCTTAGCAAGGCTCATGGGAAATCAAACAGGTGATAGTTTATCCCATTCTAGACCACATCCCATGTAATGATAAATAATGGTTTTTTTTTCATTCCATTTAAAGCACCAATTAACCAGAATAATCTATGGATTGAAAGTTGAACAAGTGCAGATTTTTCTGGCAGATAAACAGGTAAGTAGAGAAAAACATGTGGCATAATATATTCTTACCTCCATTGCAATGAACCATTCAGGGCAATTTGCTCCATATATCCCACACCGACCTTTCTGAGAACACGTTACAAGCCCCACAAGCCAATGCAAACCAGTTAGAGTGCAACAAAGTAGGTTGATTTTCTTGGTGATGGCTGTTGTAAACTTCTCTGGCGACCTCAGTCAACTGTTAAAGACTGACATGGGCAACACATGGCATCTGGACAAAATTATCTGAACTGCATCAACCTGGTACAGAAGTGAAATCATGGAAAGCACATTCTCTGTGTCAGCTCATTGCTCTAAGCAGTACATGGTAACAGTTTTCATCTATCTCAATGTCTACATTGACAAGATGATCAAACTCTTTTTTTCCAGACTCTTATGAAGTCTAACATCCAATGATGTTGTCCTATCCTTTGATATTCCCAATGATTGTATTCCAGCACATGAGTTTGGGAACTCACAGGTTCTACACCAATATGGCGCATTGCTGAGCCAATCAGGATCACTGTCTCATACGTCTGCTGGTATGTCTGCCAGATATATTTCCCTGCCTGCAATTTCACAGAAACTAGTTCAAGACGTGAAAGGAAAGAGACTGGAAGGGGCTCAACAGCACATCCAGATCAATTGAAAGGGCTCTCAGATTGCTAAACAAGTGGAATTTAACCCTTTCTCATTTCATCAATGAAAAGTTCAATCTTCAGACAGCAAAATCTCTCAGCTTTCTCAATGACACAAGAAAACTCAAAAACTTAAGTACAGCCCAAGCAAACAAAAAGAACCCACTTGCTAAAACAATTGTCAAAAGAGTTCATCTCACCACTGGTGCCCTGCACAGAAAGAAAGATGGTGAGACCTGACAGTTCACTTCAGGAGCAAAGAAATCAAGATTGAGCACTCACAACTCCATTTGTCACCTCCCGGGCTCCAAGTAAATTGTTGTTTGGAACTCGCTTCACAGAAGCACTGCAGAGAGCAATGCCAGCAAAGGAAGGAGACAATCAGTAAATAGTCTAGAAGCAGAATACAATCAAAGCAGATTAACAGAGACATTCACAGAGCTGCTGCTCGCTCTTCTTCCAAAAGCTACAGAATCCTATTCCCAACACTCAGTCGCGTGTACGAAACAGACTGCAGAGCATACATTCAGAGCTGCTCCTGTGCTTATGAGAACCAAATAGAGGCCTTAGATCCAGAACATAGCAGCTCGTCCACAGTACACCATGCAAGTGCTCCATTTTGATTCATTCAAGAGTCATTTGCTAGACATCAAGCTTTCCTTATAATCGTCTGAGTGCGAAAAGCTTTGCTTCTTGATTCGGAAGCGATCTCCATACTTCTGCGACGACGCAGACACATACAGCGACTGTACTAATTTCAGACGGATTCTTCCCGTCACCTTACGACGTACAGAAGAACCGGAACGAGAACGAAGAGAGAGAGAAAGAGAAAGAGTAGTACGGGACGAAAATGCTTACGTGAAGATCTCCCACGCTGTTTGCATATTGTCTGGAACCGGCGGGAAGCCATCCTTGGCGATAATGCTCCTGTAAACCGGCCCCAGTGATGGCTCTTCACCCCTTCCCTTGACCGCGTCTTCTATTTTCACAATAAAGCGCTCGGCATTTGCCATCTCGTCTCCGAATTTCCCGCCGCGTCCTTCTCTCTTCTTATCTTCTTCTCCAAGAGAGCCTGAACCAGCCAGAAGACTACGTTATCTCTCGCAAAATCCTCTTTCGCACGCACGTAACCAAAAAACAAAAACAGATCCATGCAGTACAAGTCGCATCCACTCTCCGTTCACCAATGCCCCACTCCGCTGATGCACACAAGATCTCTCTCTCACAAGATCTCAAGATCTCTCTCTCTCTCTCTCTCTCTCTCTCTCTCTCTCTCGGTGCACAATCTGTAACCAAAATAAGCGAAAAGCGAGAGCAAGGGAAGAAGAAAGGCGGCAAAACAAAATTCAAATGAGGAGAAGAAAATAAATCTTGGCCAAGAAACGAGACAAAGAAAAGAAGGAATTATTTTCCACTTACCGCGATTGTGGACGGACGACGAGAATTGCTGAAGTCGCTGCTTCTTCCGATGAAGTGTAACTCCCCGAATTGCTTCCGGCTCCTGGAAACAAAGACGATCCGAGCTATAGAAAGGAGATAGAAGCAACAGAAGACGCACAATGCGGAACAGCGCACGGCGGCGAGCTGAAAAGACGACGAGGAAAACGGCGGCGAGAAAAGCGAGAAACAAGACTTGTGCGAGAGAGAGACGAGACGGGGGGTGGTGTTGGTTCGTGTGCATGAGGCGAATTACGAACGTAGCGAGGGCGCCAAGCCAATGCGTGTTGTTTCATCCTCAGGTTCCGCCTAACAATATCCGGCGAAACTTCTTTTTCTTTTTCCTTTCTTTTATTGGCCTGTTTGCTCGGTCTTGGAAAGACTCATCCACTCTTTTCTTTCGACAGAAAAATGTGAGAAATTGTTGGGAATTTTATTTTTCCCCAAAGTGTAAATTCAACTTTTTTCTAATCATCATTGGAAAAATTGGCCAATCTGTTTTAGGCAAGATCACAAAATTGAAACAAGAGTTTGAACAAGCAGGGTTTTTCTTTCAATTTTGTGATGTCAAAAACTTGGCAAAATTAGTCAAATTTACACCCCAAAAAAAAATTAAAAAATCCCATTTTTTTCTCCCCCAAGAAAAAAAACAACAACAACAAAATGTGTAAAAGTAATTACTAATTACACTGGACTCATATTTCAATGATGAAGAGTTTGATTTGTTTACCACATTTTGAGGAATGGCCACCAGGTGTCTGATCTGAACTGTGAGTTCACTTTGTGGGAATTTCACAGAGCATTTCCTATTGTGAACTTGGCCCGTAAGTCGAGTCCAGAGTTGGGTTCATCCTTCTTGTTGGGCCCTACCTCCACAGGGGCAGGGACTATTGCATTCGATCCAACTTTTGGAAGTTTTACCTTATTGGAACTGGTTTCACAGTAGGTGAACTCCTTTCTTTGGTGAAAGTATTTAGACTGTTTAAAATTGGAACAGATGTTTTTTGGTGTTGAGAGTGTGGACACAGTAAGTAGATGTACAACATCTTATTTATTGGCAGGGCCATCGTGTTTGTGTTTGTGACACCCTTTTTTTTTTTTTTAAACATGGACAGCAACAATTCATGCCACGATTCAGGAGTAGCCACAAACCTCAGATTGTATTGTTTCCGATTGTAGCTATTGTTACACCTAAGTAGTATTTGTTCAAATAGGTACCTACCAACTCCCTCATTTCTAGGGAAACACTGGACTCAAGACTTGGGACATCAAGCCCCACCACAACTTCATCATTTTTTCTCAACTCGCTTCCCCCAACATCACCGACCTCCTCATATGACTTTGTCATTTTTGCCAACTCCCATCCAGGGGTTCTGGACGTTGACAACCCAAAACTTTGTCCAATCTTTCCAAATTTGCCTCCAGGCCTGCTGGACATCATGGAGGACTCATTCAAGTGGAGGATTCATTCCAGGGGGCGCTTGAGGTTCCTCAACCCATTCCGACTTCCTTCGTATTGTTTTCATCAAAAGTCTATTATTTTTCACTGCAGAGAACTCCAAGGTTTTTTCTTTCTGTTTGAAAACATTCCCTAGTCAGTTGAAGTCCCTTCCACAGATGTCAAATGCAGACCTCCCACCATTTGAACAAAATGCACACCCAAACATGCAAGAACCCTGTCTGTAACTACCAATTGTTAAGTTCACTCAAGATACCTAAGAAAACAAGGGATGTGTCACCCTGCGGCCTTCGCCATTTACATTAAAAATTATCTTAAGGCAAAAGAATTATGGAAACTCAAATATTTCACCATGGAAAAATATAATCTTCAAAAAATCCTCTCAAAGAAACCACAATCCTTCAAGATACTATAACTCTATAACTAAGCTCAAATTTCAACACAGGCCAAAATATCATATTTCAAAAATCATCATATAAAAATAGACAAATTACGCAAGAGGCAAAATCCCTTAAGCTATTATCTACCTATATAATATCTTTGGTTTTGTCCGCTTGCAGTAGTGTTCGGTTGTCCTTTCCATCCATCCATCCCGTCATCCGTCGTCATTCGTCCCATCATCCGTCCCCTATCTGTCCCGATGACGGCCACCAGTGCTAGCCTTTCCATGGCGCTTAACACTGCCGCTACATCTACGGCCACTGGTGCTAGCCTTTCCCTGGCACTTAACCCGTCGTCGCATCCATCCTTGGCCGTTATTCTTTGGCCATGCCCGCTAAGTGGACTCGCTAAGGTTATCGCTTGCCTCCAAAGAGACAAATAGTTGGGGCTACTATGTCCACATTCAAAACGTGTGGTTATGCCCTATTGCTTTACCTGCTCTTGCGCCTCTTCTTCTTCTTCTTCTTCTTCTTCTGATGGCCCTGACTTACAACGTCGAAGTTGAAGGTGGCTTTTGCATTTCCTACCGGTTGTTCAGCAACATCTCCCATCCTTCTTCTTGTGTTGGTGCACCAGGGTCAGATTGTGTGACCGCCTTGCAAGCTGACGAAGAAGCAAACCACGACCACTACTCACCACTGTCTGATGTCTGCGCTCGCATATTACATCGATCCAGTTAGCACCACACTGCTAAAAACGCCTTGGCCAATGAACTTTGCAGTGGGATTCTGTTGTTGGTGAGAACTAGAGCAACAAGAAGAAAATCTTCAAAACATTTTCCACTTTCTCTTCTTCTTCTTCTTCTTCTTCTTCTTCTTCTTCTTCTTTCGATGCTACGTTTTCTTCACCAGCAAGGATGCAAGGAAAAACGAGTTCCACTGGCGCAAGTAAGGCGGCTTCCTTTTTGTCTTTTCTCCTTAGTTGATGTTGATGGAATAACAACCAGTAGTTTGTTTGTTGTTGTCCAGGAAAAATTTCAAAGCGTTACTGCTACTACAACATCATAATAACATGTTGTCATCAATTATTCATGCTCTATTTTGACTTATTGGTTTTTCTTTTTTTTTCCTCTTGCGAAA
>Ga0116227_10012548_pt1 | contig 13726 bp, 12 predicted proteins | sample S1TSphgellanicum_FD_89693 | JGI IMG/M metagenome (GOLD analysis project Ga0116227, IMG submission 89693) | Host-associated microbial communities from peat moss isolated from Minnesota, USA - S1T2_Fb - Sphagnum magellanicum MG | ecosystem: Host-associated > Plants > Peat moss > Unclassified...
CCAGCGGATCTCGGTATGTTAGGCGCCTATTCCGGGAGGTTCGCCATGGCAAAGACAGGCGCGGACGTGATGCGGCTCTTCGACCGGCCGGGCACGGTAGCAGCGCCGTCACGCCGGCTTGTGCTCGCTGGCGGCCTTGCGTCTGGACTCGCGGCGGCGAATCCGCTCTTTTCCGCGACCTCGGCGCGCGCCCAGGAAACCCGGCTCGCGGCCGGCACGATCGACGTGCATCACCACTTCTTCCCGCCGGTCTTGCAAGAATCGGCCTTCCGCATGCTCGCCGGCGTGTTCGGCGAGGTGCCTGAGCGCATCAAGAGCTGGAGCCCGGCGGGGGCCGTCGAGATCCTCGATCGCAACGGCGCGGCGAAAGCGGTGATCTCGACCTCGTCGCGACCAATGCAGGCCGACATGACGGTGGCGCAGATGCGCGACCAGGCACGCGCCTGCAACGAGTTCGGTGCCCGCATGGTGCAGGACCACCCGACGCGCTTCGCGCAATTCGGTTTCTTGCCCATGCCGGACGTCGAAGGCAGCCTGCGCGAGATCGAATATACGATGGACGTCTTGAAGGCGCCGGGCATCGGCATGATGACGAGCTACGGCAACCGGTGGCAGGGCCATCCCGATTTCGCACCGGTGCTCGAAGAGTTGAACCGCCGCAAAGCCGTCGTCTTCTGCCATCCGCTGCCCGCTGCGTGCTGCACCGGCTTGATGCGGGATACCGTGCCGCGCGAGCCGCTGCTCGTCGAGTTTCCCTATGACACGGGCCGTGCCGTCACCAGCCTCCTGATGACCGGCTCCTTCGCGAAATATCGCAACATAAAATGGATCTTCTGCCACTGCGGCGATGTCGTGCCGGTGCTGTCGGGGCGCATGCGCAATGCAATCTCGGAAATGCCGAAGGAACAGGTGACGCAATTCGCGCCGGAGGGGATCGATGCCGAGTTCCGGCGCCTCTATTACGATACCGCGGACGGCGCCTACGCGCCGAGCATGACGGCGCTGCGCAGCTACGTGCCCACGAGCCAGATCCTCTTCGGCACGGACTATCCTTATGTGAGCGTCGAAAGCAATGTGCGCGAGCTCTACGCGCGCAGCCTGCCGTCAGCCGACATGGCGGCGATCCAGCGCGAGAACGTGCTGCAGCTGATGCCGCAGCTCGCGACTTGAAACGAGCGGACGAGACGTTCCCATAGGGCGCGAAGGCAGGAGGGCATGATGAGCGAATTCGCCATCGACGGGGCGGGCAGGGGAGGGACCGCGCAAGGCACGCCACAAGACCTGCCGCGCAACGCCGCTGCCGGCCTCGATATCGGGCTCGCGCCTTATGGACTTTTTCTGCTGCGCATCGTGCTCGGCTTCGACTGGATCGTGCATGCTTTCCTCAAGACCTATCGGGGCATGAATACGCATGAAGCGCTGCTCGCGGCCAACGGCATCACGCCGCTTCTCGCTTGGCCGACCTTCAGCCTCGAAGTGATCGGCGGCGTCTGCATCATGCTCGGCCTCTATGCACGGCAATGGGCGGCTTTCCTTCTCATCTTCCTCTGTGTCGTCGTCTGGGTGAAATGGCCGGTCGGCTGGCTCTATTCCAACAAAGGCGGCGGCTTCGAATATCCGTTGCTCTGGCTTTTTGCGCAGGCGGCCTTTGTTCTCGTCGGCGACGGCGCTTTCGCTCTGCGGCGCGCCAAGCTCATGCCCTGGCGCTAGAACAACCCGAAACCGGTATCCAACTCGAGTCCGATGCTTCAGAGTCTTCGGCAAACGGTCAATCGGCGTGTCGGCAGCGTGGCCCGGCATCGGGGCGCGGCATGCCCGCCAACCTCAAAGCGTGAAGTGAAAGACGAGACATGCGCAAACCGGCAAAGTTGGACTCCATCACGGCAGGCGGCGCTATTCTCGCGCGGCTCAGATCTGTCGGGGTCGACTATATCTTTGCCAATTCGGGCACGGACTTTCCACCGATCATCGAAGGCTTGGCGGAAGCCGCGGCGCGACAGATCCCTTTGCCCAAAGCCATCGTCATTCCGCACGAGCATGCCGCGATGGGCATGGCGCACGGGTATTTTTTGGCGACCGGCCGTCCGCAAGCCGTGATGGCGCATACCAATGTCGGGCTCGCCAATTGCGCCATCGGCGCCATCAATGCGGCGACCGAGCACGTGCCCATTTTGCTTTTCTCGGGCCGCACGCCGGTGATGGAGCAAGGGCGCTTCGGCGCTCGCACGGTGCCGATCGGCTGGGGGCAGGAAATGCGCGATCAGACGGCTCTGGTCCGCGAAGCGACGAAGTGGGATTACGAGCTGAAATTCCCGGAACAGGCGCTCGACATTATCGACCGCGCCTATGCGATTGCCGCTTCGACGCCTAAAGGCCCGGTTTATGTGAGCTTGCCGCGTGAAGTTCTCTGCGAGCAATGCCCGGCCGACGACCTCAATGCGAAAAGCCGGATCGCGCCGGCGACGCTGGCGCCCGACCCGGACGCGATCGAGCGCGCCGCGGCGGCGCTCGCCAAGGCGAAGCGCCCGCTCATCATCGCGCAGCGCGGTGCGGGCAGCGCCGAAGGTTTCGCGCTGCTCGCCGATCTCGCCGAGCGATGGGGCATTCCGGTCTGTCAGTATTGGGCGATTCAACTGGCGATCGCGACCGATCATCCGATGTCGGTCGGCACCGATCCGCAGCCTTGGCTCGGGGAGGCGGACACCATCCTCGCCCTCGATTCGCTGGCGCCTTGGTCACCTTCTATTCACCATCCGGCGCCCGGTTGCACAGTCATCCATGCCGGACCCGACCCGCTCTACAGCCGCTTCCCCGTGCGCAATTTCAAAGCCGATATTTGCCTGCCCGGCGAGACCGCGGAGGTGATTGCCTGCCTCGCGCGCGCGCTCGCACCGCGCGAGGGCACCCAAAAAAAGACCATCGCGGACCGCCAAGTCCGTATCGCGAAACAAACGAAATCGCTGCGCCAGAAAGCTCTGGCGGAAGCCGAGAAAGGCGGCAGCGGGCCGCTGATGACGAAAAGCTATGTGGGCCTCTGCCTGTCGCGCGCGATCGAAGGTCGCGCGGCCACGGTTCTATCGGAGCTCGGAGCCCCGCTCGAGCCGTTCACGCTGCGCGCCCACGGCTCCTGGTACCAGGAGCCGCATTCCGGCGGCCTCGGCTGGTCGTTTCCTTGCGCGCTCGGCATGCAGCTCGCGCAACCCGACCGGTTGATCGTCGCGACCATGGGGGACGGCTCCTATATGTTCGCCAATCCGGTCGCGTGCCACCAGATCGCGGAAGCCTTGGAGCTCCCGGTGCTGATCGTCATCTTGAACAATAGGGAATGGGGGGCGGTGCGCCAGTCCGTGCTCGGCGTTTATCCGGATGGCTATGCTGCGCGTGCCAATGAAATGCCGCTGACGTCGCTCGCGCCGTCGCCCGATTTCACCAAAGTCGCGGCCGCGAGTCGGGCGTGGACAGCGCGCGTCGAGCGCGCTGCCGATCTGCCGAAGGTTTTGGCGGACGCCGTCATGCAGGTGACGGTGGCGCGCCGCCACGCGCTCGTGGAAGTTGCTGTGGCGCCTTAGAGCATCTTATCCGCCTTCAAATGATTCCATTTGAAGGCGGGATGCTCTAGTAATTCGCCTTCGACGCCGTCGTCTCGATGAAAAAGGCGCGGCAGGCCGGAGTAAGCTCGGCACGCCGTTGGAACATGCAGGCTTCGATGCGACCTTCGTCGGGAATCATCGGGCCGCAGAGCTTGAATGCGTCGCCCGTGCAGGCTTGCGCCTGCCGATCCCGAAGGCTCTGGGCCGAGGCTCCCGCCGAGACGAGAGAGCCGATCGCGAGAAGAACGAAAAAGCCGGATTTTCGAACCATGACGGACCCCTATTCGAGAACCACAACGCTCTATAACCGATATCCCCCGATCAGGGTTCCAGTTTCATGCGGCGTGGTTAAGCCCTGGCTAGCGATGATGGGCCGAGAGGTGGGTTCGCTCAGTGCGAAATCGCACCGACAGAGCGGCTTTGGAGCTTGACGCCGGGCTTGGGCATCATGCCGCGCGGCGGGGCCGCCTCTTGTTTCTCGCTGAAGAGCTCGGCGAGCTTCTCGGTCATCGCGCCGCCGAGCTCTTCGGCGTCGACGATCGTCACGGCGCGGCGATAGTAACGCGTCACGTCATGGCCGATGCCGATCGCGATGAGCTCGACCGGCGAGCGCGTCTCGATCTCCTCGATCATATGGCGCAGATGCCGCTCGAGGTAGTTGCCGGGATTGACCGAGAGCGTGGAATCATCGACCGGCGCGCCGTCGGAGATCATCATCAGGATGCGCCGTTGTTCGGGGCGGGCTAGCAGGCGCTTATGCGCCCAGTCGAGCGCTTCACCGTCGATATTCTCTTTCAGCAGACCTTCGCGCATCATCAGGCCGAGGTTTTTCCGCGCCCGCCGCCAGGGCGCGTCGGCAGCCTTGTAGACAATGTGGCGCAGGTCGTTGAGACGGCCTGGCGTTGTGGGCTTGCCGGCCTGCAGCCAGGCTTCGCGCGCTTGGCCGCCTTTCCAGGCACGGGTCGTGAAGCCTAGAATTTCGACCTTCACGCCGCAGCGTTCGAGCGTGCGGGCGAGAATATCGGCGCAGGTCGCCGCCACCGTGATCGGGCGTCCACGCATGGAGCCGGAATTGTCGAGGAGCAGCGTCACGACCGTATCGCGGAAATCCGTGTCCTTCTCCTGCTTGAAGGACAGTGGCTGCTGCGGATCGATGACGACGCGCGAGAGCCGTGCCGGGTCGAGCATGCCCTCTTCGAGATCGAAGTCCCAGGAGCGGTTCTGCTGCGCCATCAAGCGGCGCTGCAGCCGATTGGCAAGCCGCGTGACGACGGACGAGAGGTTCTGGAGCTGCTTGTCGAGATAGGTGCGCAGCCGCTCGAGCTCGTCCGGCTCGCAGAGATCTTCGGCAAAGATGGTCTCGTCGAATTTCTTGGTGAATGCCTTGTAGTCTGGGCTGCGTGGCTCCGGCTTGCCGTTCGGCGGCGGACGGCGCGATTCTGCCGCCTGCTCGGCGTCCGCCATGTCGCTGTCGTCCTCGAACTCGCCGGCCGGCGCCTCGGCGGACTCCATGGCATTCTCATCCATGGTCTCCGATGCGGCGTCCGCGGTTTCCATCTCCGTTGCTTCGCCGGCAATCTCCTCGGCGCCTTCGCTCTGCTGGTTTTCTTCGCCGCCGTCGGGCGGATCCTCTCCGTCCTCGTCCTCTTCGGCCTCTTGGTCGTAGGAGCCTTCTTCCCCCATATCGAGCGAGGCGAGGAGCTGGTGCACCGATTGCGCGAAGGCGCGCTGGTCCTCGATCGAAGCACCGAGCTTGTCGAGGTCGGCGCCGGCTTTTTCCTCGATGACCGGTCGCCAGAGATCGACGAGCTTGCGGGCGTTTTTCGGCGGATGGAGGCCGGTGAGGCGCTCGCGCACCATCAAGGCCAGCGCATCTTCGAGCGGTGCGTCGGAGCGGCTGTTGACGTCGGCATAGCGGCCGCGGTGAAAGCGGTCGTCCAGCATGGCGTCGAGATTGGCGGCGACGCCTTGCATGCGGCGCGAGCCGATCGCTTCGACGCGCGCCTGCTCGACCGCATCGAAAACGGCACGCGCGGCCTGCTGCTGCGGCATCAGCTTGCGATGCACGTTGCTGTCATGGCAGGCGAGCCGCAAAGCCATGGAATCGGAATGGCCGCGCAGGATCGCAGCTTCGCGCTGATCGAGCTTGCGCGCCGGTTCCGGCAAGCGGGCTTTCGCGGCGTCGCCGGTGCGCACCAGGCTCGGCCGCTCGGACGCATAGGCCACTTCGAGTTGCGGCAGCTTGGCGAGGGCGCGCATGCAGCCAGCCACTGCCCGCTTGAAGGGCTCTTGCGGCGCGTCGGCCTTGCTCGGCGGCTTCTGGTTCGAACTCATGTGCGCGCCAATCCCTGACGGGGTCGCCCCTTCTCCCGGTGGGAGAAGGTGCCCCGCGGAGCGGGGCGGATGAGGGGTTATGGTCCCTCAGATTAACCCAGATCGTAGCTCCTCACCCGGCGCCAGCAGGCAAGTTTACGCAGCCTGCGTAAACTTGTCTGCGTTCGCCGCCCTCTCCCTCAGGGAGAGGGTTTAAGACCATTTCCTCAGCTCATGACCACGTTGACGGCGCTCTCCGGCAATTCCTGGCCGAAGCAGCGCTGGTAGAACTCGGCGACCAGCGTGCGCTCGAGCTCGTCGCATTTGTTGAGGAAGGTCAGTCGGAAAGCGAAGCCGACATCCGAGAAAATCTCGGAATTTTCGGCCCAGGTGATGACCGTGCGCGGGCTCATCACGGTCGAAAGATCGCCGGCAATGAAGGCGTTGCGGGTGAGATCGGCGACGCGCACCATCTTGTTGATCGTGTCGCGGCCTTCCTTCGTCTCCTGGTATTTCTTCACCTTGGCCTGGACGATCTCGACTTCCTTGTCGTGCGGCAGGTAGTTCAAGGTCGCGACGATCGACCAGCGATCCATCTGCCCCTGATTGATCTGCTGCGTGCCGTGATAGAGGCCGGAGGTGTCACCGAGGCCGATCGTGTTCGTCGTCGAAAACAGCCGGAAGGCGGGATGCGGGCGGATGACCCGGCTTTGGTCGAGCAGGGTGAGGCGGCCCGATACTTCGAGAACCCGCTGGATGACGAACATCACGTCGGGTCGTCCGGCGTCATATTCGTCGAAGCAGAGCGCGATATTGTTCTGGATGGCCCAAGGCAGGATGCCGTCGCGGAATTCGGTGACCTGCTTGCCGTCCTTCAAGACGATCGCGTCCTTGCCGACGAGGTCGACTCGCGAGACGTGGCTGTCGAGATTGATGCGCACGCACGGCCAGTTGAGACGTGCGGCGACCTGCTCGATATGCGTCGATTTGCCGGTGCCGTGATAGCCCGTGACCATGACGCGGCGGTTCTTCGCGAAGCCGGCGAGAATGGCAAGCGTCGTGTCGCGGTCGAAGAGATAGTCGGGGTCGAGATCCGGCACATGCTCATCGGCCGCGGAATAGGCGGGCGCCTCCATGTCCGATTCGATGCCGAAAACCTGACGGACCGAAATCTTCATGTCGGGCATACCGCTCGACGCGGCTGCGGCTTGAGCTGCTGGTGCGCTTTGCAATTCGTCCTCCGTTCCGGCGAGGCCGGGCAGCCGCGCGCCCCGCGTGCTCGCAGGCGTTCCAGTCGGCATCGGGGGCTCAGGCGAGCTTGACCGACCTCAGGTAATTATAGGCGCGGATGATTTCCCGCAATTTGTCTTCGGTGGAGCGGTCCCCGCCATTCGCATCGGGATGCAAACGCTTGACCATGTCCTTGTAGCGCGCCTTGATCGTCGTGGAATCCGCATTTTCATCAAGGCCGAGCTGGTCCAGCGCTTTGAGCGTGGCCAGCCCGTAGCGCGGCTTTTTCGGCGATTCGGGTGCCCGATCGTGCCTGTTTTGCCGGAAAATGCCGAGTGGATCATCACATTGCGACGGATCGTCGCCCTCTTCGCGAAAGCCCCGGGCGGCGCGGTTCACGCCCATCGACCAGGTCGGACGATGCCCGACGACCGCATCGCGCTGATAATGCGCCACCGCTTCGGCGCTCATGCCGTTGAAATAATTGTAGGAGGCGTTGTATTCGCGGACATGGTCGAGGCAAAAGCAGTAATACTCGCCTTCGCGTAGCCGGCCCATGGGGGCACGGAACGCGCCGGTCTCGGCGCAGCCGGGATGGTCGCAGCGGACATGTCCGCTGCTGGCCGGCTGCTGTTTGGGCTCAGGCTTGACCCGGATGCGATCGAAAAGGCGCGAATTAAGGTTCATGACTCCGACATTATGAGGCTCTTTGGAGTGGCCGCAAGCGCATCCAGGGGTTAAAATGATGAATGAATTTCATTCAACTGGGATTGACATCCTATAGGAGAGACCAATGAGCGGATTGAAGGCCGGTGGCCTGGGTGAAAGCATGAAGACGAAGCTGCAGGCGGCGCTTGCGCCCAGCCTGCTCGAAGTCATCGACGAATCACATAAGCATGCGAGCCATGCGCACGCGGTGATGCGGCAAGGCACGGCGGAAGGCGCCGGCGAAACGCATTTTCATGTCAAGGTGGTTTCGGACTCGTTCACCGGCAAGAGCCGCGTCGATCGCCATCGCACGATCAACGGGCTTCTGAATGCCGAGCTCGCGGCGGGCGTCCACGCGCTTCAGATCGATGCCAAGGCGCCCGGCGAATAAGGGGCGGCCAAAACATTCCTCCGCTGGCGGACGCGAGCGCCGGATAAGAGGCGCCGCGCCCGCTTATCGCAGCCGTTCCAAGATGCTCACATAATTGGCGACGGCGGCGCCGCCCATGTTGAAAATGCCGGCGAGCTTGGCGCCCTTCACCTGCATGCCGGCAGGCGCCTCGCCGCAAAGCTGCATCGCCGAGAGCGCATGCATCGAGACGCCGGTCGCGCCGATCGGGTGGCCCTTGGCCTTCAGCCCGCCGGACGGATTGACCGGCAGGCGTCCTTCCATCGTGGTGATGCCGTCCTTCACCACGCGGGCGCCTTCGCCTTTCGGCGCGAGACCCATCGCCTCGTATTCGATGAGCTCGGCGACCGTGAAGCAATCATGCGTCTCGACGAAAGAGAGATCGTCGAGCTCGAGGCGGGCATCTTCCAGCGCCCGCGACCAGGCGACGGCGCAGCCTTCGAAAGCCAGGATATCGCGCTTCGACATAGGCAGAAAATCCTGCGCATGCCGATGGGCGCGAAAGACGATCGCGCGCTTCATGCTAAGCGCCGTGTCGACATCGGCGAGGACGAGCGCTGCCGCGCCGTCCGACACGAGCGAGCAATCGGTGCGTTTCAGCGGCCCCGCGACGAAGGGGTTCTTCTCGCTTTCCGTCCGGCAGAATTCATAGCCGAGATCCTTGCGCATTTGCGCATAGGGATTGGACACGCCATTCTTATGATTCTTGGCGGCGATGAGCGCCAAGGCGTCGGATTGATCGCCATAAGCCTGGAAATAGCGGGCTGCGATCTTGCCGAAGACGCCGGCAAAGCCGCCTTCGATCTCGCCATCCTCCGGCAGATAGGAGGCGCGCAAGAGGTTGCGGCCGATCTCGGCAGAGGGCGTCTTCGTCATTTGCTCGACGCCGACGACGAGAACGCGGCGGGCCTGCTTCGCCTCGATCGTCTTGATTGCGGTGTGAACCGCCGCCGATCCTGTGGCGCAGGCATTTTCGACGCGTGTCGCCGGTTTGAACCGCAGCGCCGGATCGGCTTGCAGAACGAGCGCGGCGGTAAAGTCCTGCGGGCTGAAACCGGCATTGAAATGGCCGAGCACGATTTCGTCTATATCGGCGGGCGCGAGGCCCGCATGGGCCAGCGCCTCGCTCGCGGCCTTCACGATGAGGCTTTCGACGGTTTCGGTGTCATACCTGCCAAAGGGCAGATGCGCCCATCCGACGATGCAGGCGGCCATGGCGAAATTCTCCTTCACGAATTGCGGAAGAGATAGTCACGGTGCGGGCGCGGTGCCAGCACGGTCTTTCGGTGGAGGCGATCGCCGGCGTCGACGGCACATGCGTGGGGGCGTAGAACGGCGGCAAATCACTGATCGAGCAAGGACCCGGCATGAGCGCCCTGTTTACTCCCTTGAAGTTGCGCGAGCTGAATTTGCGCAATCGGATCGTCATTTCGCCCATGTGCCAATATTCGGCCGAGAACGGCGCGGCCACCGCCTGGCACATGATCCATCTCGGCCACCTCGCGCTGTCGGGCGCCGCCATGATGTGCATCGAGGCGACGGCGGTCGAGCCGGACGGGAGAATCACGCCCGGCGATCTCGGGCTTTATGACGATGCGACGGAAAAGGCGCTCGAGCCGGTGCTGGCCGCGATCCGCCGCTATTCGAATATTGCCGTCGCGATGCAAGTCGCGCATGCCGGCCGCAAGGCTTCGAGCCATCTGCCTTGGAATGGCGGCCAGCTCATCCCGGTCGCCGACGGCGGCTGGGTCACGCATGCGCCCTCGGCGCTGCCGCATAAAGACGGCGAGGCGCCGCCGCAAGCCCTCGACGAAGCCGGTCTCGCCCGCATCAAGGCGGGTTTCGTCGAGACCGCGACGCGTGCCGCCCGTCTCGGCATTGACGCGATCGAAATTCATAGCGCGCATGGCTATCTGCTGCACGAATTCCTGTCGCCGATCGCCAACCAGCGCAGCGATGCCTATGGCGGCTCGCTCGAGAACCGGATGCGGTATCCGCTCGAGATCTTCGATGCAGTGCGCGCCGTCTTTCCGGCGGAAAGGCCGGTCGGCGTCCGCGTTTCCGCGAGTGATTGGGTCGAGAATGGCTGGGATCTCGACCAGACGATCATCTTTGCCCGAGAGCTGAAGGCGCGTGGCGCCGACTGGATCGACGTGTCTTCCGGCGGTGTCTCGCCGAATCAGAAGATCAAGCTCGGGCCGGGCTATCAGGTGCCGTTCGCGGAAGCGGTGAAGGCTGCGACGGAGATGACGACGATGAGCGTCGGCCTCATCACCGAGGCGAAGCAAGCCGAAGACATCGTCGCGTCCGGCAAGGCGGATCTCGTCGCCCTCGCCCGCGGGATGCTCTACGATCCGCGCTGGCCTTGGCACGCCGCCGCCGAGCTCGGCAGCAGCGTCGAGGCGCCGCCGCAATATTGGCGTTCGCAGCCGAGCACTTTGAAAGCCCTGTTCGGCGAAGCGATCAGCGGCGGCCGCTAAGCATCCGGCGAGGCGGCTTGTTGCGTGCGCAGCGAAAGCAGAGCACCTTGACCCGACCGATGGGATGGTCTGACCTTGTAGCCAGCGATGTCGTAAACGATTCGTGGTTTTGTCGTTCTAAGCTGAGCCGTGGCCGTCAAGGAAATCGTTGCAATGGCGCGTAGATTTTTCGGTACGGACGGAATCAGAGGGCTCGCCAACCGGGTCATCACGCCAGAGCTCGCCATGAAGGTCGCGCAAGCGACCGGGCTGCAGTTTCAGCGGGGCGATCACCGTCACCGCGCGGTCATCGGCAAGGACACGCGGCTTTCCGGCTATATGATCGAATATGCCATGGTCGCGGGCTTCACCTCGGTCGGCGTCGACGTGCTGCTTCTCGGCCCGATGCCGACGCCAGCGGTCGCGATGCTGACCCGCTCGATGCGTGCCGATCTCGGCGTGATGATCTCGGCGTCGCACAACCCCTTCGAGGACAACGGGATCAAGCTTTTCGGCCCGGACGGATACAAGCTCTCGGACGCGGTCGAGGCGAAGATCGAAGCGTTGATGGACGAGGACTTGACGCGCAAGCTGTCGAAATCCTCGGATCTCGGTCGGGCGCGGCGCGTCGACGACGTCCACGCGCGTTATATCGAATTCGCCAAGCTCACGCTGCCGCGTAATTTTTCTCTCGATGGGCTGCGGATCGTGGTCGATTGCGCCAATGGCGGCGCCTATAAGGTCGCGCCGCTCGCGCTCTGGGAGCTCGGCGCCGAGGTTTTCTCGATCGGCGTGGAGCCGGACGGCTTCAATATCAATCGTGCGGTCGGCTCGACCGCACCCGACGCCTTGGCCGCCAAAGTGCGCGAGATGCGCGCCGATATCGGCATCGCGCTCGACGGAGATGCCGACCGCGTGCTCATCGTCGACGAAGCCGGCAAGCTCGTCGACGGCGATCAATTGATGGCGGCCGTGGCGGATAGCTGGCGAGCGGACGGGCGCCTGACGCGCCCCGGCATCGTCGCCACCTTGATGTCGAATCTCGGGCTCGAGCGCTATCTTGAAAGCATCGGCCTGAAGCTGGTGCGGACCGCCGTCGGCGACCGCTACGTGCTCGAGCATATGCGCGAGCACGGCTATAATGTCGGCGGCGAGCAATCGGGGCACATCATCCTGTCGGATTATTGCACCACCGGCGACGGTCTGGTCGCGGCTTTGCAAATTCTCGCCGTCGTCAAGCGCGAGGACAGGCCAGTGAGCCAGGTCTGCCGCCGATTCGCGCCGGTGCCGCAAATCCTGAAGAATGTCCGCCTCGAAGCCGGGCGGCCTTTGTCGGAAGATCGCGTGGCGCGGATCATCGAGGACGGGCGGCGGCGTCTTGCCGCCCATGGCAGACTTGTCATTCGCGCCTCCGGCACCGAGCCCGTGATTCGCGTGATGGGCGAAGGCGACGATCCGCTGCTCGTCGAATCGGTCATCGACGAGATTTGCGAGGCGCTGCGCGCCACGGCGGCGGCAGCGTAAGCCCCGCGCCAGATAAGTTCCGAGCGCGCCCGCCTCGGGGCGCTAAGATCGATTAAGGTTAAATCGTAGGGTTAAGACCCGCTTAAGGTCTTTCGGGCATGGTTGTCTTCATTGGATAGCGTCGCCGGGCTGTTTGCTCGGCTGCAATGAAGGGGACATCCACCATGGGCAGCCTGAAAGCCCTCATTCTAGCGAGTGTCGCGCTGACGGGCCTCGCGACCGTCGGCAAAGCCGCGGACCTCCTGCCGCCGCCACCTATGGTCGAGCCAATGGCGCCCGCACCCGTCGATTTCGGCGGATGGTATCTGCGCGGTGACGTCGGCGTGGGCATCTCGTCACTGAGCCAGCAGGCCAGCACGTTTGCGCCAGGCTATAATACGGGCAACCCGCAATTCACCAATGCATCCCTCGATGATGCCATGATCATCGGGCTCGGCGCAGGCTACCAGTTCAACAATTGGTTTCGTGCCGATATCACCGGGGAATACCGCTCCTCTGCTCACTACACATCTAGAGAAATGTATAGCGGATCGACTTGCACAGCTACCATCGGCAACTGCTCGGATGGATATAGTGCTTCGATTTCCAGCGCAGTCTTTCTGGCCAATGGCTATGTCGACGTAGGAACGTGGAACGGGTTCACTCCCTTTGTCGGTGCTGGCGTGGGTTTTGCCGATCATTATATCCGCAACCTGACCGACACCTCCCTCGCGCCTATAGGCGGGTGGGGATATGCTCAGAACTCGAGTTCGATGAATTTCGCCTGGGCGGCGATGGCCGGCATATCTTATGCCGTGGCCCCGAACCTGAAGCTCGAAGCGAGCTATCGTTATTTGGACATGGGCAGGCCTTCGAGCGGGCAAATCGTCTGCCCGAATTCACCGCAATGCCCTTATGAAGTGCAAAAGTACCATATCGCGTCCAACGACATCCGCATCGGCCTGCGCTGGATGTTCAACGACATGCCGCCGCCTCCGCCGCAGGTTCAGATGCCGCTGGTGCGCAAATACTGAGGCAACTCCTTTTCCGAATTTAAGAACGCGGGCCAAAAGCCCGCGTTTTTCTTGTGAGCCGGTGCAATGCCGGCGCCTGCTCATCTCCTTCGAGACGCCGGCTGCGTGGGCTCCTCAAGATGAGGAAAGGAAACTTGCCCCAGGCGGCGTCTCGGCGCGCGGCGGCAACCGGCGTCCTTATGGTTAATGGCCGCTTAAGAAATATCCTTCACATTTGGTTTCGATCCCGCTCAGGCGAAGGACGCTTGGAATGCCGAGTTCGAAACATTTGCTAGCAGGCCTCGTCCTGATATCCGCCATCGCCGGCCTAAGGCCTGCCGCCGCGGCCGATCTCGCGCCCTATGGCAATCAGAACATGCCGGAGCAGCAGGTCGAGTTCGGCACCGGTTGGTATATTCGCGGCGACCTCGCCTATGCGCGCGAACCCCTGCCGCAGATCACGTCCGCGCTGATCGCGCCGTCCGAACCGTCCATCCTGGA